>Ga0307518_10004246_pt1 | contig 10283 bp, 9 predicted proteins | sample 25_EM_MG_FD_203889 | JGI IMG/M metagenome (GOLD analysis project Ga0307518, IMG submission 203889) | Populus trichocarpa ectomycorrhiza microbial communities from riparian zone in the Pacific Northwest, United States - 25_EM | ecosystem: Host-associated > Plants > Roots > Unclassified | place...
GAGGTTCTTTGAATCAGAATTCTTATGATGCCCCCACGTAAATACAATTGGCATGTCGGTTCATATATATACTATAATTGCATATAAGTTATGGTTGAACGTTGCATCTTATATTGTAATGAATTCTTTATATGTCACCGCTTAACTACAGAAATTAATTCATACTTTGTTTGAAAAGTTTGTCCAATTTCCAACTCATTATTTAAGCTTGAATTCTTACAATTTAAAGCCTAATCATTACATATCGTTTGAGCAAACCCACTAGCATCCTCAAATTCAACAATGAAAAGTCCTATGAATTGGCTTATTAGCCCAACTAACTCATCATCCCCAACTATGTCGTCACATTCTTGTCATCTTCATCACCACTTAGTTCAAAGTTATCATAACAATATAAAATAAATGTTAGATTCATTGCATCACCATTGATCCTATCGATCCTAGACAAACTAACTGCATGTGATGCTTATATAGTCCTTTGAGTGTAACTTGGGTTCAAATTGAACTCCATAGTAGAAGGGTTTTCTTGTTAAGTATATTATTCAAGTAGAGCTTTAAAATTTGCAACTCATTTTCTATGGCCAACTCAACCATTGAATTTAAATTTTCATCATTAGAACTTGGCACACCAACATAATGATTTAGACACACCCTCGTATTACATCCTCAAAATAATGTCAACTTCAATTTCAAAACAAATCCCACTCAAAGCCTTCATATATTAACTTTTTTAGTTCATTACAAGTGATACCAATAGAAATATCGACATTAGTACCGCTATAATAACATAATAATTTCTAAACCCTAACATAATCAACAAGATCATAATTCATAAAAATTTATTCCTAAATAACATTATTTATCAACTCAATTGGTATAATTTTAAGCTAATTAAAATAATTTATAGTTAATTTAACTAAAATCATCAAATTCCTAAACTAACAAAAAAAAAAACCAAAATCCATATCATAATCAACAAAAACCTAACTCATCAATTTCTCCCCAATAATGTAATTTATCAACCAATTGATGTATTTTATAATTAATTAACATAATTTATAGTAAATTTAATTAAAACCAACAAAAGCCTAAACTAACACAAAAAAAACTCTAACCTAACCCCTAACATAATCACAAATTAGCACAAAAAAATTAAATTAATAAAGGAGGAAGGTAGATTATACCTGAAATTATTGAAGCAAAGAAGATGTGAGTAGTGGTGGTGGCAGTGGTACTTGTTATCAGGAGTAAAGGAAGAGGGGGATGGGATGCAATGGGAAGAGAGGTGTTCTGTCACGCGCATGCAACCCACACTATATGCTATTTTGCCAGATCATTTTACAAAAACAAAATCTCTTGCCATAAAAACTAAAAAAAAGCAAATAGTTCAAAACAAACTGACGGTACTCCTTGAAAACACATAACCAAGGAATAGTAGATAACAATCAATGCAATTGTTGAGGTAATAATTCCAACTAGATTCAAAAGCCTGTTTGTCATGCATTCAATTTTCTTGCTACAGACTAGTAATGGTTGTTAATGGATCATCCAAAGACTGAACCGGTGAGAGCTGTTTAATGGTACACACTAGTTAGCTGATCCAGCAGCTTACCAACTCAATCAGTGGGCACATCCGTTATATTTTTTACATGTACTTTTTCTATTTTTTAGCAAAATAAATTCATAAAATACAAAAATATGAAAAGTCAACAGTCCAATGGATTCTCATTTCCATTCCCTCTGTTATTTTCAATGGTCAAAACAATGTCGCATGTTTAGTACATGACTAATTCCTTTTTTCTATTTCTATTTTGTGAAAAAAAATAATAATAACAAATACATTGATGGAATAATATACATGCCGAGGTTGCAAAAATAACTACAAGAGGGACCATCCTCTGTAACACCTAAAAACAACAAAGCTAGGCACACAAACCAGAATCAATCTGATGGGAGAACAGTAAGGTAGTAGGGATATCCCAGGCTTGTCCCTGAAGACTGTATTCTCTCTCCTACACTTTCATGATCGTTAACTGGTATAAGATTCCAATTCAAAACATAGTTTGACAAATCATATGTACCAGGGGAGAACACGCATATTTGAAGAGGAATTTCAGTTGTGGATAGCGGCTTGATTTGGACTCCGGTTGAGCTTGACCCAGACCAGATGAATGGAGAGACACTTTCTGGTAATAGTGACTTTCGAACATGGTTTCTGAGTGCATCAGATTCGATTTTACTGTCCTTCGCTAGAGACACATCATGCCACCCAACTTGGTTTCCAGAAGCTTCATCACTCAGCTGATCACTAATGCTGGTGGAATCAAGGGTCTTTAAGATTATAGATGCAAGAGCATTCGATGAGTTGTAGATAGTCATCCTAAAATTTATTTCGCAAAATGAAGAAGAAAAGTCGTGATGTCTGGTTCGAGGTCCATCAACTACCCATGATATTGGACTTGTGCTCGCAGTGCTGTAAATGGAAATAATAATTAACAACTAGATGATTGAAGAACGTACAGAAAAAACAGAACAGCCACTGCAAACCAGAAGCGCTTTTGTATATTCTTGCCTGCAATGACATGCATGATGAGAAAAGACATGATGTGCGTCTGCAACTCCAGGCTGAGAATTGCTTTTTAGTGGCCGAGAGATCAAAATAAAGTCCACTGCATTTTCAGCTTCCTGATACATACAAAAACAGAAGGCTCAAAATGACCAATAAAGAAACAAAGGCAGTGCAAGGAAATGAGATGACTGATCACAACCGAACATAAAATATTAACTGCCACTATTGTTGCTTACCTGCAACTTTGATTAAACAGAGCACCCAAAACAAAATAACAAAATCCTAGGCTTGACACTTACTACAGCTTGTAAAGGATGTCCAAAGTTGTCACTCAGAATTTTGACCAAAAAAAAACAAGGTGGCTGTGCAGCTGTGTTGGTGGTCTAGGTGGTGATAGTGATGAAAATGCTGACAGTACCAAAAACAGCCACCGCATTTGATTGTCATTCGGATATTACCAACCTGATTAGAAATTCCATGCTGCAACCTTTCATAATCGTGGAAACCAGCCAAAGGTGATTTGGATGTATCAAAAGGAGCTCCTTTGCTACCATCAGGAACCAAACTTACATTGCTTCCAATGTGAGGGAAAAGAGATGAGGTACTTTCTTCAGTACTTAATGATTTCCTACAACTCTGAAGACGAAGAATAATTTAATTGATCAGCTTAAAATGCGTAGCATAATTAGGTGAAATTTAAAGGGCCATGAAAATGAATTTACAGGGCATTGGCAAAACACAATAGGAAATATTATCCATGTACAAGTTAGCAGTAAGCACATCAAGCTTCGCACTAAACAACAGAACAAGGAAATAGAAGAAGATAGGAAGAAAGAAACGTTTAATCTGAGAGAAAGGAAGAGGTAAAAGGTCAAAAGGCAAGGGAAGGGCAATTTCAAAAATGCTTAACCTGAAAATGCAGATTCTTGTACCAACCTTGAGCACAAAGAAACATGAAAATGCTTGGCCAGCAATTAGAGATTGTGAAGGGAAGATTGTATCGATGGGTTGAAGCAGAGAAATTTCCCAGTGGCTTCCAATGGTTGATAGCTGATTAACCTGGATGCTCTCTGAGTTAGTTTTGTTGACAACATCCATGTGCACAAGGAACTCTTGCAATCTTGACGGATAGGGACTGATTTTAAATGACACATCCAATGATGGTAGTACCTATTGGAAAAGATTTTTAATGAATCACATTAGATAAGTAAAAAGTGTTTGATCAACAAAGAGAAATCACATGCATCACCAACTTAATGATAGTTGGTTCTTAACAATTGAAAGACGAACAAGAACAGTATCAGTATTATAATATCTATATAGCACAAGTATAAATTATTCTGAATTCATCCATGACAATATTTATCTTGATATCAGAAAACCCATTCAATATTTCGCACTGATAGCTCTAGAAGCTTGGTATGATCTCAAGCTATTATCGGGATTATAAATAGTATGAAGTATGAAGAAAAGCAACAAATCCCCATCATATTCAAGCACATACCTGCAAATTATAATGCATGCGTAGAATTCGGTATCTCATGGCACTTGATTGATCTCCCATCTCATAGTATATTACTACTTGCAAGGAGATGTTTCCAGGAACAGCAGCCCGAAACCAAAGAGGCCACAATAGTGGATTTTCCCCTTGCACTGAGAGATCCTGAAATACAAAGGCAACAGCAAGTATATAACTAAAAATGGCAAGATACCAATTTTATGTTAAATGCCACAAACCAATGCATAAGGTGAACTTCTGACCTCTGGAAATAGAAAAACACCATGAGATGCTATTTTTGGATTAGCAGGTGGGCTAACATTTGTTTTCTTCTCTAAGCATGCAGGAAATTCTAAATCCAAATCTTCTTGTTTCCCAATATTTAGGAATCTAGGATGGCTGGTCTTCATTTTCAAATTCTGCCAAAAAAGATTATAAACAAAGTTAAAACAGAAAAGACACTAGAAGCACCCGTTCATTAATGCATCTTACTAATAGACAGTATTTATGCTAGCATTTGCAGGAAAAATTAACAAAGCCTGACATATAGGCAAGTTGGGTTCTTCCTTTCACTCAAAGTTACCATGGTAACTTGTGGCAGTCTAAGAGATTAAGAAACTCTTTTAAAAAAATAATAATAAATTGTGGCAGTCTAGTAGATTAAGAAACTTTCAAACATAAATATTCTTTAAAAAAAAGGCCATTATCCAATTCGGGCACCATCAACTGAGGTCTTGGAATGAAAAATTTGGAAACCATCCTAACCTTTAACATTTTTGGATGAAGTGGGTATTCATAAGAATCAAATTTGTGCCTCTACAGCTGTAGATCCAAAACATTTACCAAGTATAATATTAAGACATTGAAATCATCAAATCAATCTTTAAAAGGTCAACATGATTCAATTTTCCAAATCACAAGGTTGCAATACAATAGCCAGTGGGGTCACAAATACAAGAAGCATGCTACCCAATGGCACACAAAGTACATTATTCATTAGGACACTAGAATGATGGGAAAAAAGCATACCTTTACAGAAACTTCTGATCGGTTCCTCAACTCTAAAACAAGATTCTGTAAATGTCCTGCATATGCCTTCTCAGGTAGAGCATGAATGAAGCCCTCAAGCTTGGGTAGACTCTGGACAAGAATGAATATTTTTAAAAATTGATATTCCAACTTAATCTAAATAAATAAAAAATCCAAAGGAGCAGTGTGGGGGGGCAGGATGTCGGTACCTGGATCACTATAAACTTCAAGTAATTGCCGGGTGATTGCTTAGCTTTCCTTCTTCCCTTTGCAATTTTCTTTTTCACATAATTAGACCCAAAACTATAAAAACCAACCACAGAACCTGACAATTTCCATCTGACACCAACAATTTTTAGAATGCCTTCTACTTTGGGAGTAACTGTTAGTTGCACCTGAAAGGGAAAATAGGATTGTCAAAACATGACTTCCAAAAATGACGGTGACTATTGAGCAAAATATATTAGGAGAGCATTGTATCAAAGAGAAGTATCTATGATCATCGACAAGAGGACAGTAACTATGACTATTGAGATAGAGAAACCAACTGGACTCTTACAGAGATAGAAGAACCAACTAGACTCTTATAGAGATAGAAAAACATCCACATGGAGAAATGTCAATATACTAAGTTTTGGTTACACTATCTTCAGTGCTATATTCTGGTTTGAAGTATTTTCCATATGGACTGCCTATGACAAATAATCCATTTTGGTTTGCACTATTAAAGTTTTGGTTTATCAAACTACAGAAAATGCGGGTGGACAAAGAAACAAATTCAAAGATTCAGGCCTTCCTCCAATGGCAGAACCTGAGATAAATTTTGGGGTGTGGGTGCCATTTATTATGTACTTGTGCTTACATAAAATTTTCATTGATTTGTACATTAATAGAGCATAGAAATGCATAAAAATATTATAATCTAACTTGGGACCATATCATATCCAATTTGTCATTCAAAGAAATTAAAACCAAGAAAGAGGACTAGCTCCATCCAAAATTGAAATTCAGTACAATATATTATAATTAGAATTGCAAAATCATTCATTCTTGAAAAAATCAAGAAGAAAGGAAAGAAATAAGAATTGCAACATTATTATATTTCTATTAGGGAAATAATTGCAAAAAAAGAAAGATTAGTAAATCAACTACAGCTTCGAATAGAAGTGAGAATGTTTAATTTGAATTCATTTGTTTGAAGAAAAGATACGAATCTATAAGAAAACTGAAAGTAGCGACTAGTTCTTGCATGCCTCAACGTCATTACTAGTTCTTATACCTTCTTACACAAATGGTCATTTTTGTCAAATATATTTTCCAAAACAAAATTATTATTTGGAAATCATCATTACGACACATTTGTTAACTTGATTTCTTCACGAATTTTTAAAGTGAGCAGCACACACTAATATTTGATTAACTGGCGACAATACCACTTACAAAATCCATGCAGTGAAATATCGCACAGAGGTATCGTACATATAGTGATGCACTTAATTCTCTCTTTCACACGCACCAGAAAACAGGGATAACACACCATGACTCTAAAAAGTTCAGAAAATTTCAAATGTGTTAAGTCACTGCAAATTCATTCCACAGTTCAAAGAAAGCACTCACCAAATTGGCTTCACCCCCTCCCAGTGAGATGTTGACCTCGGACAAGGAAAATGAGGAAGTGTCTGATATTATCTCTCTGCAGTAAGCGAGCAAAATTAAGTTAGCAGTTGTAAGAATGACACTGAATCCAGGAGCACCATAGGAGGAAACTGGCTTGAAAACAAACAAAATTTAGGTAAAGATTGTGAAAAGGTTTGCACAAATACCTCAAGTTTTCATGTTCTTCATTATTCCAGATTCCAGCAGTTGAGCAACTTGCATCTGCGTCAACATTAAAATTGTGATCACCTGTTTTCTTTTTCCTATGAATTTACCCTCATCCAAATTGACAAAAGAAGAAAGAGAAGGAAAGAAAATTTAGAGATAAACTGCTTGTAACTCACCAGAATTCGTTTCATCTGATGTTGCAGAAAGCTCGCATATCAAAGAAACACTAGAGATTGAAATAGGGATTTCCAGGGGGTTCTTAAATTCAATAGCGATCTTTATTGCTTCTGCAGTCACAAAATAAAAGAATGTTATACCACTAAAGGCAATACAACGGATGAGGCCCCTTAGTCCCTTCTTTTTTTTTGTGCACCTGGTACTGATTAACAATCTTACATAATAAATAAGCAATCAAAACCCTTTTTTTCCAATATTTCCTGTTCTCGGTAACAAACAAAACTAGACATGGACTCTCAAATTATTTTTCATGTATTGCTGACAGAACAAAACTCTTAAATAACTTGTATGCATTATGAATCTGAGTCTTCATCAAAATTCAAGTTCAAAACTAACATGCAGTCTCAAAATATTCTTCATGCACTGCAAGTATTATTCCCGACAAAACAAAACTCTCAATAACAAAATTCAAATCCAAACACCACATGAAGTGTCAGTGACAGAATTTCACAAGCTGTGTGCTCTTAATGACCCGTATTAAAAGAAAACCTCCAAATAATATTATGCATAGAAACTAAGAAACATTCAGTTTTGCTGCTGTACATAGCAAAAATAACCCTGAGTTGAACATAGGCAAAAATTAAGCAAGATCAAAAATTTTCATTCCTAACATATAGAATAGTGTATTTTATAAATTAAAGAAGATTTACACAATTTTCCATAGAACAATATCACCTTCATACCTCCAGCCACACAGATGTTTGATTCTTTATATTTCGGTAAAAGCTTTGATTGTAGTTCCAGCCAATTAGTCCTGACAGTAGGCAATGACGGGATCATGTCTTCCTCCAATGAACGCCAGACACTTTCTTTAACACTAGTCTGGTATGTTTAAAAGGAAAGGTAGCATCAGCTATAGTTGATCATCTAAACCACTTTCAGAATTCAGACAGTCTTCCAATTGAAGAGACAATAAAACTACAACTATGACAATCATAATCATAAATATATTGATAGCAGCAATACAAGATTTTGATATCTTCAAGAGATACTTTATATGAGCATTCATTAGGATATTTGGTGATGCTTACACCACCAACACACTTGATTTAGGTTAGGAAAACCTAAAAAGGATAGATAACAACAATACAAGATATTTGATATGTTAAAAGATGCTTTGCACGTTCTAGTGAAATTTTAATTAGTACTTGTGGCCATGCTTACAGCACCAACAAACTTGACTTCAAGTTATTTCTTAACCAACTTCATAAATCCAAAAGGTTTAGTGATAAAACCATGAGGTCATGTGCACATCAGGCTTAAGATACATAATGCACAGAATCAAAGATTCATGGAATCCCCTCCTGATAAATAGCATCATTTTTCAATGTCTTCCAGAGAGTCGGAGAGAGAGAGAGAGAGAGAGAGAGGATCTGTGTTCGGTGTATAAATATAGCAAATGCTAGGGCTGATGCATGTATGCACCCTAACAAATTTAATGATATCAATAAAACAAAGCGGAGAGCAGGAGAGGCATCTTAAAAAGCTATTAGGGAAAAGTGACATTTATAGATTACAGAGTAGTAGAACAACATACTGATCCAGGCAATGCATAGGTTCGATGGTCTTCAAAATCAACCTTAAGCGATGAGATGTTGATAACAGGCAACTGAAGTCTTAATACCTCAAATGTTTTCCCTGCTTTCTACATCATCCAAGATGAATTGTCAAACTCAGGGAAATGGGAAATGGGAAAAATAAATACCACCTATATCAAATTAGGGTTAGAGTCTACCATTTAGAAATAGCAGTCACCTGAACAATTTGAAGAAATTCTCTGAGGAATAACTCCTGTGTTGCCTTGGACTGATGGCTACAGGCCAGGACTTCCAACATATGTGTGAAAGCAACATCATACATCCCAAGAAAACCATAACACCTATGTTAAATAAGCCCTGTTAAAAAATTGTGCTTTGCAAATTTTGCAGGCCCAGCTTGTTAAACTTCAGTTGGATCAATTTGAAATAACTTACTGGCCGATATGGAAATGAACATGATCTTTGATGTAGCTCCATGGGGTTCCCTTATATACTGAGACAGCGTTTCTATATGTACGAATTGCATGTTTAATCTACAAGAGGAAGCGGCAAATATCTTCAGAAGCCGCATCATGCAATTTGCTATAATCAGATTTGTGCGTAAATAAAATAAGTACCTGGTCACATTTTTTATACCGATCACCAGAAAGAACAAGATGAAACCCATACTTGTGCAACATAGGTGGTTGGGACAACAAGTAGCAATAAGATGCTTGCTCAAGCATGACAGCTGAATGTAACAGTTCCTGCAAAAAGAAAATTCTCAGTAAAAAATAAATCCACCCTCATTCATTTTTTATTTCATAAACAGTGGGCAGTACCTCACTGCAAATGCGAAAGTAAACAGTGGCAGCCTCTTTAAATTGATCTTTCATCTTCAACATTTCTATCCACCAAAGACCACAGCGTGTAGCATTTTGTCGACCAGAAGACCCAAGTTTCTGTAGTAAACCAAATTCGATATACTTAGACAAAGTTGAAAGAGTACATAACTAGGTGGCATTTGTTGTTTGATTCACTTGACCGGAATAAGTTGCCAGATTAATAGCATCATGTGTAAATAACCAGCTCCATTGTGTTAGGCCAGTGGTCATATAAAGCTAAGTTAGCAAACTAACCACCCTTTCTCTGCCAAGTTACAAGGCCTAAAAACGAGTTGCATGTGCGTCATTTTAAATAGAGCAAAATGCAACCAAGAGGATTTATCCACAATGATGAAATAGCGTTCTTCCTTATATTGCAAGATCAAGGATGAAGCAAGAAAAAACACACATACTAAATAAGTGTTAAAAGCATTTTCCATGCAATTATCTGCTTCTTTTCTTGATTGATCCAACATAAAGTACGTAAGCCCCATCATTTCCTGCATGGAACCAATGAAACAAATGAAGAATGTCGCTAGAGGAGATGATTCACATGTTGAGATAATATAGTTTGAAGAAATATCAAGAAGCAAATAAAGGAACTTCTGGTAGGCAGGCAAAACACAAAGAATTTTCCAGGCAATGACAGACTAACCAAGCATTTCCCAAAACATATATGATACACATGCCATATAAAAGTTACAAGAGCTAGAGATGCTTCAAAA
>Ga0307518_10004247_pt1 | contig 10282 bp, 2 predicted proteins | sample 25_EM_MG_FD_203889 | JGI IMG/M metagenome (GOLD analysis project Ga0307518, IMG submission 203889) | Populus trichocarpa ectomycorrhiza microbial communities from riparian zone in the Pacific Northwest, United States - 25_EM | ecosystem: Host-associated > Plants > Roots > Unclassified | place...
TTTCAGATAGCATGGAAACTACCTTGCGGAAAGAGACATGTATCTACAATGTTCCGGCAAACATTCCTCAATCAAAAAGAGCTGCCTATACCCCTCAGGTAATTTGTATCGGCCCAATTCATCACAAGAATGAAAATGAACTGAAACGAAGATATGTCAACCAATTCTTTAGCAGACTGCGTGGGGGAAAATGGGAACCATTTCAGGAGGAACTTGCGAACACCGTTAAAAAATGTGCAGCTGAAATCAGCCATTATTATGAAGATGATTCATTAGAGCTTTTCAAGGATCCAAAAGAGCTTTTGAAGATGATTGTATGGGATGCTGCATTCATCTTAGAGCTCTTCTTGAAGACTGGAGAATATAAGAAATATAAAAACTCACCTGAAAAAACTTCTCAAGATGACGACAGATATAATTACGATTATATAATAGGTAAACCCTGGCTGACAGATGCTATTCAACGGGACCTGATATTGCTCGAAAACCAGCTGCCGTTCTGTATTCTTGATGAATTATATAAAATTGCAGCCAAATACATTAAACCCGATTGCTCTTGTTCCCAATGTATTCGGTTCCATGTACCAGATTGTGATTGTTTCCGATGTAATCAGGACCCTAAACCCGATTGCTCTTGTTTCCAATGTATTCGGCTCTATAAACCCGGGCATAATCGGGACCATAAACCCGATTGCATTTGTTTCCTGGAACTTTCTTGCAAGTACTTTGAGAAGTACAACAAGAAAAAAACCAATCCTCCGAAAATATTACATTTCACTGATTTGGTTAGGTTTTTCTTGTCCTCCAAACACCCAGAGACAATGTATAACGACCCCATCACCAATTGTGATATCACAGCAACTAGGCTGGAAGAAGCAGGGATGAAGTTCAAACCACCATCGGGAGATGAATGCTTACTTAACATAAAAGCATGGAGTGGAGACTCGGGAGGTAATTCTATCAAGAAAGGTGAGTTAGATGTTCCACTCCTTGTGATTGATGATAATACTGAATGTCTGTTACGAAACCTTATGGCGCTAGAGCAATGTCATTTTCCCAAGGAGGCGTACATCTGCCAGTATGTCAAATTCTTGGATTTGCTTGTGGATACTGCCGAAGATGCAGACTTGCTGATTAAAAGTAAAGTTATTATTAATAGCCTTGGAAAAAGTGCAGATGTGGCTGAGCTGATTAACGAACTTTGCAAGGGAATCGTAGAAGTCTCTTCGTGTTATAGCAATATCGCCACATATTTAGATGCTTACTATAACAACCGGTATAACAAGAGCAAGGCCTTCCTCAGAAGACAGTATTTCAGGAATGTTTGGATAGGCACCGGAACTGTTGTTGGATTGTTCGTGCTGTTCATCACTTTGCAAGACTTTGTTCGATCTTTTCTTTAGTACTCAAGGTTCGAATGCTTCAGTGTCTGTAAAATTCCTTTTTTCCTTTTCTTCTGTAGTTAATAAATCTTAGTTCACTTGTTTGATTGTAAGAATAAAAGAATAATCATTAGTATTGTACTTTGTTGTTATCAACTTTAAGGAATATTATCTAGTGTGTATATGTATTTGTATCTATCCATCCATCAACTATTAATTAGTTGTTATTTAATTTTTAATATATTTTTTTGATAAAATTTTTAAAAAATTTAAAAATAGGAAAAAATAATGAAAATTCAAAAAATATGTTTTTAATATATTTGCATCATTTTTAGCATTTTCAGCATCGTCTCAAAGGAATTTAAATTTTCAAAGATCTTTGGAACGCGTTCGACTTTTAACGCGTTATTTTTAAAATTACCGATTTTCCTCATTCGAGTCAATGTTGATAATAAAAATCTAAAAAATAAGAAAAATTAAATTTACAAAAAAAACAAGAAGTTGAGAGACCAAGTTTGGAAACCTAACAATATATTTACTTATATATAGGAGTTTCCAACACCTATACAAAGAGGGTAATTTTAAAAGAAAAAAAACAAAAAAAAATCCTAAACATAAACCTATCTCTAACCAAGAAGAATTTAATATTTTGATTTGTTCACGGTTAAATATTTAAGAACTTACATGTAAATCGTATTTCTAATATCCGATAAAAAAATAAAATTTTAAAAATTTCTTTAACACATCAAAACCACGAATTAGCTTATCTCAGGTAGGGTATGTTAGAGGTATTAATCTTCCCTAACCAGAACCAATTCTTTACTCGTAAATCTCTGACAAAATTAATATACTCAGGTTTTCTAATATACCTCAATTAAATATTAGGTAGTGAATTTCAACAAATCAAAATAAGCAAATAAATAAAAAATTACCAAGCCAACGCTGCGCAGGTGACGTGAATTGCTTATGTTGTACTGATGGTGGATTCCTATATATATGGCGTTTGAGATCCACCTAGATGGAAAGACAAACAGGGACGATCAGCATACGAGCACCAGACGAGCATCGTATAACACTGTCCGAAGCGTGTGAATCCTGCACCATCGGATATGAGGATCGTTGTCGGTGGATTCTCAAGAAGTAACATTTTCCGCTGTGGACACGGTGGCGGGGCCACAATAGTGCAACAGGGGCAATTACCTCTTTAATTTTTTTTTAAAATATTTTTTATATTAAAATATTAATATAATAGCTTTACAGGGTCAATTTTTTTTAGTTAACTACTAATTAATCCAAGCTTTTTTTTTTTTTTACTATTGTCCCTACCTCTCTTTTTTCTACAAATTTCTCATTAAACCCTAAGCTATTAATTAGTTAATCAAGTAACCTTTTATATTCTATGTTTTAGGAAAGTTTCCTTCATCTTTTCTATTTGTTTCATAATTTTAGTTTTATTTCTTTATAATTAGTTATTGAAAATGTTGGGTTTATAATAATTTATGGGTTTATTGAATTAAATGTGTATGGGTAATATTATATGCTAATGGATATGAATTGAAATGAGTTTTGATGAATTGATAAGTATTTTGCTATGAAGTTCATATAAAAAATGATGGTGATGAATTTACTACTGATTAAAAATGAAATACAGGACAACTCAAAAAATTAGGGACATAATAAATAAATTAAAATGAAAATATTTAATATTTATGTTTAATCCACTTCTACAAAACAACAAGTCAGCAAGAACAACATCAATTTGTGACAATCCTTTTAAGCTATGATTTTAGATGTTATGTACCATATATCATCATAGAAACTTTCCTAGTCCTTGAAAGATTTAGAAATAGATAAATGAAAGTTTGTTGTATATATTGAGAAAGATATTTTTAATGAGATTAAAAATAAAATCATTATAAAGCAGTTTTAAATTATAAAATCTCAAAAAGAACAATTATAATGTAAGTTTTTTTATTTTAAAAGTATTCTTAAATTAATTTTACTTGACTTGAGTTGGTACATATATTTCAAATTAAATTTTTTATATAACACATGTCTGTATAGTATATAATATCAAATATTTATTAATAATTTATTGTTTCATTTAAAAAATTCTAGCCCCATTACTAATGGAATAGAACTTGCCAACTCCAAACAACCATGAAACAAATAATACAAACATTAAACGTTAATACATGCCCATGATTTGAAATAAAGCCATCATATCACCATGGGCCCCAAGGACCAGCAAGCGGCCCAAAAACATCAAGCTCTTTTAATTCTGAATTCACAACGGTTAAATGGAAGCCTGGATTATAGCACGTCATATCCATGCTCAATTATTACTAGAATATTTTTATTTTATTTTTTTTGTATGTACAAGACTAATATAGAGATTGCGTTCTGAATGACGAAGAAGCTAGTAAAACTGAGTAGACTATCCATCTTTTATGTCATGAACTAGATGAAAATTTGCACAGATTCAATGCTAGAAGACATTGGCTCGTAGGATGTATTAATTAACACTTCACTCAATAAAAAAAAAGAATGTTAACTTGTCAAAAGCCTCCTAACCTTTCGATCGAACCTAACTTAACCCCTAACTTTTAATTTTCTAATCTCAATCTCTCAAACTAACACGTCAAGGCAATGCACTGCCTCCCTGAGATTTTGTTGTGAACACGATTATTATCTGAATCGAACATGGAATGATTAAATCAGGGAAAAAACAATATGTCGAGACTAAATTGAAACAAATAACAGGTAGCAGGTAGCAGGGAGTGCGCTTGCAACAAGTTGAATGCTTTTTCTTTTTTATTGGGAAAAATTTAGGTGATTATAGATGACATGGAGCTTTTTTATTTCTTTCGGGGTATGATCACCAGCAGGCCGGAAGAGAATTTTTATGGAGGATACGATTACAGTGTGGGAAATCTTGGCATATCCTTGTTGTTTCCGGAGATCGAGGGTTATGGATTAAGAAATCAGAGTTTGAATTTGAGTCGGATTGTTATGGTTAATAGTGACTCAATTGATGAATCCTTGCCTAGCAAGTGGTTGCAGCCTTGCAGGCAACCTGCAGATGAATTAAGTGATTGGTCTTCAAGGGCTTTGAACACTCTATTTGGGCTCTCTAATGAGAATGTAGGAGATATGGGCCCTATAATTCAAGCTGTGATAACATTAAGGAAAGGAAAGATGTAGGGCGCAAGCCCAACATGCCGTGTTCCTTGCTGGAAAAGTGCACAGTGCACACGGATAAAGTCACGGATAATCAAGGAGAAGAAGGACTGATTAGCAGAAAATACATTAGAAAAGCTTATATTTTTTAAAAATTTATATAATTTATTTTAAACATGGTGACAGCGGTTCAAATAGCTAGTAAATTATTATTTTAAGTTAGTTTTAAAAAATAATATCCATTATAAATAATAATCTCTTTTATTGTTTCAAATAATATGAGTTTAATCATAATATATATAAAGAATAAAATATATTTTTATATATTTTATTTTATCTTTTCTTGTGTATCGCCAACAAAAAAAAATATAAAAACACTTACTATATATTTTTTATATATCATTATTAAATACAATTTTATTTTCATCCAATGTTCTTCCTAGCTCGTACTCTCTTTCTAGCAGCTTTTTTCTTCTTCTTTTTTTATTTATTTCGAAACAGTCACATATAATCTAAAAAAAAAACTAACAAAAACTTCAAAGAAAATTACTAAAAAATGAGGCAAGTCTGAAAGAGAACTAGTTATAAGATACACACCCACTACAGTACTCTTTCCAATCTTTTCATCACCTTCATTGGCCCTTTTTAGAGATTGATGAATGACGAGGTTGAAGGGAAATGGCAGCTACCTTTTCATAAGTTAGTGGTAAGCTAGAGATTTTGAATCTGTACGTAACCTAATCTGGCAAATATTCCACAGAAACTCATCCATGGATTAATCTACGAGAAAATGAGCAATAATATTTCCTGAATCCATTTCAAGAAAAAATTTCCACCCAAGTTTTTTCAAAGATGACGACAACATAAATCACTTTACAAACACCCAAAAAAGTTTGAATCCATCACTGGAGAGATTAATATTGGCCTCAGGTATGAAGCCTTTGAGAAAGCTTTCAAACAAGAAAAGAACACACAACTACCAGGTTTTATCACCAAGTTTTATCCCAAGTTAGATCAAATTCAACAAGGATTAAACCAAGAAAATACACATCAATTCAAGAAATAAAGGAAGCGATCAAGCGAAGAGACATTTCTCAAAGGCCTAAGGCTTTTTGGCACCGTCATAGGCAAATATTAATTTTTCCCTCAAGATTTCACATGCACATACATATACAAGCGCAAAAGCACACCGAGCAAGCATCAAACAAATTTACATAAAAAATCCAAATAGAGCTTCAAATATAAAGTGCACCTAAACTGTAATTTCAAAAGCGTACAATATATTCCAAATTTGACAAAAACAACCTTTGATCAAAGCAAAAATTGGCACAATGACAAAGCAATTATACCTTTCTATTTCCATATAATACCAACCCAATTTCTCAATTATATGGTATCAAGGCAAGATGGTTTTCTTCAAATAGTATCTATACTATTCTTATTGGATTCCTTAATTATTAATTAATTGTGTATATATATTAGCTTCCTTAAATATATAGCTTATACTAAAAGTATTGCACCTTTGTACTCTTGGATACTATAAAAATACAACTAGTCACATGGGTTACTTAATCATTAGAGAACCCTTTTTTGGAAAAATACTTTTGTTTTATCCTAACTAATGTTTGTATCTCCAGATTTCTTGGTTCTTTTTTTGGTGATTTCATTTTCGCATTGAAAATGGGGGATTTCTGGATACCAAAGTTGGATCTTCGATGGTTTTTAGGTGTTTTCCGAGTCTTCTACTGCATTTTTGTCTCAAGCCTTGTTCTCTATCCATACTTCTACAGTCTTCTACTACATTTTGGTTTCGTCAAGGTGAACTCTCCTTTGCTTTTGGATGATCTCTTAAGGTGACTTGACGGTGTCTGATAAATGGTTCTTTCTAGCTACGAGTTAATGTATTTGGGTTTGAACATAAGAATGGTAATGAGAATAAAGAGGTCCTGATTAATAATGTGCAGCAAAAGGGTAAGAAGGTTATAGCGAGTCCAATGAGATTTCGAGACAACAAAACATGTGCAGAGGTTGTTCATCAAGCAGAATCTCCTGTTCGATCACCAAAAAGAGATTCTATTGAACTTTGTGTGCACTAAGAAGGTCATTATTGGATGAAAAGAAGTTTAGTTGGTGTCTTATCTAAGGGTTTGGATTATGGATATGTTCTTCATGATCCAAAGCAGTGTGGGGATTGAGCTAGTTAGTTTCACCTTTCTAGGTAATTTGATGTGCCAGACCTGACAGCAGTTTTGATATTGTTTTTTTTAGGATATTAGATCTTATATTGTCTCAGCTCTCAAATAGTCCTTATTATAGATTTAATAAGATTAATATATCTGGTTTCCCTATGGTTGCATAGTCAAGGGATTGTTTTTCAAAAATAATCTCTCCTTTTGGTAGGGTTGTTAATTAGTTTTGATTCATATATTGCTACTTACACTAATCTTAGCACAATAAAGATATTAAGAGTGTGTTTGGTATTGTGGTAATTGTTGTGGTTGTGGTTTGAAAAAAATTATTTTATAAAAAGTATTTTTAATTGAGGTTGGTTTGAAAAAATATATATTTAGTTAAAATTGTGGTTGAAATTAAGGTTGAATAAAAAATAGTTTAATGTGTTTGGTTACAAGAATACTTTTTAAATTGAGGTTATAAAATAACTAAAAAAATTTAATAATTTTAATTTAAATATTATAAATTTAATTACTGTTATTACATTATAAAATAAATAATACTTTTTTTTCATAATCATCGAGAGAAAAATAAATAATACTTAATATAAAATATTTTTTATTTGTTAATTAAATTATATAGAAATCTGAACACTTAAAACTACAAATTGTTTGATGTTTTGTTATTTTTTTCCGAAAAATCACAATCTCTAGTTGTTTTCAATATGATCATTGTTAAGAATACTTATATTTTGTCAAGAATACTATTTACTTTGGACCCTTTCATTGGCTCAAACCCTGGCATTGATATTAAAAATATCATTATCCACAGCGGACCCCATATCAGATTGGTTTGAAGAACATGAGAGAGCTCTCACTTTTCTTTCACTCCCTGACAAAAACTTCACTAGTTACCACGCAGACGCAGGTAAAGCAGCTTGGAGTTGCTTTCAAAGAAATGCAGACGTGTCCGTAAATTTTGATAGGTCCCATTAACAGTAAACAATGATTTCTCATTTACCAAACAACTGATAGTTGCGGTGGCAACTAAACATGTAAGCTACATGCAGCCAAACGTTAAGATAGTTCGAGAGAATGATTGTGGTTGCTTTTCAAAATGTTTTTCACTTAGAAAAGTATATCAATAATATTTTATTATTTTTTTAAAATTATTTTTGAAATCAGCACATCAAAATGATTTGAAAACATCAAAAACATATTAATTTAAAATAAAAAAATTAAAAATGTTTTTAAAAATATTTTTAAAATGTAATACCAAAGAAGTTCAAGTAGTGTTTGGATTGGTGGCGCTGGGATCCCCTACTCATGTTGTTAGAAGTTGGCTGGAGGTTAGCAGTTGAGCTTCAACACACCCTTTCTCTGTTTTTTTTTTTTACCTTGTCTGCTAGGTTTTTATGAGTGTTAACTGGTAGGAGAATGGGAGTGTTTATTAGAGTGCCCCCAAGTCGTTTAGGTTTTCCATTTTATATATTTTCTTTATATATTTTTAAGGAATAAAAGAGGAGCTGGGATTCTTGATTTGTTTTTTTTTTTTATTGGAAAAAAATGAAGTGATGGACCGATGATGTGGAGCCTTTTTTTCGGGAATATGACCATCCAGGCAGGAAGAGAGTTTGTCTGGAGGATTACGATTACACCATGGGGAATCTTGGCGTATCCTTGTTGTTTCCGGAGATAGAGAGGGATATGGAAATCAGAGTTATTGTTGTGGTTCATAGTGATCCAGTTGATAAGTCTTTTCCTTGGTGTCAACCTGCAGATGAATTAGGTGATGGGCTTCACGTGTCCTGAACACTCTATTTGGGCTCTCTAATGAAAATGCAGGAGAAAAAGAAAAGGAAAGCTGCAGTGTGCAAGCCTATCGTAAGGTATTATTCTTCCCTCCAAGAGATATAAATTAAAACGAAACATGGACAAGGAATCTCGCATGTCTCAAAGATGGGAAAGACAAAAGGTGTTGTCCATTAAAACTGTTATTGGTTTTAATAGTACAGAATATATATAAATATAATTCTTTTTTATCAATTAGATATTAATGTGTAATGGGTTATAAATAGTCATCTCAAATTCTGTAGTCACTCCTTTCATAATATGAACTGGAAAACTTATTATAAGAAAGCATATATGTTTACCATGGATATATCTATTTAAACATAATAAATTTCATAACTTTGATGTGTGGTGTAACACCTTCTCATCATATGGTTCAATTCAATTTTTGAATCATTTTCTTTTATGTGTAGATCAAGAGAGAGTAGTTTCTAGTATCAACCATGTAATTTGAATGGGTTTGTTTAGAAATAGTTTTTTTTTCTTATTGTTTATTATGTTGTGTTTTCTAGGAATATAAAATGAAAGTAACATTTCCAAAAATATGTTTGATAAATAAATACTATACTTTTAAAAAATTATGTTTTTGCTTAAAAAATAATACATCCCATCATCAACTTTGCTTTTAGTTCAAAGCATGAGGTAAGCTTTTATCAATAACAGCATCTACTTATTATACCAAAGGAAAATATTCAATCCTTCTTCGCATTATATATAAACCTGCACAAAGATAGAATTTATGGTGTTTAGAAAATAACTAGTATGATCCTATTAGTTACTCTTTTGATTTTACTTTGAAAAAAAAATAGATACAAGGAAGAGAGAAATAATAAAATTCATGATCCATAAAAAATAATATATACATTTCCACATATGATTTATCTCTCTTACTTGTATCTATTTATTTTTTTAACGAAAACTCCATAAAATAACTAATAGGAAGATATTAATTACTCTATAAATATCATAAAATTACTCTGACCTGCATGCAAATTAAAGTTAGTGACATGATTGCTTATAAATTCTTGTACATTATAATACTAAATTTGTTAATTAATTAAGATATTATTTAATCAATAAATCAATAAAATTATTAATTTATATATTATTAATAAAAGTCAATTTATTAAGGTATTATTTATTTATTTTTTCCAAACATTAAAGTTAATGCATATATCCTGTGTTGTTATATATGAACACTATCTAATTTTCAAATTACAAGTTATTTATTGTACCAAATGCAAATGATTAGTTCTTGAATGTATTAATATTGTGTCATATCAATACACCTAACATGACCAACATGCAAATTAAAGTGAGTGATTTGATTGCTTATATAGTCTTGCATATCATAATTTCTTATAACATGTGGTGCAAATAACATGTCCGTTACTTGCCATGTAAATGTTAGTACCACACAACAAGACTTGAAAGCTACTTCAAGAATTTCAGTTTAAAATTTAATGAAATTATCTTATGTTAAAATGGACAGACATTTATTAAGGATGTTCAATTGTCCCATCATGTGGTTCATTAGACTTTAAAAGATAAAATTATGTAATACTTAAAAACAAGTTGACCCAGACGTGAAATTTCAACACCATTCATTCTCTTATGCTTTGCAAGTAATTTGTTCATAAAAATACATAAAATTCTCCTTTTAGATTCTTCATAATCTTTCTAGAATTGATTTAAATT
>Ga0307518_10004249_pt1 | contig 10280 bp, 2 predicted proteins | sample 25_EM_MG_FD_203889 | JGI IMG/M metagenome (GOLD analysis project Ga0307518, IMG submission 203889) | Populus trichocarpa ectomycorrhiza microbial communities from riparian zone in the Pacific Northwest, United States - 25_EM | ecosystem: Host-associated > Plants > Roots > Unclassified | place...
TTGGCGCCTGTACAGCAATATGCTGCCATAAATCAAAGCTAAGGCCAAGTAATTGAAGGATGATTGTGTAAGGGGCGCGTCAACACCTGCAGCCAGATGCCCACAACATGCAATATCTTGAAATCATGTATAAAGCTAAAGCTAACAAGAACAGCAGCAGAGCAGCAGTGAAGAGGTTACCAAGACTGGCTACTAGAGAAGAAGTGATGCTGCCCATTGCAAGCACAAAAGACACCATCTGACCTAGGAACAGTAAGTACAGTGTCCACAGATTTACGTGGCTTCTCCACCACCTGTTAATTTCATACAAGCAGCTCATTCTGAATCTACACAAAACCAAAACAGAAAGCAGAGCTAAGACTAATACATAGGACTCTCTCTCTCTGTATAAATATAATTTACACTGAATCAATCATCTTTGTAAGGTTTCTTCGAGGCTGTTTAGTCCATTTCAAGTTTTCATCTACCGTTCTTTCTCTGGAAGGGAAGACTTCTGGTGGTTGGGAAAGTTGTCATGTGCAACCTTCCCTGCTGCTATTTATTTATTTCCATTGGAAAAGACAGAAAAGTAATTTACTGCTGCTGCAGCAGCAGCAGCAAGTTTTGGATCTAACTAATTATGTTATCTGTATTACCGTGGGTTAAAAACTTTTATTTTTTTAAAAAAATTATATATATAGATTTTTTTAAAACGTTTTCATAATTTAAAAAATTTAGTTTAAATATTTTTTTAATAAATATATGTAGTCAAATAAATTAAAAACCACATCTCTGCTAATAAATAAATAAATAAAAAGTCATAACAATACTTAAAATATTGAGAGACAAGTGTAGATTAAAATATTTAATCTTAATAGACAGGATATTTACCCGGTTATGTTTGCTAAATTTTTTTATTAAAATAATTTTTTATTCAAGTAAACGATAATAGAAATAGAGATACAAATTAAATTGATTGAATAAAATAAAAGGAGAAAAAACACCATGCAAGACTGCACATATTAGAAATATTATCTGAAAATATTTTTTTATTTTTAAAAATAAAATTCATCCATACAAAAGATAAAAAAATATAAATAAATCAGAAAAATTCTTCAAATTTAAATGTATAATAAAAAATAATCATCATTTAAAAGATGATCTCTAAACAAAATGAAAGAGATAAGAAATATTAATCTAAATATAAATTAAGAAATTTTACAGAAAAAACCACAAAAAAATTATTAATTTAAAAAAAGAATTAGAAAAAAGAAGAAGTAAATGCCAGGTGCTGCTGCCTACTTGGCCTATTTTATTAAGGCTTGCACGACTGAGCATCTTTTTTTTATTGCGAAATCTATTTAAAAAAAATATTAGATGATACGTAGTTTAATATGTCTAGATTCCAGCTACCATAGTGACTAGAAAATCAGGGTCTAAGTTGTTTTGATCCAAAAATTCATTTTTCAACCCATTGTTTTTACCAAAAATACCTATAAAACATTTTAGGAACCGTGATAAATTTATCCATGACTTAAAAAACCCCTAAAAACCATCTAAAAAATCAGAATCAACCAAAAATCAACATGAGCTCAGATATTTTTTTTACAAACTTTAAAGGTAAAAAAACCACCTAATATGAACTCCCCTCATCAATTAGAACCATTTGATACAAATATCATATGTTTTAGTAGTTTAAATCAATGTCAACTACGTGTTTCTCTCTTTACTGCTGAAATTTGACGACCTCTCTCTCTCTCTCCTCTCTCAACTAGAGGCAAAAAAATAACAAAAATAAATTTTTATATCAAAATTGAATTTGAAAAATATTAAGGTATCAAATTGTATAATTTACGTTATTTTTAAAGTTTGAGGATCAAAATATATTTTTTAACTCATTGCACGCCATCCATGTTTGATGTGTTTTTCATTTGAATCTTTCTTTTTTAAATTCTACTATTTTATAAAAAATCAAAATTAACTGGACTTCAATTAAGAATAAATAATCAAAAAAATAAATTTAAAGATCAAATTAAAAAAATAAAACGTTTTGTACAGTCCATCAACAGTAAACAATGCATACTGACAAGTAAAAAACACACATCTTTTAAATTTATACTTAATTAAGATAGTTTTTTTTTTTATGAGAATATTGAATGCCTGCCGCGTCCGCTTCTAAAAACAGACTGTAAATTTATCATATACATGCTGCAGTCAAAAGAAAATTGGTACGTCTCAACGGTTCAATACTTGTAAAACCTGTTGAATCTTGAGACTCTAAGCAATTAAAGACAGAGATAAAATATTCATTAATTAAAAAAACAAAAAGGGAAGCGAAAAACAAATTTGAAGTTAAAAAAAAAGGCGACTCATTCGATAAATAAAAATTTAAGAGTGAAAATAAATCTTGAAGTTTCGAAATGATATTTAATTTTTTTAATGTTAATTAAAATATAATTTGAAGCTTGAAATGAATTTATTTTGAAAAAGATTTTTTGACGTGTTTTATATTAAAAAAAAAACTAGCATGCTAGCCCGCTCTTCGTAGCACGTTAGTAATAATTTTATTTTTACATGTAAAAAAAATATTAAAAGTATAAAGAATATTTTAAGTGTTTTAAATCTGACGATGATGCCAAACTTAAGAAACTTTGGTTTGGCGGCGAATCCAGATCCAAGCCTCTTGGTTTGACAGCCAAGCCAGACCCAAGACGATTGAGTCTGGCGGCATGCTAGACCCAAGAGTTTTAGATGAGCGACAAAGCCAGATCCAAGAGACTTGGGTCTCGCGACAAACCCAACTAGCTTGTATCTGGCGACCATGCCAGACCCAACTAGCTTGAGTCTGGCAGCCTTGTCTAAATAATTATTTTTATACTTATTTTTTTTTATTTTTTATAAAAAACATTTAAACTACATTTAAAGTATTCTAAACCGAAATGCTAATTAATTTTTTGTATATGTTTTTTTTGTAAAAAATATTTAAACTATTGTTAAAATATCCTAAACAAAAATTCTAATTATTTTTTTAAATGTTTATCAATTTTTTATTTTTTCTATAAGAAAACATTAAAACTATCCTTGAAGTATCCTAAATAATATTTTTTATAAATTCTTTTTATTAAAAAAATATATTTAAACTACTCTTTAAGTATTCTAAACAGAAATGCTAATAATATATTTTATAATTTGTTTTCATTTTTTTATAAAAAACCATTTAAACTACCCTTAAAGTATTCTAAATAATTTTTTATAAAGTTTTTTTATTTTTTATAAAAACAATTTAAACTATTTTTTTAAGTATCCTAAACAGAAATCCTAATTAAATTTTTTTTATTAATTGTTTTTAATATTTTTATAAAAAAGCCTTGGTCTAGTAGTCATGCCTAATTAATTATTTTTATAAATTGTTTTTATTTGTTATAAAAAAATTAAACTACCCTTGAAGTATTTTAAACTGAAATGCTAATTAATTGTTTTATAATTGTTTTTTATTTTTTTTATAAAAAAATATTTAAACTATCATTGAAGTATCTTAAATAAAAATTCTAATTAATGTTTTTTATTTTTTAATAAAAAACATTTAAACTACCCTTAAAATATCCTAAACAGAAATGCTAATTAATTATTTTTTTTTATAAAAAAACATTTAAACTACTCTTAAATTATCCTAAATAAGTTTTTTTTATAAATGTTTTCTATTTTTTATAAAAACAAATTTAAACTATCCTTAAAGTATCTTAAATAGAAATTCTAATTTTTTATAATTTGTTTTTATTTTTTTAATAAAAAAGCATTGGGTCTGGTGGCCATGCTTAATTAATTATTTTTATAAATGTTTTTTTGTTATAAAAAAATATTTAAATTACCCTTGAAGTATCCTAAATAATATTTTTTATAAATGTTTTTTATTTTTTTATAAAAAAAATTTAAACTATCATAAAAGTATTATAAACAAAAATTCTAATTAATTTTTTGTTTAATTAGGATTTTTGGTTTGGCAGCCGTGCCATACCCATGATACTTAGGTCAGGTGGTCATGTCATGGCCCAACACATGTCAATAACTTTTGGAATAAAAAATAAAAAAGACAGCGCCCCCCATGGTCCCCTGAATATCTACAGTGTGGTCTATAGTGCAAACACTCTATGTCTATAGTGTAATTCACAGTGCAAACATTTTATATACATAGTACAAGCATAATGTTTTTTTCACACGTTTTACAGTCTAGTATAACAATAATGCAAAAACAATGTTTGGCATCACCAATAAAATTTAATTTAGCTACCATAAGGGAACAAGGCATCCCTAGCCTAGCTGATAAGGTCCACATAATTTAACTATTAAATCTGTTAAAATACCATTAAAAAATTATCCTATGAAAATTATAAATATTTAAATTAGATCATTTCATTGTAAAAAAAAAAAATATATAAATTGGATTTTTATTTTAAAAAGTGTTGGAAAATGATTTTAAAAGTTAGATTTAAGTTTATGAGTCTTTGATAGCATCAATAAATATGACTCGAAATATCAGTTGGTTGCTAGTGGTATTTAGTTGGAATTCACCATGAATGTTAGGTGAAAACTACAATATTGGTTTATACTATGTTGCGAGTTAGATTTTTATTTAATGTAAAAAAAATATCTAAATATTGCTAATATATTTTTATTTTTTAAAATGTTTTTCATTAATTCAATATTTAACGCATATTAGATGATATAGCTTTAAAATATTATGATGGTGACATAGTAAATGATATTTTTTTAAGAAAATATTGAGATGATAGCCTATTGAATCGACTTGGATAAACTCAAGTTAATCAGCTATACTTATAACCCGGGTTATGAAACCATAATAATCTCATAAAAAGCAAATCAAAACAAATTATAAAATTCAATTCTCAATCAACCTAACAGTAAATGATGAAATTGGTAAAACATATATTCAATTAAAAAAAGAACAAAAAAAACTCGAGTGAACTTAGTTTAGCCGTGATCTAGATTAGACACATTGTAACAACCCCAATTTGTTTTTATATATATACATATAAATTCGACTAAAATTTCAGTAGAGTTTTCTCTATATTTTCAATACTAGGTTGATAGTTTCACAACCTGCAAACATCAATCACAATATTTATCTCGTCATCCGGGGCTTATATACCTTGACTATAACATCAACTTTCTATTTTCCTCAATAATCTCTCATTAGAATTAGCGTTTTGACATTTTATAATCATAGAACAAACATTTAAAATTAACATAATTTGAGATACATTCAAGACACATGTCCTTTTCTTTTTAAAGTGTAAATATGTTTGAATAAACATACAATCATAAACTAACTTAACGTATTGGTTCTTCCCCCAATGAAGATGATATTTTCTTAAGAAAGCTGAAAATCAAGTTTGAGAAGTGTGACACAATGAAAATCTGTTCTAAGGCATTAACACTATTGAAATTGAATCGAATGACGCCACAAGGTTAATTATACCTTGATAAGTCAGATTTGATCTTTGTCCTAACAAATATAATGTATTGTATTATGCAAAACACAAGTTTATTTCATAAATTCATGGCTACCCGCTTTTCAGCATACAAAACACCAGGGGTGATCATTTTCGGTTCGGTTCGGTTTTTATCAAAAAAAGTAACCAAACTGAATTTCTTTTTTTAAAAAAACCAAAACCGAACCGAAATCGGGTCAAACCAACCGGTTTTGGTTAGGTTCAGTTCGGTTTTTTGGGCAAAAACCGGTTTGGCTCGGTTTTTTCGGTTTGGCTCGGTTTTTTTCTGGTTTTTTCGGTTTCGGTTCGGTTCGGTTTTTTTCTTATAAAACCGAAACCGAACTGAACCGGCTTGTTTTTTCAAAATTTTAATTGGTTTAATCGGTTTTTTTTTCGGTTCGATTTTTTCGGTTATTTTTTTTCGGTTTTCTTGGTTTAATCGGTTTTTTAGTTTTTTTGCTAACCCCTACAAAACACTTATATAATGCTTCAAATAACCCTAATGGATTCCCATATGTGGGCTAGATTGAATCCACTTAAAAAATTGACCCAAATAAATAATAATAAACCAAAGACTAAGAAGAAAATAATAAAATTAATAAAAATATGAAATTAATATCCTAGATATGCTAGAATCATATTTTCCACCCTTAAAAAGTCCCAAATAGGCTAAGAAATCTGATTTGAATGTGAAATTAATTCTGAAGTCTTGCTTTGTTGTGTTTATTTTCCTTGTTTCACATGGACAATTAATAAAGAAAATCTTTTTTTTTAATACCTGCCATTTTAGTTTCGTTTCTAGCTTAGAAAATTAGATCTGGTAGCCCCCTAACATCATTTGTTGAATAAGAAACTTTCTTATTTGTTGATAAATATTCTCTTAAATAATAGATAAAATAATGAACAAAATTTCCTTAAAGAATATTTTGTTGATTTAAGTCTTTATAAAATTAGAAAATCAACCTCAAACAAATCTAATCTAATCCCAACATCTTAATTAACCCAAGCTAACTTTGGACCTCTTGTGGCCCAAACTCATATTTATTAATAGAGACCAAATCAGACAAAAAATACACTCCAAATAAACTTTATTTGCTGTCTAAAAACATCTTATGCATAACCTATCCTAATCTGGACAATTACCCGTAAAAAGAATTGAGCCGAACTCGTCATCCATAAGAACCTCAATCTAATCGAATGCATCCCTAGGTAAAAACCCATCATGAAAAACCCAAGGTTGAACTATATACTGAACCGTATCAATAACCGATTTTAAACACATAACTGAATGCTTACTACAAGGAATCCAAGGTTGAACCTGAACCGTATCATTCCTTCTCTCTTTAAGAAGATTCGCCCTCGAATTTTGAATAGGATTAGTAGTGACTTTATTAGCCTCTTGTTTAATCCTTTAGAATTCTTTTATAGCTAACATATTTCTCCAACAACATTGTATGGAAGTAGTGACTGATAAGAATTTCAAATACACACGTCGTATTAACCACTTGCTTATATATTTTTGAATGATAACCACAAAAGCTCTCCTTCATCTTTCATTCTTTTGGCCTTATACCTCATTTTCCTATGAAGCTTGAAGTTCATAGAATAATCTTCTACACTTATCAATTTCTCGTTCTAAAACCCTCAAACCATGGCTTAGTTTGTCGCATTCTTGAGCTAGAATCCTCTTTCGTTCCCTCTCCCTTATTAAATACATGACACAAATAGAAAAAAAAAGAAAAAGAATAAGAAGACGAAGACACAACAAGAATAGAGTTTACGACAGGAAGAACATCGATTTAGACTTGAAATTGCAAATCTGACTTTTGTTTGGACCATAACTGATCGGAAACAAATAGATGTGAAAGTGATGAAAATGACTCAAAAAACAGCCAAATATCCCAAATATGATTATAATAAACTGGCAGGAACGAAATCAACATAAACAAAACAGGTTTTGAAAGCTAATGCAAAACAGACCCGTTATGACAAGATAAAACCTATTTCTGGAACCTAAAGAAAACTATATCCAAATGACCTCAAATTTAATATATTCTGTGATTAGGACCCTTGTAAATATAATATAAATTTTGAGCTGATTCCAAGTTGATTTGATATATGGATACGAAACAACCCCTTTAAAACCTGGATTTATAACCTAGGCCTAACAATGTCCAAATGACTTGAAACTTGATATTTAGTGTGATTTCACACTTAATAACCAGAACATAAATTTTGGGTGAATTATGATAAGTTTTGATATGTTGTCGTGAAACAGATGTGTTACAGACCTGTCTTAACCCAAATAATGTTTTCTAATTACTTCCTTTATTTTGTACTCAAAATAGAACACAATAAACACAAAATAACATGAGAAAGAAAACAAATACCAACCCAAAACAAAACAAAGATAGACAAAGAGAAATTGACAAAAAAAAAAAAATAGATAAGGATATAACCTGATTTTGAAGTCTAGCTCTAATACCAACTGAGCAATCCTCAATCAAGATGATACTTCCCTAAGAAAGCCAAAAATCAAGTTTGAGAAGTGTGACATAATGAAAACTTGTCCCAAGACACCAACACTATTAGAATTGAATTGAATGACGCTATAAGGTCAATTATACCTTGATTAATCAGATTTGATCTTTATCCCCACAAAGATAACATGTTGTATCATGCAAAATAAAATTTTATTTCATAAGTCCATGGCTACTTGCTTTTCAACATACAAAATACTTATATAATGCTTTAAATAACCTTAATGGATCCCCATATGTGGGTTGATTTGAGTCTACTTATAAAATTAACCTAAATGAGTAATAATAAATCAAATACTAAGAAGAAAATAATAAAAATAATAAAAATCTGAAATTAATATCCTAAATATGCTAGAATAATATTTGCCACTCTTAAGAAGTTTCAAATAGATTAAAAAATCTGATTTGAATATAGAATTAATTTTGAAATCTTCTTGCCTTATTGTGTTTATTTTTCTTGTTTCACATGGAAAATAAATGAAGAAAATCTCCCTCTTTAATACCTGTCAATTTAGTTTCCTTCCAGACTAGAAAAATCATTAATTAATCATTTCTATTTTAGAAAATCAGATCTGGCAATCCCCCTAACATCTTTTGTTGACTAGGAAACTTTCTCATTTGTTGATAAATATTATCTAAAATAATAGGGAAAATAATAAACAAAATTTTCTTGAGTGTTAGGAGAATATTTTGCTAATTTAAGTCCTTGAAGAATTAGAAAATCAACCGTAAACAAATCTGATCTGATCCCTAACATTTTAATTAACCCAAGCCAATTTTGGACCCCATATGGCCCAAACTCATATTCATTAATAGGGACCAAACCAGACCCAAAATACACTCTAAATAAACTTTATTTGCTGCCCAAAAAATATCATATGCATAGCATGTCCTGATCTGATCGAATTACCCACCAAAAAAATTGAACGAAACCCATCATCCATAAGAATCTCAATTTGATCGAATGCATCCTTAGATTAAAACCCATCAAGAAAAAATCAAAGGCTGAACTATATAACCAATCACATACACATAACTAAATGCTTACTATAAAGAATCCAAGGTTGAACTTGAACCATATCATTAATTTACCTTTTACATTCCAAACTTGCACCAATATACAATCAAGGAAAACTCCATATAATAATTTTATCTAATTAATAATTTGTTTTAAGGTATCGAATATTTACCTGATATTTACACGCGCGAGTTAGTATCCTATTATGATTGGGTCTGATGACCTCTCATATACTAATAAAATCATTGCATCATTTGTTATTAATCCATTATATCATTCAATTTCATTATTCATATCAATTTTGATTTCTCACTTTATTCTTGTGAAGAATTCCCATTCTAGTTATGTAAAATATACATATCTTTTCTTCTATTCATTTCCATTTTCTTTTTAATTGAAAGATTTTTGTACAAGTTGCTCATTATTTAATCTAACCCATCCAATTCTTTTACATGAGGTTAGTCGGGTTTCTTACCATAACGGATAAAATTTCCCTTTCATTTCTATATACTATCATACTTTATTGAGGTCTGAATGTTTATTGTGAGCTCATAAAATGCTTTATGTGGATTGCATGGGTAAATGAGTTGTTTTGTTTTATTTAAATCGGTGTTGGTTTGGATTAAGTATTAGATTAATTCATATATTTATTTATTTATAGGATTAATCCTAAAATCAGTCTCATGTTTTTGGGAGCAACGTTAAAATTATTTTTATTTTATAAGAAATAAAATAAAAAATAAACTATTTTATTTTGGATTTGATTCTAAATTTTAAAATCAACGTGTCTTCTATGTTTTAGATTGATATTAAATTTTTTCATAAAAACATAAAATAAAATAAAATAAAATAAAAAATATTAAAATAATTAATTGCAATAAAAAGAATAAATCTAGAATAAAGAATACATAGTTAAGATCACTTTTCATAAGAAAGGATATAGTGAAAAAAACATCATTCTTTTTTTCTATATAAATAACTCCTTACTTGAATATTTAAATCTAGTGTTATTTATTAGGATTTCTAGTTTCCTTTTAATTATTTAGTAGACACTTTAACATTTCACAATATATTTTTCTTTTTGCTGTGACATCCGCCAAGATGCGACAACACTAACCAAAAAGTACTGATGATATTGCAATTTGGTGCCCATACTACTGCAAGCCTGCAACTCCCATCTCCTTTTTTTCTTCTTATGTTGCTTAGCTAGCCCAAGGAACCTCCCTGCAGCCA
>Ga0307518_10004250_pt1 | contig 10279 bp, 12 predicted proteins | sample 25_EM_MG_FD_203889 | JGI IMG/M metagenome (GOLD analysis project Ga0307518, IMG submission 203889) | Populus trichocarpa ectomycorrhiza microbial communities from riparian zone in the Pacific Northwest, United States - 25_EM | ecosystem: Host-associated > Plants > Roots > Unclassified | place...
TAGGTCACCCAGTGCTGGCCTAAAGCTCCATTATTGTTGTTTGTCAGATATACTTGATATCTGATCAGTTCTCTAGGCTCAAGTGCAGTCTAGCTCATCAATCCACTCCATCCCATCACTGTCCATCACATTCTTGAAGCAGGAACTGTCCCCTTGCTTCCCCTCTGTCCCATCACTGCTGTTACACCCCTGTTATCAATCCATCATCACTGCTCAATCCCAGGACTCTTCCTAACCACTGTGGTAGGCTGAAGAGGAGTCAATACCATCACCAGTCGCATATATTCCCCATCAGAAGCCCTTCCCTTCCCTCCTGCACCTTACCTGAAGGCTTGCAGCACATCCCCCTGTGGAGATCATATACGAGAACTGCAGAGGAAGACCACCACTTGCTTTTGTTGTCATTGGGTATTGGTTGTTGGTTGTTCTGACCTCTTCCCTCACTTAGACGCACACCGTGGCAAAGGACGAAAGTGGACCAATGTCTTCCTTGCCACCTGCTACCCGCCAACCACTGATGGCCATGTTGAATACAAACTCCATGTTGGTAGCGTCTTTGGACTTGCAAGTAGGTGCAGTGAGAATTGGGTAGAGTCCATCTTCACCAAAAATGTGCGCACCAATGACAGTCACTTCCTTTCCAAGGTGGACTTTACCAGCCTTGAGAGACGTTGCAATGTTGATTGCAGACTGGTAGTTGTAAAGTGTGGGGTCAATGAGATGTGAATGGGTCCAGCACAAACCACCGATGCCATTGGCCATTGGCAAATAGACTGCAGCTTCTTCAAGTGCCATTTCATCAACCAGAAGGCTGACACCATGACAAGTGATTAAGCCAGCCTCTAGACAAGGCCCTACAATGGTGTCTCGAATATTTTTCTTGATGGTGTCAATAAAGATGCGTCTAATAGTTGGTGTGATTTTGACGAAAGACATCTTGGAATGGAGGGTGCGAAGAGATGGCAAAGCAAGGTGCTTGCTGAGCACAAAGAGGAGGCTTCTTCCCCTGAGCCGATAAATGAGGAGAGTGAGGTCTGTTGCCTCAGCAGTGTGGCCACGGGGCTGGTACCCTCTCTCCAGTGCATCTTCAATCATGCGGATAATCATATGTATGCTTGCCCCATTGTGAAGTGCAGTCTTGAGGAGCTGGCGGAGCCATGGTATGTTGGCTTGTGAGAGAGCCATCACGAGTGAGTTGTGATCTTCAAGATTTGCAAGCATGCGCTTGAGCTTGCACATGTCATTAAGGCTCTGTAGAGAAACTCTAGTGAGACAAATGAACTGGATGGTAGCATGGCAAAGCACATACCTGAAGCTTTAAACCATTCATGACTTCATTGCGCTCGTCCAGAAGGAAGAGGAGCTGGAGAGGTGTGAGGAGAGTATAATGCATGTGAGATTTGTGTTTGCTAGCATTTTGTGCGAGCAATTCCATGTGGGAAGCTATTTGACTGCAAGGGAAACAGGTAGAATCACTATCTACAATGGAATGAAGACAGTTGTGGGATCGTGCTGATACAACGCCTTTGGTGATTTCAACATTGAAAGGGAGTTGGTCAGGTCCTTCACGAGTATGGAGCCAAGGGAAGTTAGCTTGTATTGGAGTACCTGGAATAACTGGCCAGTTATTACTATTGAGGATGAGGCCATGACAAGTATTGGTCCCAAGTTGCGAGCCAGATTGTTGAAGTGACGTTCTGGAGGCCAAGTGATTTCTAGTTATCCTTCAGTAAGAAATGAAACTTCCATCAATAGCAACACTCACAGAGACATGTTCAGGCTGCTACAATTGCCTGCAGATGAATCAGATCAAGGTTGTGCCGGAAAGATTGTTGCCAATGCAAAGCAGGAGGCACTCATGTTTTCCTGAGTCGCAGATGACTTGGTGCACGATTTCATGCCCCAGTGTGATTCGAGGTTGGAAAACTGGCCTTTGGTTGTGAGTGGGATATGGCTACGGATATTTGTCTTGACCCAGCAGCCTCGAGGGCACTGTAGCTCCCAAGCTTGTTTGTCGTTTACGTGCACCTTGAGACTGCCATGTTGGTAAAGCGTGAGATACAATTCACTGTTGGCTTTTGAGATAAGATCTTCATCTGTGGGCTGTGCTGATGCACCCCACAGGTACAAGCTTTCAAATTGAATGTATGAGGGGCTGTATAGAACTCATCTCGGGACTGTAGTATGAGTGAAATTGTATGGAGGGTGCTGAGTTTGAGAGTGGGACTTGTCTTGAGCAGAATCAAGTTCAATTAGGTTATCTTCGGGAGACCCAGCGGAGTCAGGCTCATCCCAATAGTGTTCTGGATGCCATTGAGATTCCTCAAATGAATTACTTAGCTGGTTATTGTAAAACAATGTCGCCTCTCTGAAAGAAGGTGAAGGAGACTGCATATATGCGCCATCAATGGCACTATGCTGGTGGAATGAGTGAGTTTTGGCAGTCTCAGGCTCAGGGAGAGATTGGGGAATATGGTTGAGGTCATCAAGTGATGGAGCTGCCAAGTCATGAAGTCATGCAATGAGGGATTGGGTATGTGGTGCAAGTGATGATGCAGTTGGCTCCTCCTGTGAGTCCAAAACGTGTAGGGTATTCGAATGATGATTCATAATTTATCTATGCAGATGAATGAGTGGGTGTACAGGGAACATACAGGTGTATGTTGTGGGGATCATCGAGTTGACGTGAGGTGAAGACTGCTACCACTACAGGGGCCAAAGTGATAGATTAGGCAATTTTAACAACTCACATCCATCTTGCTTGCTGCATCACAACTTCAAGCATAGTGGTATAAAGTGACTATCTAGGACTGTAGTGTGTCTACATAGTTACATACTTTCATACAGTGAGGAGTGATCTCATTGAGGTTCTCGTGCACTGTGCAAGGTTTCAGCAAAGAGGTGCTATTACCTTGGAAATGGACCCCAGACACCAGTTAGGGGGGGGGACAGCAAAGGAGTCAGTGTTCAGGATTTGCCGAATGCACACCTCTTGGCATGTACTAAGCAAATGTTAGATGCAAACATGATAGAAAAGACTGACTTCACACAGATCAAACACATCGCACCAACAGTACTAACACAGAAGACCCACAATGCAACCAAAAGCATGACCCTAGAGGACCTACAGGCAGAAGTAAACTGGCAGTGCCAAACAGCAGGCATAACAGTGCCATTCAACATAACTCACCCATTGACCTCTGTGGAAACAGAGAAGAATATGATAACAGGACCACCTAAGTGGAGGGTTATGCAGAACTTCGCTGAACTAAACAAAGTCACACAGGTACCACCACTACATCAGGGCGACATCCAAGCGAAACAGCAATGGCTCAGCAGACACAAATTAGTATCAATCTTCGACTTCACATCAGGGTTTTATGCGATCAAAGTCCCAAAAGAATGGTGCCCATACTTAACATTGTTTGTTGAAGAAGGAGGGTACTATTGGTACAAACGAATGCCAATGGGATGGACAGGTGCATCAACAACTTTCTCCAAAGTTGTCACTGACAAAGTCCATGACCTACTAGCAGACAATACTCTTGAATTGTTTGTAGATGATGGAGGAACAGCAGATAACTCATTTGATGGAATGACAAACAAACTACGAACCATATTCCAATGGTGCATAGATCACAAATTATCCCTATCACCTACCAAATGTCGACTGTTCATGACTGAAACCATGTTTGCAGGGGTGACAGTAGGACCACAAGGTGTCCAACCGGACACAGCAAAGCTGACGGTGGTGGTTAATTGGACCCAACCCAATGATGCATTAAACCTTGCTTCCTTCCTAGGTCTAACAGGACACTTTAGAGACCTAATCCGCGGCTACACAAAAATTGAAGGCCCACTCAGAGACCTAATGAAAATGGTCGAACTGCCGAAACCCATGAACAAGACAACATACCGCAAGGCCATGTCTAGCTTCCAGCTACAAAACAAATGGTTGAATGAGCATACCAGGGCCTTCATGAATCTCAAGATCGCACTAACAAGCCAACCAGTACTACACGCCCCATGCTACAATGGGTCACCTTTTATTATAACCATGGACAGATGCCAGGAAGGTTTAGGTGCAGTGCTAACCCAACGAACCAAGATTAAAACCCCGTCTGGTAAACTAGTCGAAAAGACATTACCAATCACATTCGCATCAAAGTGAACATCAGCATCGGAACAGAACTACAAACCATTCATACTCGAATTCACTGCCCTCAAGTATGGTCTAGACCAATTTTCCGATGTCATATGGGGCTTCCCCATTGAGATTGAAACAGACCTCCAGGCCCTGAAGGATGTCCTAACTAACACACAGCCTTCAGCAATCCACGCACACTGGAGAGATGGGATCATAGCACATAACATAGTAGTGGTACAACATGTACCAGGCCGACTCAACATAGTTGCAGACAGACTCAGCCGCCAATGGGACATGGTAACACGGACGAACATGGACAGTGATGGAAGTGAATGGACTGTAAACCCTGATCCAGAAATGGTCATGGGGCTCGTCAACAACATGTTCACACTGGACAAACTCAATGACAAGTATCAGAACCTACATGACCGCTTTGCTGATGAACAAATTTATCTAGAAGTCATCAATGTGATACTTAACATCGACACCAATAGGCCCATCCGAGACCTCAACAAAGCATGCCACTGCACATCACAATATATTATTGAAAACGACAAACTATGGCGCATCTATGGTGGCACCAGTGTCCAACCAAGAAGCTGTGTTGAATGCATAACAAAGACAGAAGCAGAAACAAAGGTGGAACTACTACACAACACAGGTGGACATTGGGGGCGAGACGCACTGAAGATCGCACTCACAGATAAGTACCACTCACCAAAACTAGATGTGTCGATCATGAAAGCCATTCAAAACTGTGGAGGATGCAAGAACTTTGGGACACCAAAACTCCATGCTCTACTGGAGCCAATAACCAGGTGACATCCATTTGAGCTACTAGTCGGAGATTACTTATCCATGCCCACAGGAAAAGGCAGTTACCACACCCTAGGCCTGTTCCTTGACATGTTTTCCCAACATATATGGGTCATGAAATATAAAACAGCAGGCACAGCAAAAACCATGATTGACAGTCTCTCGGGCATATTCAACACATTCACAGCTGTGGAAACATTCATGACCAATGGTGGAAAACACTTCAATAATAATGTGGTCAAGGAATTCTGCGCTAAGTGGACCTGTAAACATCATGTTGTCGCTGCATACTCACCATGGATCAATGGCCTCGTAGAAGGCTCCAACAAGCTACTGTTACACATCCTCAAACGACTATGCACCCCAGACCTCAATGACAATGAATACAACACCATCACGTGGGAAAAACTACCCAAAACATGGCCGGACCACCTCGACAATGCAGTACGAGCACTGAACAACCGCATACTACCGGCACTGAAACACTCACTGAAAGAACTATTATTAGGTTTAGTGGTGGACACTAAACATATGGAACCTACTGATAGTACCACACAGACAACCGCAATCCAAGCAGCAATCCACATGGCATATGTCACACAACAATGATTAGATGGGTATGACGAAGCTGTGCAACATGTGCTGAAATGGAAAGCGGTGTTTGACAAGCATGTCTTACAATGGCACCCAGGTGAGGTCGCATTTGCCAGAGGCCAACTCGTACAGGTCTACCACAACGACCTGGACTACACATTCAAAACGGACCGAAAACTATTACCCAAGTGGTCACAACCATGTCAAGTGGCAGAACAGCTGTGTAACTCATACAAAATAGAAACACTAACCGGCTCCCCACTGCCAGGACTATACCACACAAGGTGCCTATGTGCATTCACACCCAAAGAGGGCTCATGACTACATGATGCACAACAAGTCTATATACAGCAACTAAGGGAGAACAATGGCACGGGAAGCAGAGAAGGAGCATGCGGGGGCAAAGAGACAAGCACACTAGGGGAAACAGAAGAGCACAGAGGTGTCAATAGACAGGAAGAGGAGATTGACAAGAACAGTGGCGATGAAGACCAATGGACAGAGGTGTACAGAGATATGGAAGAACAGACAGAGGACAGTGGCAGGATGGACAATGAAGACCCAGAGATGGAAACAGATGGGGACTTGTAGGACATCTGAGATCATACCCCACACCACACAGCTGTAGACGATGTGGATGTCATCATTTTTTTTAGGGGGGCACATGGAGTAGGGGGGGTCAGGGAGCACAGCCTTAGTCAGCAGGCGTAGAATAGCACGAGAGCCACCCTCTGTAGACCATCAGGTCATCTTTCGACAAAGTCACTCTGGGCCTGCTCCAACGTCTCAATTGCCTTGTGGCTGCAAACCACTCTTGAATGGGTGCCAACCTTCAGACACCAGGCACAACCCTGGGCTGGTGTACAGTACATAAAGGAAGCGGTGCTAAAAACTCCCAATGCTGAAGCACTACAGGAACGGCACTAAAAGGCTGGCCATGTATGAAATGCAAGGTGTGAAAGAGAAGCTCCTTAACCCTGGAGTCCAGGTATAGTTTCCTTATAAGGCTAGGAGAGCATGTAGTAGAGTGAGTAGATGTTCTAGATTTGAGCTCAGGTGAGATGACCCTAGGCGAAAACACCAAGGACCTTACTACATGCTGGGACTCTAAGAGGATAGGACGCAAGATGCTAGGGCAAAGACACAAGATGAGCTCAAATGGGGAGCCTCTGGGTGCTGGATTGCACTGTATATATACTGTTGTAAATTAACCAGCATGCATTACTAGGTACTTAGGCATGTGACCATGTGGCTTACATAAGCCTTCCAAGCGTACATATATTTTCCATTAGTCCCTCAGTAGCTTGAACATCTACTGAGGGTAAGTAGTCCATTACACATCAGCAAACCAACCCTAATGGTTAGCCGAGCTGACAGCAGTTGACAGCGCTTAGCCAACTGCCCAGTCTGTCCAACTCTGTGCCAGTCTGGTGTCACTCCATTCAAGTATCCATAGAGTAAAAAATATGTGTATTAGAACTATAAAAAAATACAGAATAACTAAATAATCTATTATATGGTGGAGCTAGCTGTCGAATGCAAGGGGGGTGATCGTTGATGCTACACTGGCACAGTGGTCAGCATCGCTGTGGCTGGGGGGTTGGTGGGCATCATCGTTGTACAACACTGGGGATGGGGGTGGTTGCGTTGTCACCGTCAATGATGCTGGGGTTGTGGGTGGTCACGTCGCCACCATCGACGCTGGGGATGGTGGTGGGGGGTTATCATCATCATCATGGTCAACGTTGATGGCCACGCTGACAACTTTGATGGTGGGGTTGTCGTTGTCGGTGGCCATGTCGATGACGTTGGTGGTGGGGTCATCATTGTCCTCGTGTTGGTGGTGGCCGTCAACACTGGTGGTGATGGGTGGTGGTGATGGCCTAGCCATCGTCATTGTCGTCATCTGGTTGACGACGCTGGTGGTGGTGGTTGGTGTTGTTGCCGTTGTTGGTGGTGGGGTTGTCGTCGTCGTCGGTGGTGGTGGGGTCGTCGTCAGTGGTGGTGGGGTTGTTGTCGGTGGTGATGGTGGCTGTGGGCGAGGCACATAATGATGTGGTAAATACAATTAAGAAATGTTGGTAGTTCAACATGCTGATATAATCATCTACACAAACACGTGCACACACACACACTTCAAAAATTTCTCCAAGTCCTTAGTATCCTATCCATCTTCTACCACCATCACACCACACGTCGACCACCACCCGACAGCCACCACTACCAGCATTGTCAACGACGCACCCACCACCACCCCACCAGCATCGACAACAACAGCGCGACCACCACCACCCCACGACAACGACATGACCACCACCCCACCATCGTCGACAATGACATGCCCACCACCACCCCACCAGCGTCGACGACAATGGCACGACCACCACCACCCCACGACAATGATGTGACTACCACCCCACCATCGTCGATGACGATGCACCCACCACCACCACCCCACCAGCATCATCAATGATGACAACAACAACCACCCCACTACTGTTGATGATGCAACCACCACCCCACCATCATCAATGACGATGCACCCACCACCACCACCCCACCAGCATCATCAATGACGACGACGACAACCACCCCACTACTGTCAATGATGCAACCACCACCCCACCGTTGTCGATGATGACGCACCCACCACCACCACCCCACCAGCATCATCAATGACAACAACAACAACCACCCCACTACTGTCAATGATGCAACCACCACCTTGACACGACACCACCACCCCACCAGCATTGTCGATGACGATGACCACCACCACCACCACCACCACCTCAATGCAGGCACGACGGCGACGGCCCCACAACCAGCATTGACGAAGACGCAACGACGACGACCCCACCACTAGCGTCGACCACGATCACCTCGATGCGACCACCAGCATTGATGATGAAGCAACCACCACCTGCATTGATGGCCACCCCACCACCTCAATGACTGCCCTTAGTATATAATATATAGATTTTGTACTGTACACAGTAAATATAAGTTGATTAACCTGAACATTGAGTGAATTAAGACAGTCAACAACTAAGTACAGGCAGTGAAGATACTGGTATTGCTGCTTGTACAAGCACTTCTGGAACAGTCTGGGACAGCTGGGACAAGTGCTGGGACAATCTGGACAGAGCTAGCCAGTTAGGTACCTTGTTGGGAGTAGCTGGGGTTCTGGGTAACTGTCCAGTGCTGTCCCACACTCTTTTTTCAAGATATACTACTCTACACAAGGGCTACGCAAGGCTATGTACTGTGCAATGCTATGCTAATGATGCCATAGTGGAGCTAAGGCTATGCAGATGACATCAAGGGAGGCAGCATGTACAGCATGAGGCACAGGTCTAGACTAAGGTAGATAAGATACAGCTGTACACTACAATAAGATAAGATGCTATCTAATCACAGATTAGATAAGATAAAAAGTTGGTCTGTTACAAGTATTAGGTGGGGACTTAGTGAAATTTTGTGAAAAGTCTACATACTGTGACATGCTGTGCCAGTGCTGTGTCACCATGGAACTGGGACCCTGTGGCAATGTATGCTGTAACTGCTGTCACAATCTGTACTATTATGGTAATTACTGTAAGCCCTGTCCTGAAACAAGGGATTTGCTGATGTAATGTGTGATAAGTGGGATGCCATTCTGGCATGTTAATTATAATTCATTATATGCTAGACACATAATAGTAGCAAGGTGACCAGGCTCTGAAACTCTGTTGGAAGATAGACTATCAAATATAACATCAGGAAATTAGCAAAATACAATCCAGACTATTACAGAATTATTGTGCCTTTTGGGACATTTAGGACTTAGTGTGCTTTTCTTGGCGAGGCACCCAACGGAATGTAACTCACAGAAAGGCAATTAAGTCCGACAGCTCTTAAGAATTCTCAAAATGTCTCAAAAGTACAGAGATGGCCAGCAACAAATCTTGTATTATATCTACTGTAGGGCCCCCTGTGGCCTGCATCTTTCACCCCAGGTGCATGAATGCCCCACCGGCCAGAGCATAAAGCTCCCCGGTGGTCCGCCACATTCCCGCCATGCATTTTAGATGTGCTGCCTAGGCTTAGTAGGGTGCAGATATGTAATGTAGTTGATTGCAGGTTGGCCAGTGGTGACCTGTTGGCGGGTCATGTCTGCTAAACCAGTGAATACGCAAGAATACATACCGGCCACCTCACATTACCCCTCGAGGCTCGAGCTGACTCAGAGCGGGGGATCCCGATGCGAATGGGGACACTGTGGGGGGTTTCCCATTCCTAGTTGAACAAAGAATCTGATCATGAGTGCAGTAAAGAGAATTATGCCTGCTACACTTCCAACTCTGGCAATGAGTTCCACAAGAACGTTCAGTTTGAGCTGAAGAGGGGTGTTCTCCATATCTGTATGCAGAGCTGGACCTGGCTTGAGATTTACTAGGCATGGCAAGAAGAGAACATACCCATCATGATCCGTCCATTGAAGCTCTTTGTGCCCACTGCAGCAATGGAAGTACACCCTAGGCTTTGATGTGCCAGAGATTGGCGCATTGCGGCTACTAGCAGACCAAGCAGAGAAAATTCGCAATAAGGATGCAGCATTGTTGGATGACAGTCGTGCTACTACTGAGTGCTATGCCTTCTTCAGCAAGTGCCAGTGTCTTGTGGAGGGATATTCTCCAACTGGCTGTTCAGCACTGGCTAAAATGCGATCTCAAAGGCATG
>Ga0307518_10004251_pt1 | contig 10278 bp, 13 predicted proteins | sample 25_EM_MG_FD_203889 | JGI IMG/M metagenome (GOLD analysis project Ga0307518, IMG submission 203889) | Populus trichocarpa ectomycorrhiza microbial communities from riparian zone in the Pacific Northwest, United States - 25_EM | ecosystem: Host-associated > Plants > Roots > Unclassified | place...
CAGCCTTATTACCCGCAGCAGTCAACCTGCAGTAGTCAACCTGAGTTAGTCAACCTGTGGTAGTCAACCCGAGTTAGTTAACCCGTGGTAGTTAACCCACAGTAGTTAACCCATGGTAGTCAACCCAAGTTAGTTAACCCACGGTAGTAAACCCAAGTTAGTTAACCCGCGGTAGTTAACCCGCGGTAGTTAACCCGCGGTAGTCAAACCCTGGCAGTGAACCCGCAGTTCTATTTGTAGTTCCACCTTATTGCCAAGTGGCTCAGCCCTACTATATTCATTGGTACTAATGTTTCCTAGCCCACCCATTACCTTCCATTACAGCAAATCTCAGCCCGCACATATGACATGGTGATTACACCCTTATCCACTCCCTAAAACAGCACCATAGCCCACCCATATCACAAGGTGATAATATCCAACTTGGGCCCAGCCCATGTTACACGGTGACAGTCCATCCTTGGGCTACCGTCTGCTGGCCCATGACACTCGGCCGATTTTCACCTTCGGGTGGCCATGTAAGATGGGACAAAGTAGGTACATTATGTGAGACCTTCCCTGTGCAGACCACCACCTTTCTATAGGTTATGAGCCCTGGCTCTGCCTAGCCAGGAGGAAAGGAATACCAGGAGAAAAGGAACCCACTGGAAAAACAAGTGAAATGGTCAAAGTTCCCACACTCGCAGAAGACGGACAAAATTGGAAAATTTACTGTGGGAAGTTACTTGAGCATGCAGCCACAAAAGGTTGGCTAGATGTATTAGCTGGCGCATGGGATGATGGAATGAATGATTGGGAAGGGTGTAATGCTTTATTGCATGAACTACTCCATGATACAATCCCTATATCTATCTACATCCGACTTCGCCGCAACACTGCTCATCAAGTCTTCAAAAATCTCGCAAAACATTTCTGCAACCGCAAACCAATTGTAGACCCCTGTGCGAAGAAACTCGCGACCTGCACAAACGAGGACAAACGAGATCCATCAGCAGAAAGCCCTATGAGCGAGAATGCTGCTACTGGTGCAGAACGGGAAGACCCACCTATGAAAGCCCTCAATCGAGGCACCAAAGATGTTGACAATGGAAATGTTGGATGCACTGAAGACCCACGCATGAGCCTAGAGGCTTCGTCAAAGGGCAATAGCACTGAGAGCGCAGGGACACTTGTCCTACTTGAAAGTGTGCTGCACGAAATGCAAAATGAACTGCAGAATTCACTGCCGCTGACACCAAGGCTGCCAATTGATGGTGAGCCAAACATGTGCAAGCAGGAGGTGGTGGACAGCGTTGTAACAGCAGAGCGTGCGAACGGAACGGTCAAAATGGCTGAACCAACCAAAACAGATGCGGACATTGATGGAAAGGCTGCGCTGGGCAGAGAACTGGCGGAGAGGGTCCATAGAGTCGACAAGGGTGATGAGGAGTGTGACAATGAGTTGCGACCCCAACAAACAACATTTTACTATGAAGAAAACCATCAGCGCAACGAAAGCACAAACACAAATGTACATAACGCATACAGACTACTGCTTGTGGGGGAGTGGGATGTATATGTGTGCGGCGAGATGGCCAACTTGAATGGTGACATGGATGCATCCAACACAGCTGTTGAGCGCGTGTATGGTCCAAGTGAGTTGAAGGAGACCGAGGATGCCATGGAGAATGAGTCGAGAGGCCATAAAGGAAGTACGAGTGAGCGAGAGAACATTGATGGGGCCGTTGGATGTTGCCAGCAGCTATGCATGGCGGATGGAGGTGGGAACCGAGGAGTCGAGCCCACAGGCATGCCAAATGAGTCAGAGAGCCCATCAGCAACTTAACAAATTTTCTGAAACAACTTATTTGTCTGGAAAGGGCTGAAATAATCTGGAGGGTCTTAATGATATGAGATATCTGAGAATTTTTGGGTATCAGACTGGCCAACTACCTGAAGTTTCTGGAATGTTTGAAGTGTCTGAAGTGTCTGCTTTTAGAAACAGATGTCTGATTCCAGACACTTAAGATGGTTCAGAAATTTCAGACATTCAAAGTGTCAGGCATTTCAGGCATTTTAGATATTTCAGACTCTTCAGACTTCTCCAGACATTCTAGGAAGTCACACACATCAAGTGCTCAGACCTTTCAGGCATCTCAGGCACATCAGACACCTGCAGCTACATCAGACACCTCTAGATATTTCAGATTATTTCACTTGTAGACAATCCAGACACTTCTGAACAAATCAGATGGATCAGACAGTTAGACATCTTGGACACATCAGATGTTTCAGACATACCAGATGCATCAGATGTCTGAAGACACCTCAGAAAGTCAGTTTGTCAGACATGTCAGATATTTCAGACACTCCAGAAATCCAGACATTTTAGACATTTTAGACACTTCCAGACATTTCAGATAGTTTTAGAATTGGACATGCCAGACATCTCATACACTCAAGGGATTTCAGGCATCTCAAGTAGTCCAGACTTTGTAGCCACCTCAGAAACATCAGATAGTTAGACACTCCATACACTCCAGACATTATCAAACTAATCAGATCCTTCAAATAATATCAGACTGTCAAGCCATCAGACATCTCAGCTACTTTAGCTACATCAGCTACATCAGATATTTCAGATACTTGACACACCTCAGAAAGTCCAGATAGTCAGACACTCCATACACTCCAGATATCTCATACATTCTAGAACTGTTCAGATATCTCAGATAGTTTAAAAACTCTAGAAAACTCAGAAATCCCAGAAAGCCAGACACTTCATATACATCAGACTTCTTCCAATAATTTCAAACTATCAGAACATCAGACATTTCAGATACTTCAAATACTTCAGCTACATCAGATAGTTTAGATAGTTTAGACATCTCAGAAAGCCCAGATGGTCAGATACTCCATACACTCCAGACATCCCATACACTCCAGAATCTTCAGAAATCACAGAGTCAGCCATTTCAACTATTTCAGATAAAATCAGACCAACCAGATGCATCAAACAACTTAAGACCATCAGATCATTAAACATTTCAGATACCTCAGCTATTCTAGCTACTTCAGAAATTTCAACTACTTCAGACATTTCAGAGAGCCCAGATTGTTAGACACTCCATACCCTTTAGACATCTCATACTCTCTAGAAAATTTCGGATACTAGTACTTTGGGAAGTCCAGACTCTCCAGCCACCTCAGAAGTCACAGAGAGTTAGACACTTCATATATTCCAAACATAATCTGAATAACAAGATATTTTAGATCACTGAGACTATCAGACATCTTGGACACTTCAGCTATTTGAGAGATCTTAAATACTTGAGAGACTTCAGATTATTCATAAACCTCAAATAGTCAAACTTTTCAGACACTTCAGACTTTCTATACACTTTAGTATTTTTTAGACATTTCTGATATTTCAGACACTCTAGACACCTCAGACATCCCAGATAGTCAAACACCTCATATATATCAGATACTTCAGATGGTCAGTGCACCAGACATATTAGAAACTTCAGATGTCACATTACACTCTAAGACTTTTCAGACACCTCAGGGGGCCTAGATACCTCAAACAACTCAGACATCCAAGATAGTTAGATATTTCATATACATTAGACATAATCAGATAACCATGATTTAAGACTAGTAGATCATTGGAACCTTAGATATCTCAGCTACTTCAGTAATTTCAGACACTCCAGACACTCTACTAGGTAGTCAATGTATCAGACATATCAGACATTCTAGATATTCTATTCACTATAAGACATTTTAGATATCTAGACACCCAAGAACCCTCAGAGATCTCAGATAGTCAGACACTTCATAGGCTTCAGACATGATCAGACTAATCAGATTCTTCAAATAATTTCAGACCATCCAAATATTAGACATTTCAGACACTTCAGATATTTCAGACACCTCAGAAAGCCCAGACATTCAGACACTGCATACACTACTACAAACATCCATACACTCACAAATTCAGACTAGCCAAATTCTTGAAGCAATTTACTACTAAGACCATCAGATCATTACTAGTAGACATTTGGCATATGTCAGCTACTAGTAGTAGTAATGGTACTAGTACTAGTACTACTACTTCAAAGGCTACTATCCCAGATACTACTTTAGTAAAATTGAGATGAATACATCAGGAAACCTACAAGTTACTTAATCATGCTTGATTTGGACTTAATCCCACTTCATTACTTAAATATTTCTGACAAGTTCCCAAGTCTAGTAATAAGATGACCAAGGACAACTTGCCAAGACACCTAAGTAAACTAAGTCGACTAAGCTAAATATAATATGTAGCTGTCATCAAAAATGGTGGTTGCATTGTCGGCGTTGTTGTTGGCTCACATATAAGTCTTTACTGCAGTATATCAATTTATTACAATAGTTATTACATCAATTTGCTAGCAGTACTACTAACTATGCTCGCCATCACTGTGCAGTGGTTGGCAGTCATTGTACCATTGAGATATGGTAGTGGGGGAGCTGCCACTGCCATCATTGTCATGCTGGGGTTGGCAGTGGTCCGGCCAGAGTTGGTGACCGCTTGGATTCAATGACTAAGGACAACAAGTGTTGATCCCTTGCATAGGTTCCAGTCAAGATGATTGAGGCGGAGACAGAGACAGAGACAGATAGAGACTGGAGTAGTGACTAAGTTGATTTCAGACTGAGGTATACAGAATAAACTACAGAGTACTTATACTAAGGAAGAACTAGGGACAAGTATTTACAGTGACAAGTAAACAGCCTTAAAGGCGGACAAGGAACGACTGGAGTAAGGACTAGGTCAGGTCCGGGTAAAATAAAGTCAGGTCCGGTGAAAATGATACAAGGCAAAGGATATAATAGGTACACGGAGAACTCACATCAAGGCAGGGTAGACGGTGAGGTGTAGTAAGGACTGAGTAGGGATTAGACCAAGGGTCGTACTTAACGGAAGTATATCTGTGCGACCGTGACCGGAGTAACTGTGAGCAACTGGAGTTGGGCTAGAGTACTGCAATGCGACTGGAGTGACTGGATAAGACCCGGAGTTGGACATGGTTGTAACAGGTTCTCAATAAGCTCCAACATTTTTCTTGCCTTTCTATGAGATGCAGCATCACCAACAATAATATGAGGATTATTTCCTCTTCCTCTCTCCTGGGCCACAAGAATTTTCAGAGGATTCAGCAGGTCAAGGAGTCGACGATAAGCAAGATAATGAGCTGTCCACCTTGTAATGCAAGCTCGAATAACAGAAAGAACCTTCTGAGTTGCTGATGGGTTGGTAAGATTAATCCCCTTCTGGATATCTCTGAGCATAGCAAGAACCTGGGTTTTGCTTCAGAGCCAAGTGATAAGTTCAGTGGCCTCTTTTGTGCAGGGGACAAAGAACTTTCCCTCAGAGACCTTAAAATAGTCCCCAACAACAAGGTTGATCTGGGGTAATTTAATTGGAAAAAAATGAGCATGGAATAAACCACTCACCTGATGTGCATAACAGTCAGGGGCTACTAACCATGGGAATTCCTGAACCAACCACTTTCATGCTGCTCTAGATTCACCTGATGCATCTGAAGTCATTGCCACAACCTCCAAACCCCACTCTCCCTGAACATCCCTAATCACATCCTTCACCATCTCCTTCAGGTGATCAGCTGTCCTTCTCTCAGCTGAAACATCTACCACTCGAACAGTATGCACCTACATCAAAAACATTAGATTAATGTGCAGCAGTGAACAGTAACACACCTTGCACTTCACAGTTGTCACCATAACCAAATGATGGAAATTGATACCTGTCCACCCATCTGTTTGCAATGTAGCTTGACACCCCTTGCTTGTACTCTTGTCAAGTTGTCAATATTGATTCACCTCATGAGGTACAATGCAATTTGTGAGCTGGTAGCTAGAGATGGGGGTTGCAAATGGCAAGAAATCATCCAAGAAATTCCTAACTGCTTGGTTCTCCACCCAGTTAAATGGCAGGCCACAAGAAGCTGTGATGTTAGCAATGTGACACTCAAATCATTCCTGATGAGCATCTGACCACTGCTGAGAAACAATAGGACTGGCAGGTGGAGGGGTCCCAGATGGGAGATGCTGAGATGAAACTTGCCTACACTTCAAGATAGGAAGAGGAAGGCTATCTGCTCCTGGGGTACCAGAGCGAGAAGGAGGGGCACTAGATGGAAAAAGAACAGAACTTGGTATAGGACTCACAGGGCCAGGAGATGGTGATGGAGAATATGAAAACCCACCCGGGGGCATTAGTCTAGGATCAATGACTGGTGTCAATGATGCTGAAGACATAGTGCCTGGGGGAGAAATCTGGATCAATGATGGAAATTGAACAAGAGAGCCAGTGGCAAGTGCCTGTGCAGAAGGGGGAACAGAGACATGAGTTGTCACAATTGGGTGAAGAGGGGGTGCAGTTGCAGGCTGTAAATGAGAGCTAGCCACACTAGTAGTATTGGCACCCTGAATCCACCTGCGGTCAATGGCCTGCTGTTCTGCCTGACAATGAATCTCATCAGGCTGACGGTCACAGTTCTTGAGATGCAGAACCATTGTATCTGAGTGTCCCTGCAGCCAGGGACATCTCGGATCTTTGCTATAGCTCATGCCATAGCCCCACACTGCAATAGATCAAATATTTGAGATAAAATACATTAGCTTTGTCATTAAATTTTAAAAAGATGGTACAAACTCCACTCTATAATCTGCTCTTGGGTCTGTACAACACTAATTCTACCTTGTTGATGTGCCATGCGGTCTTCCTGCTGTTTGAAGATGATCTGAGCAATCTTGCATTGCTTGCACATGACTTTACTTCGTTTTTCCCTGATATTTGCATAAGCAGCTTCATTCCTTGTTGCAATACCTGGGTGTTCATCAAAGTAAGTCCACCACCATCCACGACCAGTTGATGAGGCACTCATGGCGAGGAACAGAGCAAAATGGTGCGCTGATTGTTATCAATTCCTGCGCAGTAGCTATGGTGAATGCTGACAAATCGATACTAAATTAGGGCAAAATCTGCTGCCATCATCACGGCAGTGGCCTCAGTCGTCATCCTGCCATCAACATTCCATGTCTATGCACACAGTGGACCGCTGGCCCCTCAAACACTGATGCGACCCCATTCAACCCACTATGTGTAAGTCATCATCCTGTGCATCCATTTGCAGGTATCATAATGATGAACTCATTTGAAGTTGTCTTGCATACCACTGGGTTTAAGGCATAAATCTGATTGGTTTCAGGCCACCATGGATATCATGATAGAAAATGACACCCATGATAGCCACTGGCAGCTCTTGCTCAAGGACAGCAATGCATTACTGGAATTCCTCTTCCCGGGCGATGTACTTTTCCTGAAAGAAAAGGGGCAACTGGCCCAAAACTCTGGGCACTATTTGATGGATCAGATTCTCAAATTCTGCATTTCAGAAGGTCTGTACCAACCGTCGGAGAAAACAAAAAGGCAGCATTGGTGCACAGCCCCTCGTCTCAAGCCGGATGCTTCCATGAAGCATGAAAGTCCCCTAGCTATCTTTTTCAACCAAGCACTGGAGTGCGCTAAGAAAGCTTGTTTGGCGGTTGAATACAGGTGAGTAGTATTCTATCTTAGTCCAGACTAATCAGTAATTGAATTGTGACAGGGCTTGGGATGCCTCTTCAGCAATGCATCCCTTGAAAGGCAGCGATGCCACAAGAAAACCAGACATTTCTTGCTGGTTTCCTGGAAGCGAATTTGATTGGAGACACATTGCAACTTTTGCCGAAGTGAAGAATTGCACAGGAATGCCCAATGAAAGATCATCATACATTGAGGCAGCTGGGAAGGCTTCCTGCATGCTGTACGCACAAGACAGCCATCACGCAGCCCTATGCATCCATATCCTTGGTTCCCAAATCTATCTTACAATATTCGATCATGGTGGGTCACTCTCCACCACCAGCTTTGACATTCACCTTTGCCCCCACTCATTCTTGTGCATTCTAATAGGTGTATTGTGCGCCACTCTTGACACTCTCAGGTTCAATACATTGATTTGTTGGCGAGAGGACAAGTGCAATGGCAATGTGGTTCAATTGAAGGAACTGGAGTTTGTGAAGGACAACACAACCTACACGATCAAACTCACTAAGGTTCTTTTCATTTCTGATAATTTACATGGCTGAGGGACAACGGTTTGGAAAGGGATAAAGATGATGAAGAAGCGGCAAGGTAAGGGGAAAAGTAAGGAAATGTCAGAGGTTGTGGTAGTGAAGGATTCATGGATTGATGCTGTCCGGAAGTACATGGAAGGGAGAATATTGTCGATATTGAACAAGCACAACATCAAAGGTGTTCTGACATTAATCCATGAACAACAAATCAGTTTGGCTTATCCCTCAATTGTGGCTGCAAATAGTTCAACCCATTTCCTTTGATCTGCCCTCACAAAGGGGGGTAAATACTTCCTCTGAGTTCTATCACACATTATCACACGACCTGTTGGCAACTTGATCACTGAGTTCTCCTGTCTAGGAGAGCTCCTAGTAGCATTCCTTGATTATCTTGTTGGTGAATAAGATCATTATTCACGGGCTTTCATAACCACCCATTGATTGATTGACAGCTCACAAGGATGCGGTTGAGATTGCCCACATTCTGCACTGCGATATAAGCCTTCCCAACCTCATCCTCGCACCTCCACTTGAAGGCCAAAGCAACCATGTGAAATTCATGCAACATCTGCCCAAACCGACCCAAGAAGCCCTGTGTGCTAGAATAGAGTGTCTTAGCCAAAGAGGAGTGCTTGCAGACTGGGGGTATGCTGTCCCCACTACCAAGTATTCATCCACCACCTCTGGTTCCACCATCCCTGGGCCTCCCGCTTGCGAATCATCCCCTCATGACCCCTCTACATTGCCAATCAAAATCCCATCTCAAATCGGAGACCTCGACAACTGTGGATCTAGCAACTACATCTGTGCTGTGCGTGTAGGCTCAGATGATGGATCAACTTGGTTAACTTTGGTCTCAGAGCTTACCAAGGAAGACAATATCAATATCATTGTCCCCATGGGTTCTACCCCAGAGAACAACTTACGCCCCACAATTGACTCATCTCCCCTTCATCGCATGGTATGTTCAATGATTCTTGTTAAATCACTCAGCTTAGGTATCCATTTCCAGGGCACATGGTCTTGGATGTCAGCTGAGCTTGTCATGGCAGGCCCTGGGCAGCCAGTAATACACCAATTGGTCCACGATCTTGAATCTTGCTTCTATGTCCTCGTCGGCATTTTCATCCTCCTCGACAAGCCCTACAAGCCGAAATCTGACAAGGAACTCACACAGTGCTTTGACAAGTACTTTAACACTTTCGAGCCAAGCATACTCAAGACAATCATGATTCAGGCAGATCTTACATGGGAGCCCTTCATCCTGCAACATATATCACCATATTTCGAACCCGCCACCAAGCTCTTGACATGCTTGTGAGATGCCATCATCTCTCCTTTGTGTGTGAACCGTGATGGGAAGTTTTGCTGTAGGACACCATTCTTTCATGACAAATTCATCATTGCTGTCATCGACACACTCTCGTAACTTAATGCTGACACTTGGGTGCCTTGTAGCCACCCTGGCAGCAACAGGCTGGTTGATCAGGCAGCCTGCAGTGGTGGCAGTTTCGAGTTGGAGGGAGATGATGATGCCATAGTTGCTGAACCCAAGGTAGAGTTCTCTGATGTGGAAGCAGGCGACCTTCCTGCTGATTCTGTTGATGGATTGTCTGACAGAACCGAATCTACCACTGGATCCTCCCTCCCTCCAATGTTGCTTAGATCTCAAACTTATTGATCCTCCGGTGGTCCAGGTTTTGCCAGTGACTCTGCCCATCCTTGTGAAGACGATGATCTAGACTGGTTGCCACCCAATAAACATTCCAAGCTCGCTTTCTCTTCCACCCGCTGTGAGTCAAAGTGTGGATTTGGGTCGGAGTAATAACCCAAACACAACACCAACAAAGGACTACGAAAATGTGCGAGTGGTAGTTTACCTCCGCGGTGTCCAGAGAGGATGTGCTGAGGAGGGGGAGAGGGGATCTACACCAACAGGGTGATGCAGACAGAGATACAGGATACTCCTGAGGTACAGGAGTGATAGAAGACGAAGGGGATAGGTGTCTGGACTCTTCCTATAGCCTAGGAAGTGTCAAAGCGGGGATTGGGGTGACTGAGACAGAAGTAGCGATACTACACCTAGAGACTGGTGCAGCAAAGGGG
>Ga0307518_10004252_pt1 | contig 10278 bp, 4 predicted proteins | sample 25_EM_MG_FD_203889 | JGI IMG/M metagenome (GOLD analysis project Ga0307518, IMG submission 203889) | Populus trichocarpa ectomycorrhiza microbial communities from riparian zone in the Pacific Northwest, United States - 25_EM | ecosystem: Host-associated > Plants > Roots > Unclassified | place...
CCCCACCCCCCCCCCCCCCCCCCCCCCCCCCCCCCCCCCCCCCCCCCCCCCCCCCCCCCCCCCCCCCCCCCCCCCCCCCCATTATCTTCATAATAAAATTCATACCATTGGAAAAGATATGCCAGAAACGTGCAACTACTATGGGAAAACAAAAAAACTGTAAAAACTAAACATGTGGTTTCAGTGCAATCATCCTTATGATGTGAAAAGCAAACATCAAAGTGTGCAGTTTAGGGGCCACAAGAACTCAATAATATGAAATACTAAACAGGAATGGTATCAATTAACAGATCATTTAGAACAAAGCCATTAGCTAGTTCCATAATAACAGAATGCATGACATTTCATTTTGACACAACATATAAAGTGCACAGGTAATTATCAACTTACAACAAGGAAAATCCATTAACCAAAAATACAGCCACTACTCAGTAAATATCAAAGTTTCTATAGCAGGAAAACGAAATTGAAAAAAACTAAAGGTAATATACGAGTAGCAGCTGCAGTGTCAGACCTGTCCCAATCAGCACATCCAGTAAACCACCAACAAAACATTGCATTTGCGGCAGTCAAATCACCATCACTTCCGATCCATTTCAAAGCTCAAATTCTTCATCCCTCAAAGCCAACTCTGCAGCTTCCTCCTCCTCCTCGTCAAGAACAAAGTACTCATTCTTCTCCACGGGCCTGAACATATAAAATATCACCACATAAAACAACAAACTAGCAGTCTCCTCAGCAGCATTACTCACCCACTGATACTTGTAAGCTGCAATCGTCTTCAATGCAAACACCACAATCCTTGTGAAATACAAGTACCCAATAACCACAATATAAAACTGTCTAAATAACTGCAATTTCGCCAGATTCCTAGCAGCCTTCCCATCCGTCTTCGAATTCTCTCTCAACGACCTAATCGACCACACGATTGGGAAAATAATAGCGCAACAACAAATAATATCAACCAATAAAAACACCTGATTCCAAGTTACCCAATCCTTAATAAAGGGACCAGTTTCACCAATCACAACGGAAGCTATATTAGCCAAGACCTGAAGTGGAATCACAACCATCAGCACCTTCTTCTCCTTCTCTTGCAAAAACGGCTTCAAAAATGACCAACCAGTCCCAATCAAAACTATAACAGTGAACAACAAAACCACACGAATAAACTGGAAAATGTAAAACAACACATCCCAACCGTGTGGAGTCCCGGTAACCTTCACATAATGCTTATCCTCAGCGGCACAAATCAAATTAAGAGCCTTCATAAGTAACAACCCACCCATTAATAAATGGATCCGGTGAACAGATCTTTTATTGTTATAACAAACATAAATCCATAACCCTAAAAATGCAGCATAAGCAAGGAAATAAAGAAAGAATAACGAAGGCAATTGCGTTAACCCTGCAGAAAGATAATCCTTAGACCCGTCGCGGTCTAAATTATACACCTGAGTCTTTACGGACATGGACACGCGCGTTTCCGGCGCGCAATTGGCGAAGAAGAGTAAGTACTCATTTGGAGCAGTGACTGGATAAGATTGGTTAAAAGACGAGAGCGGAGGCGGTGAGAGATCACGGAAAGTGAAGAGAGATAGAATGTAGTGAGAATCGAGAACGCAGAAGTTAGGGTTTTCTTGGATCTCGAGGATGACTTGAAGGCGAGATTCTTCGGAAAGGAGAAAAAAACCGAGGCGTGAAGAGACGGGATTTGGAGCGTTGACAGAAGAGGCAACGGAGACGGAGTGTACAGAGATGTTCACGTGTCCAGTTGGCGTGAAGCCGAATTTTTCGAAGAGGATCATGGCGCGTGCGTCGTTGGTGATTGATAGAGTTTTGATCTCGGCGGTGGAGAGGGAGAGGAGGGAGAGGAGGGAGAGGAGGACGAGAGGGAGGAGGAGATGCGGTGGTTTATTCATTTTGAGAGGAGGCTGTTGGTTTGGTGGTGGTGGTGGTGGTGGTGGTGGTGGTCGAGGACGAGGAGGAGGAGGAAAGACTTGAGAGTTTTCTTGAGGATGTGGATTCGATGCTAAATGGTGACAGTTGGTTGAGACAGATCTTGCCGGTTAAGAGGATTCGTGTATTCGACGTCGTAGTGGTGACCTACTTGATGCTGAAAGCCTGAAAGTCGTTTTGATAGTCAGGCCCAATTGTCAACAGTAGTTCCTGGAAAGGCCCTTCCAGGGAAATTATAAATTGTTTTTAGTTTTCAATTAGATTGTTGGCGCGCGGGCAATTATGAAAAAAAAGTATATAACCATGGTGGATGTATTTTTCAATAAAAAATTAATTATGATTTTAAATATCATGGATAATAGATATTTTTTTTGAAAATATTAATATAATGATATATTAAATATATTTTTTTCAAATACGGAGACAATAATATATTGAATCTATTCAAGTTAAATTGTCAAATATATGTCTTAGATCATAAAATTATAATAATCTTATAAAAAAAACAAATCCAAAATAAATTATGAAGATCAACTCAATTCATAATCAACTCAATGTTAAAAGATAAAATTGAAAAAAATAAATATTAAATAAAAAAAATAAGACAAAAAGAAATAATGCTAGAGTCAACACAAATTAACCCGTCAAACTTGCAATATGGATCATGATATCAGGATAATTCTATAGAAAAAAAAATCATGAAGCTTAATTTCCTACTAATTCAATGTTGAAGGATTAAATAAAAAAACAATTAAAAAGGAAAAAAAAAACCAAATCAACTCAGGCTAATTTGTTAAACTCGCGACTTGGATTATAAAATCAGAAAAAGTTTATAAGAGAAAAAAAAATAAAAGCTTTATTTCCAACATATCAAATTTCAAAGGTTGAAATAAAAAAATATCCATGAGATTAGGATAACTCCACATAAAGTAAATTAAAAATAAATCATGAAGTTCAATTCCCAAACAACCTAATATTGAATAATAAAATTGAAAAAACAAATTATATAAAAAAAGTAAAAAGATTAAATTGTTGGAGGGAGAAACTAGAAAACAATATTCAATTAAAAAATAATCAAAAAAATAAATTGAATCAACCTAAGTCAACATATCAAACTCGTGACTCTCGTCATGAGATTGTGATAACCCAATATAAAATAAATTAAAAAGGAATACAAAACACAATTAAAAAATGACCAAAAAATAAATAGAGGTAACCCTAAATTATCATGTCAAACCCGCAACTTGAGTCATAAAATCAAGATAAAATCATATAAAAAAATTTAAAAAAATGATGAGTTTTATTATTGTTACGTTTAAGGTTTTTTTTTTTTTTTGTTAAATCAAATATTTCAATACACTTTGGATTCCCACGTATAACCACTACACATAAAATGTTTAAAAATATGAATAATATTTAGGAATCAAAATTATATATCAATTTAATGTGTAATGCATTTTATTACTTACAACAAAATTGATAATTTTTTATTTTTATTTTAATTCATTTATGATTTAATATATATTTTAAAATGGATGCGCAATGATGCACGAACACATTAGGTAGTTATTATGAAGCCAAGCTTCAAACATATACATTAATCATGTGATGACACTATGAATTACTGTTAGTGGATGCATACTACACGATGCTAATGAGATATGTTACCAACTCTTTCACCCGTGATTCATGCGTTGAATAAAATTTTTTTAATAAAAATATATGCAAGTTTTTTTTAATTTATTTTTAACTAAGAAAATCATAAATTTAAATGAAAAAGGTTATTCATGCATTTAATTAAATGAACTAAAAACTATTTGGTGCTAATAAATGAAAAACAAATATTAACTCATCAATTAACTCGCCTCATTACGAGTTAAATAATGTTTTTTCAAACGTAAAAAAGATAAATATGTAGGTGTTGTTAATATATATTTTTTACTTTGAGTAAAAAACATAACTATAAATTCAAAAGTCAATACTTACATAATAAAATAAAACGATGATCATATATGTTAATAAATATGTATATAATTTCCAGTTAATTTTTAACATAGTAGAAAAAAATGACAATATTATGAGTGTATTTACTGTATCATGATTCTCTTAATAGAGAAATCTAAAGATGTTATTTATACAAAACAAAATAAAACAATTGCTATTTAAAAAAATGCCAAATAAACAATATAAAAATCAGAGAAAATAAATATTAATTTAAATATAAATTAAAAAATTATTTTAAAAAATACATATTATAAAAGGTATTAATTAAGAAAATGTATTTAAAAAAAATCAGGGATTATTAGGCTTAGAAAGCCAGATTCGCACACTTGATTTATTTTCAAAAATAATGAATGACATGTCGTCTATCTCATTAATAAAGAAAAAAACAAGTGCCCAAGCACATGGGCTTGCAAGTGTAGATTGTCATTCATCCCATTAACAAAGGAAAAACAACAAGATCCACATATGTGGACTTACAAGTATAAAGTGGTAAATATTTCAAGTATCAAGAATAAGAAATAATAATTTTTTTACAAAAAAAATTAAGGAGAAAATTACAAAAGAATGAAGATAAAAATAAAAAGAAAGACAATGAATAGACTATGTGTAAAATAATAAATATATCAAGTTTCAATAAAAAAAAAAAGGCCAATTGTTTTTGGTTTTTAATAATATATGTGTGTTTTATATTTAAAGTTAAACTTACCTTTTCAATGTGAATAGTGAAAAAACAAACATATAATTAAATATTTATTTAATAAAAAATGACTAAGGAGTCAATAATGGTTATTTGAGTGCTATAGAAGACATAAATCTACATGATAGTTCAAACTTTTTTTTTTTGTGCGCACATTGACAAATTTTAAATGATGAGTTTTATTATTTTAAATTTTATTCTAAATTTATGTAAAACAAAGAATAAAATTAAGTAATGAATTAAAAAATATGGAATCAAACTTTTAAAATATATCAAAGAATTTGGTTAGCATCAAAAGTTGAAAATTATCATAAGCTAAAAAAGGAAAGATTATTAACAATTAAATATTCAATATTAGTACTTTATTAACAAAAAAAGACTAAGTATTAAGTAGGTTTTATTGTACACTTGTGTATTGAGTAGCCTCTCATAAATGACCATAAATTTAAATAGTGCGTTTTATTTTATTTTAGTACTCAAACGTTTTTTCTCTTCAATTGGATCCTTTTATGGCTAAGTTTGTTGCCAATTGCTACAAATTTATTGATAAAGGGAAAGATTAACAGTAAGGGAACTAAAGTGAAAAAAGACATAGAAACTAGGTGGTTTTTAAAAAAAATATTAGAGCGAAAAGTTAACTTTCACCCTCCTGCTTTCTAATTGATAGATTTTCAATCTCTATAGTTTTTTAAAATTCAATTTTACTTCAACATTTTATTTTTCTTATTTTTTAATCTTTAGTTTGAGAGAGGAGAGAGAGTCGCTGGATTACGATGATAGAAAAAGAAAATATAAACCCTTGTGTAAGGGTCAAAGATAATAAAGACTTTGACGACAAATGGAAACTCGGGATAAAATAAAATGGATAAATAATGAGAATAATAATAATTTTATGTGTGTTGAAGGAGATAATATCCATAAATGAATTTAAAGGTGTTTTTGAAGTTAAAATGAGGATTAAGAAATTTAGTTAAAAAATCATAAAGTTGGCGAAATCGGTAACGAGTTTTATTGGATGGAAGAATAAATCCAAGAATTATAATAGAAATGAGGAATAAAAAGTTAAGAAAGAAATGCATGAAAAAGTGTTGGTGTAAACAATAGAAATGAGAAATAAAAAGTTAAGAAAGAACTACATGAAAATTGGTGTAAAACCCAATTAAAAATTAGTAACGTTATTATGAAACAATAATAAGTCCATGAATGAAATAATTAGTATATAAATAAATAAATATATATTTAGGGATAAAAAAATGTTCCCAGGGATTCAATAAAAGAATTGATACGATTTATGAAAGAGCTGAATAAGAAAATTCAGATTTCTAATGCAAAATAACAAACTAACTAGTTTTACAATATCAAGTATACTCTCAATCCGACAGTTGGATCGGGTTAGAATTTTATGTGGAGTCTCTTGACTTGATGTCCTACTTAGGGTTGAATTTGCAGGTCAATCGAAGTTTAGAATAAAGACTCATGATTTAGGTAGCAACCAGACAATTTATGCGAAAATACAAGGGACATTAAATGAAGGGCACAACTATAATCAAACATAAAATTAGACTACAAGAGGTTGTTTCCAGCATCCATGGATGTTTTTGGAGAGAGAGGGAGCTTCTCTCTTTTATTTTTGCAAAATTCCTTAGGAAATTCACAAAAAAATAAAGAGATTAAGTGAAATGATGGAAGAAAAAAGTGAAAGGAAGGATCTATCGGCAAGGATTTATAAGAAATAAGAGAGAGAAAATGGCAACTAGAGAGAGAATCAAGAGTTTGAAGAGGGAGAAGAAGAAAAAAGTTGGAAACCTTGGAATCTCTCTTTGTTTGATGTAGGTAAGTGATAATAAACCCTTGTTTTTAGCTTTAATAAGTTCTTGCATGATTTTTATGAATGTTAGTTTATGGATTTGTGATTAAACTTAGTTTTTTATTGGATGATGAGTTATTGATGCCAAACTTGTTATAAGTAGTGTTATTTAGCATTGAAAATTAATGGGTAATGTGGAATAAAGAAATTTTTTGAAAATAAAAGCATGTTTCCTTTTGAACACATATTTGATCAACTATAAAATGAAAAGAGTTTGAATTTTGCTTAAATTCTTGATTAAAATGAAGTATTTATGAGTTGGTTTATATAAATTATATATATGATATTTTAATCATATGAAATCCTAAAATAGAACCCTTGACTCTTTAAAGGATAAGCTTTTGCCTTGATTAAGAAAAATAGAGGTTGATTTGGTTAATGTAATTGTTGTAATAATTGTATTGAATTGTGTTAGGTGAAATGTTAATGATTGAGTTTGATAGGATTGTTAACAAATTTAAAAGAAAACTCATGCTTCTCTTTTTGGATAGATTCGACTAAAGTTATAGTTGGAGATTTAAATTGAATTTATGAACTATAAATTGTTAAATTATGATTGAAAGTATATTAACCATAGATTGCATCATGAGTGTTTCAGCCTATTGGTAAAGGTTGTTTTTGTGGTTTACGTGTTTAAATATTGATTATGTGTTATGTAGAAATGGATGGATATGGTTTGAATATGTGAAAGGTTTGGATTTTTCAAGATATGCATTTCTCACATGAATTTCTTTATTATTGTCTTGAAAATATAAATTCAATGGGAAATTGGAATAAAGTTCCTATGATAGTTGATATTTTCATGATAAGTTGTGTCCTTGATGGAATAGAAAAGGTTGTTTGATCAGAACAACAGTTGGGAGTGGCAGGACACACTCAGGACCAAGGTAGGTGTTTGACACCTCAAATTTTAAAATTTTTAACTATTGCTTAGATAGTTATTATTTTTATTATAGAATGAAATAATTGTGCTGTGCAAAAATAATATAATGGATAAAAGAGAAATGCAAAGTTTGTATTGGAGGTTATATGTTTATTTGAAATTCAATATTCATACGAGGGGTCCATCTAAATAGTTGGAATATGATATTGGAGTTGTAATGGAAATTATATGCATACATGAAAAAGTGAGATGTTATATGTTTATTTGAACTACATGCTAGAATGATGAATATAATGGATTAGTGTACGCGGTTATTTTCCATGAAAGGTTGGGATTATAGAATTGGATTAAAAAATCTTGAAGTTCGATTAAGACATAGGATAATAATAATGAACTAGATAAATGATTTCAAATCATGTTTAAAAAATTATCTTAAAGGACATTATTAATAACTTAAAGTCAAAGTTAAAGGTATTGAGTTCGACTAATAAGTATAGTTAAAAGCCATGTTCACTAATTTGGGATAATACATGTATGCAAGAGGTTAATAACTCTTAGTTAGAATTAGTAGGAGTTAAATATATCAAAAAAGGGGGGGGGGTAGCAAACAACATGAACTTTTATTCCTAAAAAGGAGGAACCTAAATAAAATACGAAGTAGACAAATGATTACTCTTGTCTAAACTGCGGAGATTCTGTAATAAATACACACAAGCATAAATATTTAAACTTAAATATATTTTCTTAGCATATTAATAATTTTGTTTTATATTACTTATTACTCATATTCTTTGAAGAAAGTTCATGCAACACATTAGTTATCATAACAGAATAATTTCCCCTTTAGATTCGTATCACCATTTTAGCCTTCATACAATCACACAACTAGATCATTAATATCCTTTCTAGATTTTGCCCTCAAAATCTTTCCACCTATGATTGGTTTACCCTTTTTAATGGTAACACCAACATTTTAGTTCTTACACAATTATATAATTTACTCTACTTTGACAACTTACTACATTCATTTCACACCATTAATGACTACCTTGAAGAATAGACCATGATGTTGATGACTATATGTTCATTATCCATTGAGCATTAACCACCACCCTTATTTTAAGTTAATTACATTCATTAAATCATTTCAATGCCTCACTCGTGGTTTATGACATTTATACAGGACATGCAACATCACTGATAAATACCACAAATTCTGAATCTGAATACTGACGATTTCTAAAAAGATAAATTCAAAATCAAGCATTTCCACATACATCTGCATACAAGGTATAATGAAAGACTTCAATTTCGATTCATGCTCTAATTAGATGCTACAAAATTAAAGCCATAAATATAAGCACGGGTGGCCTATAATTTGTGGGAGTAAGCCACCCCCCACACACATCAATTTTTTGGAGAAGTGAAACTTCATACCTATATTTAAGGTTTTCATTCAATTAGGCACTTATAGAAAGTTTCATTGTTATTACACTTTGTCCCTAACAAAAATGCAATGTCTCTTCACCTATTTAACTAGCATATCCAGTACCATTCCACTAGTAACTACAAAAATTCAGGGACAGGCAGTCATGCACTGTAACTCCCTCTGACTACCAAGGTATTTAGCTAAACCGAACTACAAACACACAAAAAATATAAATAAATAAACACAGAAATTTCAACCTTGATGTTACCCATAACCTCAATTCATTCAGCAATTATTCTAAATTACAGGGGCCAATTATTCTAAACTACAGTTGCAAGCAAGTTATCAATCAAATATTCCCTATACGGACCAGGAAATAAAATCACTTGAGGAAATCAAAACTTCAATTAAAATTCTACAACATCCATGCAAAGGAAAGGGCAATAAGAAGTGAATCTGTTTTGTAGAAAAAATTATGTACCTAATAAATAGCATCTACCATGAGAATGCACTGCTACAGGAAAATTGAGATACTGATGAATCATTTTACATGAATTAAATAGTTGTTAACAACACAAGCTTGCAGACTACCAATTCAACCATCCCAAAGGCCAGTGGCACATGGAACTGAAATGAATCGCAGGCTCTAAAACTTGAATTCTTTATGGTCATATATTCTCTATAATCATTGGATTAACATGACATTTTAGCTTGACTTTAACCAAATAAAAGATTCTTTCACTAAATGATACTTGTACAATCTGAAATTTCAGTGAGAAAATATATGTAGTTCCTAACAGATACGCTAAGTGGAAAGCACAAGTACAAACCGCCTTGGCAAAGCCTGATCACCCCAAGTTTGCCAAGAATAGTAAAGACACCATAATGCAAACTCCAGCATTTGCCTACCCTATATGTTACAGAGTTCAAATTCACTCGGCCTCATTATTTTTCTTTACAGGGCATTTACAGAGACGGTAGATCCCTTCAACAGCTTAGTACAAGCCTGACATGCATGTTCAGCAATCAAAGAAAAAGCTCATGGCACAAAGCCATTTAAAAGTTCCTCCTTCTGCCAATTTTGTACTTAAGAAATGGCTTTTTCAGTCCTATTTAACAAGTTGATAATACACAGTGCACATAAAGCACCACGGAGTAAAACTAAAACACCACATATCTGTGTGAACAATAATTTAAAGACAATAAATAGCCTGCAGGCAAAATATAGCCTCTAATCCAGGATATTCACCACATCTTCAAAAAGGCACTTTTGATGCCCATTTCCAAGTACCACAAAGGCTAACAGTTTTTGAACTAGCACATAAGAATTGTTAGGTGGATCTAACAACCACTAAGAGGTTTTGGAATTCACTCTGTGTTCTCACCTATGAGGAATTTATTCTTCGCTGACAATAGCAAGACTAGAATTTACTGCAGGG
>Ga0307518_10004253_pt1 | contig 10277 bp, 10 predicted proteins | sample 25_EM_MG_FD_203889 | JGI IMG/M metagenome (GOLD analysis project Ga0307518, IMG submission 203889) | Populus trichocarpa ectomycorrhiza microbial communities from riparian zone in the Pacific Northwest, United States - 25_EM | ecosystem: Host-associated > Plants > Roots > Unclassified | place...
TCATCAATCGCATTCCTTCCCCATCAGAAGCCCTTCCCTTCCCTCCTGCACCTTACCTGAAGGCTTGCAGCACATCCCCCTGTGGAGATCATCTACCAGAACCGCAGAGGAATACCACCACTTGCTTATTGTTGTCCTTTGTTGTTGGTTGTTGGTTGTTCTGACCTCTTCCCTCACTTAGACGCACATCGTGCTGATACCCTTCTGTTAAGTACATCCCTTGGTCTATGCTCTATTCGCTCGTTACCACACCTTGCCGTTTACCCTGTCTTGACGTGAGTTCTCCATGAACTCAATATATCCTATACCTTGTAGCATTTTCACCAGACCTGACCTAGTCCTAACTCCGGTCATTCCTTGTCCGCTATTAGGCTGTTTACTTGTCACCGTATGTACTCGACCCTAGTTTCTACTTAGTATAAGTACCCTCTAGTTTACCTTGTACACCTCAGTCTGAAATCAACTTAGTCACTACTCCAGTCTCTATCTGTCTCTGTCTCTGTCTCCACCTCAATCATCTTGACCGGAACCTATGCAAGGGATCAATGCTTGTTATCCTTAGTCATTGAATCCAAGTGGTCACCAACTCCGGCCAGACTAATCTCTTGTCCAGCCCTCTGCTCTCTTCCTTCGTCTGACTTCATCCAGACTTGACCGGACCCCCTACCGGAGTAGACCTGGACTTGACAGTATTTCAGACTCACACTTGTGTGGGTTCACTATACAAAACTTTGTATGCACATCTAGTCCCATCCCCTTATGACCATGACTACACGTTCTCGTGCTCGTACCACTGCAGCACTTGCTGAAGAAGCAGGTGCAGTAAATGATCTCCATCTCTCTGCCGCCCAGCAAGCCCTGTCTAACCGCAGGCAACCTCCAGCTTCTGTTAGCCAATTCCAGAGCTTCACAGCTCGAAACCCCACAGCATCTGTGACTCCACGTCGAGATGCTGCATCTCAGAGCCTCCGTGGTTCTGCAGACCCAGGTCACCATGAATCTGTTTCTGGTGATCATTTTCCTTACCGTCGCGAATCCAGTTGTTTCCAATGGTTCGGCCCTGAGGATGGTCCCAGAGATGACAACAACAACAACAATGATAACAACAACAATGACAACAACGACTTTGTCGACGCCACGGATGAGCTAGACCCTGGTCTAGCTGTATTCCAAAATCTAGCAATCACCATCAATCGCCTCTCCTGCTCCTCCCGCCAAACCAATGACTCCTCCTCCTCCCATGCCAAAGTCCGTGAACCGGACACCTTCGATGGTATGGACCCAAAAAAGCTCAGGACCTTCCTAGTCCAGTGTGAGCTATGTTTCCAGGATTGAGCCAAGGCATTCTGCCTTGATAGGGCAAAGGTAACTTTCACCCAATCATATCTAAAAGGGATGACTCTAGAATGGTTCGAACCGGACCTTCTGAACTCCGGTGATCCGGCTGACCATCCACGCTGGATGGAAAGTTGGGTCCACTTCATTGCTGAGCTCCAGAGTACCTTTGGACCTCACGACCCCATCGCTGATGCTGAGCATCAACTCGAGCACCTCCGGATGAAGGATGCTCACCACATTACGCGGTATATAGTAGACTTCAACCGACTTGCCTCGCAGGTCCAGGACTACAGGGATGGCGCGCTCTGCCGCCTATTCTACTCCGGTCTCCCGGATCATCTCAAAGACGAAATTGCTTGAGTTGGGAAACCCCTGACTCTGCATGGGTTGAGGGCTCTTTGTCAAGAGATCGACGCACGCTATTGGGAATGCAAAGACGAGATCTCTCGTACCACGAAGAGCCAACCTACCTCGTCCCCCACCAAGCCCTCCAACTCCGGAGGCAACTCATCCAACTCCAGCCAGGAGAAATCCAAGGCCAGTAACTCCTCCAGCTCCGCCAACTCTGGCTCGTCTAAGGCAACCAGCAACCAGTCCTCCTCCAGTTCCAGACCGGACCTAACCAACAAGCTTGGTAAGGACGGGAAGCTAACCGCAGACGAGTGCAAAAGGCGTCTGGAAAACAACCTCTGCATGTTCTGCAGAGGTACCAGTCATTTCGTGGACAACTGTCCAAAGAAGACCAAAAAGGCCAAGGCTCGCACTGCGGCCATTGCTGCTGAGTCTGGTAAGATGGACTCCAACTCGGGTGCCAACTCTGAGTCAAAAAAAGAGTAAGCAGCTCCCAGCCCTCCGCACAACCAGCGAGCTGCGTTGACTCTGGAAGTGCACCCAAGGAGGCCCACCTCAACATGTCCGCTCTTTACAACCCAAATTCCCTTATGCCTCATGTTTTCCTCTTGTCTTACGATTTACCAGAACTCCATGTGCTTGTGGACTCCAGTTCCACGCACTGTTTTGTAGATACCAAATATGCTCTCGGACACTCTCTCTCCACTTACTCTGTTTCTCCAATTGTTCTCCAGCTCTTTGACGGTACCTCAAATTTTGTAATTACTCAAGCTGTCAACCTATCAGTGAAATTCCCTGCATCCGGTGATGTCACCCCTATGACTTTTTACCTCGCTCCATTAGATTCTGAATGCATGATTGTCCTTGGACATAACTGGCTCACCCGCTACAATCCGTTGATTGACTGGGTACTGAGCAGTTTAACTTTCCAGACCCCTGCACCAAGTTTGCCAGCGCCCCCGTCGACTCCCTCTCTGGTTCAGTCCGGTAACCCTGTCTCTGGCCTCTCCAGCCAATCTGACCCTGGCCTCGCGCCATCTGTCGACACTCCGGTTTGCACCCCTCCACACATCTCTCTGATTAACACAGCCGCATTCATGCATGCGTGCAAATTAGAAGGATCCACCAAATACCAACTTCAGCTGCGTCCCTCTGACTCAGTGAAGGCTTGCTCTTCCTCCGCCTCTACTCCGCCGGACTTGGACATTGTCCCTCCAGAGTTTTGCGATTATGCGGACATGTTCAGCAAGGTGAAAGCCTCTGAACTGCCCCCGCATCATGACTACGACTTGAAGATCGACCTTGAAGAAGGTACCTCTCCACCCCTGGGAACTCTCTACTCACTGTCTCCAGTTGAGCTCTCCACTCTCCAGACTTTCATCAACGAGAATCTTAATACAGGGTTCATCCGTCCTACTGCTTCTTCCCATGCTGCTCCAGTCCTTTTCGTAAAGAAGAAGGACGGCTCACTCCGCCTCTGCGTTGACTTCCAAGGCCTAAACAAAATTACCAAGAAGGATCACTATCCACTCCCCCTTATCTCTGACCTACTAGACTCCCCTAGCCATGCTAAGATCTACTCAAAGATCGACCTCCAGCACGCATACCATCTAGTCCGGATTGCTCCAGGCGATGAGTGGAAGACCACCTTCTGTACGCACTATGGGTCTTATGAGTGGTTAGTAATGCCCTTTGGCCTCACTAACGCCCCTGCAGCCTTCCAACGCTTTGTCAACACCATCTTCACTGACATGCTAGACGTCTGCGTCGTCATGTACCTCGACGACATCCTTATTTACTCTGAGGATATGGAGTCCCACCAGCAGCACATCCGGGAAGTGCTTCGCCGCCTCCGGTTACATGGCCTCTTTGCCAAACCGGAGAAATGTGAGTTCCACTCGGACTCGGTAGAGTACCTTGGCTATCGCCTCTCCCCTGACAGTTTGACTATGTCCCCGGACAAGATCCAAACCATCTCTGACTGGCCTGAACCTCAAAAGGTGAAGGACATCCAGTCTTTCTTAGGCTTCGCCAACTTCTACCGCCGGTTCATATTCAACTACTCAGACATCGTGGTCCCCCTTACCCGGCTCACCCAGAAAGACGCCCCTTGGGTCTTTTCCGAGGACTGTCGATGCGCTTTCAATTCTCTCAAGCACGCCTTCACCACTGCGCCCATCCTTACCCACTTCATTCTGGACACCCCTATCATGGTGGAAATGGATGCCTCTGACTACGCCGTCGCTGGCATCCTGTCTATTACCTGCACAGACGGAGAGATCCATCCAGTCGCCTACTACTCCCAGACCTTAACTGCTCCAGAGTTGAACTATGACACCCACGATAAGGAACTCCTCGCCATCTTCGAGGCATTCCGGAACTGGCGCCACTACCTCGAAGGCTCCGCCTCTCCTATAGACGTCGTCACGGACCACAAAAACCTCGAGTACTTCTCCACCTCAAAAGTACTGTCCCGCCGCCAAGCCCGGTGGTCTGAATTTTTATCTCAATTTAATCTTGTCATTCGTTTCCGCCCCAGAAAACTTGGTGCCAAGCCGGATGCTCTCACTAGACAATGGGATGTCTACCCCAAAGAGGGGGATAGTGGCTACACCTGGGTTAACCCCAAAAATCTTAGGCCGGTGTTCACTCAAGAACAGCTCTCTAACTCTCTTCGCACTACTTACTTAGAGTTTCCGGTTCTCCATGCAGTCGTGATCATGGACGTGGAAACACTCCATAGCAACATCCTCTCTGCACTACCCTCTGATCCCATTGCCCAGGTCCACCTCGCAGATCCACCGGACTCTCGCTGGTCCACCGACAAGGCTGGTTTCCTTCAACTAGACGGTCGTATATACGTACCGGACTTGGATGATCTCCGTCTCCGGGTACTCCAGTATCGACATGATCACCCACTCGCTGGTCACTTTGGGCAAAACCGGACTCTAGAACTAATCCGGCGTGAGTACACTTGGCCTGGTCTCCGGACCTTCGTCAAGGACTATGTCCAATCCTGTACCTCCTGCACAAGAGCTAAGACACCGCGCCATAGACCCTACGGATTGCTGAAACAGCTCCCCATACCGGAGAAACCATGGAATTCCATCTCTATGGATTTCATTGAGCAACTCCCTTCATTCACTGGCTTCACAGCCATCCTGGTCATGGTAGACCGGCTTTCTAAACAAGCCATTTTCATCCCTACTCATGACACCACCACTAGCCCAGAGCTCGCAAAGCTCTTCCTACTCCATGTATTCTCTAAGCACGGTGTTCCTGCCCACGTCACTTCAGATCGCAGTACCGAGTTTGTCTCTCACTTCTTCCGGTCACTTGGGAAAGCCCTCGACATGCGCCTTCACTTCACCTCTGGTTACCACCTGGAAGGCGATGGCCAGACAGAGCAGTCTAACCAGACACTGGAACAGTACCTCCGGATCTACTGCAACTACCAGCAGGACAACTGGGCGGACCTACTCCCACTGGCGGAGTTCGCGTACAACAATGCACCTAGTGCAACCACCAGAGTTTCTCCATTCTTTGCTAACAAGGGCTACCACCCTAACATCTCTGTCTACCCAGAATGCAACATGACTTCCGCCAGGGCTCGTGACTACGCAGTCGACCTCAAGTCACTACACCAATACCTTCGAGAAGAAATGGCCAATGCACAACTTCGCTACCAAGGTCCGGCTGATGCCAAACGCACTCTGGCACTGGACTTCAAAGTAGGTGATCAAGTATATGTGAAAGCCAAATACTTCCGGTCTACTCAACCATCCAAAAAGCTATCAGAGAAGAACTTGGGTCCCTATGCTATCATAGCGCAAGTAGGCTCCCTCTCTTTTACACTCCATCTTCCAGATTCCATGGACGCAGTTCACCCTGTCTTCCACGTCTCCCAACTCGAACCGGCCATACCCCACACCATACTGGACCGGATACAGCCTCCTCCACCACTGGTCAAAGTAGATGGTGAACCAGAGTTTGAGATCACTGAGATCCTCGACTCCAAGGTTGACCATTGACGCAAATCGTGCAAACTGTTGTACTTGGTGCGCTGGTCTGGTTATGAAGGAACTGACGAAGAAATGTCATGGCTTCTCGCCACTGAACTTGGCAACGCTACGGAACTCTTAGAAGATTATCATGTCCGGTACCCGGACAAACCCGGACCACTCGCGTCCATGTAGTATTACTCTCGCCTCTGTTTTCTTTTATCTGTTTCACTCTCTGTCTCTCCTCTCTGTTTCATTTTATCTTGTAGTATCACTCACTAAAAACTCAGGTCACTTTTCTTTATAAAACAAAAGTAAAACTAATTTACATTCTATTTACAAAATCCAGACCGGACCATCTACTCTGGCACAGCGCCACCAGGATTCTCTTGCTCCTCTTGGAGCCCCTGGACCTCCTGTTCGACCTCCTCCGGGTCGACCTCCGCCTCACTGTCCTCCGACTCCTCGTCCTCGTCCCAGGGCGCCATGAAGAAACGGCACTCCTCGAGAAAAGTCTCGAGGCCGGCTGTCAGCCGCTCATTTCCCCTCGCCACCAAGTGAGTGGCATCTGCTACCCGGTGCATCTGTCTGGTCATCTCCTCGACAGCCCCGGTCAGTCTGTCCAGCCACTCCAGGAACGGTTCAGGGTTGAACCCTGACCGCTGCCCAGATGGCTCCGGTACCTCGACAATGTCATCATCGTCGACGACCTTCGCGACCGTCTTCTTCTTCTTCCGCTTCTCCCCTCCTCATGGCGACATTGCGACCTCCTTTGCCTTGCCCTTTCCTTTGTCCACTACTGGACCTGGGCCTCCGATCTCCAGCCACTCGCACCACTCTTTGAGCTCTGCACACTTCATGCACACACACTGCTTGGGCTTTTCGGGGTCCCGTTCACACTTGGCCTTGTGCTTGGCACAACAAATGCACCTGCCAGGAGGTTAATAAAAATTCATAAAAGAAAAAGAAAAATAGGTTACTTACTGGACGTTGTCATTCCAGTCACCACTCGGACCCGCCTCCAGTTCCTCCCTTGCTCGCTTCTTCAACACCTCCTGCGCCATCACTCTCTGCCTCACCACTACCTCTGCAGCCCTCCGCTGCACCTCTGCTCATTCCTTCTCTGCCTGCTCCCGTGCCTGGCACTCCACCTCCTCTTTTGCTTTGCGTTCTGCCTCCACCTCCTCTCGTGCTCTGGCCTCCGCCTCTTCATGTGCTCGTCACTCCGCCTCTTCCCGGCATTGCTTCTCCTCTTTCTTGACCTGCTTGCATCAACGCCTCTCCTTCATTTTGGCATCGAGGACGGATGCCTTGTCTTCGCTACCGGACTGGAGCTCCAGTGTTGTCACCTTGGTCCAGTCCTTGGACTCGACCGCAGAGGGAACAGTGGGGGTGGTGGACTTGGCAATGTTCGACATGTTGTTAGGAAACAGAGAACTGAGGGTACAGGCAAAACTGGTCTGATCTTTATAGATCCAAAATTCATACTCAGACAATCACTCCAGACTCCGCATTGTGCTAGGCGACCACACGACAGCCTCATTGGGGCCTCATGGGTTTGGCCCCTAAAAGGGGGATACTGTTACGACTGTGTCCAACTCTGGGTCTTATCTGGTTACTCCGGTCGCTCACCACTTACTCCGGTCGCACTCGCGCTGATACCCTTCCATTAAGTACATCCCTTGGTCTATGCTCTATTCGCTCGTTACCACACCTCGCCGTTTACCCTGTCTTGACGTGAGTTCTCCGTGAACTCAATATATCCTATACCTTGTAGCATTTTCACCGGACCTGATTTATTTTATCCAGTCCTGACTTTATTTTCACCGGACCTGACCTAGTCCTAACTCCAGTCATTCCTTGTCCACTATTAGGCTGTTTACTTGTCACCGTATGTACTCGACCCTAGTTTCTACTTAGTATAAGTACCCTCTAGTTTACCTTGTACACCTCAGTCTGAAATCAACTTAGTCACTACTCCAGTCTCTATCTGTCTCCATCTCCGTCTCCACCTCAATCATCTTGACCGGAACCTATGCAAGGGATCAATGCTCGTTATCCTTAGTTGTTGAATCCAAGCGGTCACCAACTCTGGCCGGACTAATCTCTTGTCCAGCCCTCTGCTCTCTTCCTTCGTCCGACTTCGTCCGGACTTGACCGGACCCCCTACTGGAGTAGACCTGGACTTGACAGTTGACAATGGAGGATAAATTGGATTGATATAAAGTAGCTCTGTATTCAGTACTATTGGCACTAAATGGATTAATTATATGCTGGATTGTACTGCATACTGCCTGACCAAGAAATGTAGTCTATGCTGTGCTATGCTGTAGTTATAGCAAGTGGAAATGGAAGCTACCAATGTCATGATAGAAACTGAAGGCACTATATCACAATATATAGTCTTGGTAGCCTCCATAGCAGTCTTACTACATTGGATACATATTTACATGTCAGACTATGGCTACTATAGAGTACTATAGATTTCATGCATGGTGCTATACTGCCTTTATATTGGGGACTTGTCAATGGAGCTTTGAGTGCTATATAGGCTATATAATACTATATTGCCAAGTATGTTTTTCCTGATGTTGCATGTGCCAAGCATTGCACACAGTTTTTTGATGCATCAGCAAACCAGCCCTAGGCTGTGCAGAGCTATGTAGATTTGTACAGTACCACAGACCCTAGAGGAAGGTACCCACCAATAAAGAGACCCACAGACCTACACAGTACTGTACACCCCAAATTCCTTACCTAGACAGACCTTACAGAAATCTGTGCACCCCTGTGCACCCTTATACACACATGCATATGAACATAAACATAGCTCTGTATTGTCTGTGGAACCACAGTAAAGGTTGTACAGGGTAAACATGCAGAGCACGATAGACAAAATCAATCCAAAATAACGCAGAACTCGTCACTGAATGGAACCACGGGCTGCGATCTGGTTTTTGTTCTGACATTGGGATCAGCACTCGCCAATAAACGATCTTGATATACATTTCATACCCGCCAGTGGATGCCCAAGCAACTCGCAATTCCCGCGTTTTCACAGCGTGCTTTGGATTTTGGTTGATTTGACATTGCATGTCCAAAAAACCTGCGAAAACTTTCGAGTAAGTACCATATTTGAATTGGCGGTCTTGCTGAGTGCCAGTTTGAGTGTACTCGTCAAGGGAAGCACGAAGCTGTGAAAGGTCTGAGTAGAGATGGAAAAAAAAAGAGAAAGCATACCGCAGTTGCCGCCAAGCACACAGCAACTTCAGGGACTTCACGGGAAAAGATCTCCGGGAAAGCTGAGCCAACTGATGAAGGTGCGTAGAAGAAATCCATCACCAGAGCTGCCAACGCTGGATGCGCGAAGTTGTTAGTAGAACCCTGAAAAGTGGTGGTCAGTAAGTGAATGCATTAAACCTTCAACAGACCTCATCATCGACACCATCCCTCAGGAAGGTCGCTCCTTTGATCAATGCCTGAGCTTGCGATTGATTGTCCCCCTCAGTGTGATGGGCTCCGATGTCGTAAAATCGTGGCAGGACTTCATGAGCTTTTGCCTTGACAGTTGACCGCCATGTCATCATGGACTCCCACAGCTAGTAAAACTTGTCAGCATGGTCACAAAATGATGTTAACAATGCCTACAAGGATGCCAAGTGGATTGCGGTAATTGGGCCAGTATCCTGCGGAGTTTGCTAAGTAAATGTCAACTCAAAAAGAAAAGGCTTACCTGGAGGGATATTCGTACACTCGATAAGAGCTTCATTGAAAATTTCTCCACTCAACGTGTCGAGGAACGTGGAGCGAGGTGGGAATGGATCCTTCATTGCGGAATCACATTGTGCGATCAACTTCACCCGCTCAATGACTTCGCGAAATTTGTTTGGGTAAGAGCGAAGTTTGGTCGGGGGACCTGTCAATTCGCCGTCGGCTGTGGTCAGTACCATTGGAGCGCCAGTAGACTCAGAAGAAGGTTGAGAACCCTGAGCCACGCTGCTTGCGACGTTTTGAGCAAGTTCTGAGACGGTAGCCCTAGGAGAGGGCTGTTGCTGATTGCGAATTGCACGAAGTCGTTCTGGTGCTGGGGCACGCGGGAAACCGTTGCATTGGTGATATGCATGCACAACGTCTGAGTCTTCACCATAGTGTTTCTCTGAAATGGCAAGTAAAACGGGATCTGAGAAGACTTAAGCATTATCCGTGATATAACCTAACTCTTACCTATTTGAGAGTCAGTAGGACGAGTGGCGTCCAGGGGTGAGTCTTGTTCATCTTGTGGTTGATCATATTGTTCTGAAAGCTGTGTTAGTAGGGAATCTGATAAAGAAAATGTATGTACCTGGTTCTAATGTTGGCGCATGGCCGGGGCGAGAATTTGCACCATGGGATGGAGAGCCTTGCTCCAGGAGTATTGTTAGTAGAGAATTTGATAAATGAAGTGTCCATACCTGGGGCGTTGTGCGCCTAAGTGAGGGAAGAGGTCAGAACAACCAACAACCAACACCAAATGACAACAATAAGCGAGTGGTGGTATTCCTCTGCAGTTCTGGTAGATGATCTCCACAGGGGGATGTGCTGCAAGCC
>Ga0307518_10004254_pt1 | contig 10277 bp, 7 predicted proteins | sample 25_EM_MG_FD_203889 | JGI IMG/M metagenome (GOLD analysis project Ga0307518, IMG submission 203889) | Populus trichocarpa ectomycorrhiza microbial communities from riparian zone in the Pacific Northwest, United States - 25_EM | ecosystem: Host-associated > Plants > Roots > Unclassified | place...
GAAATTTCATTTTTCTATATATATTAATTTGCGATGACAACTAAATGTAACATTCGAGTTTGGAAGTATAAATTTAAAATATAAAGTTTAAATCATCAGATGGACGCAACGATGACAACAATAATATTCCAAATAATTGAAACTAGTTATATCTTATGTAGAGGCAGTCATCAAGGGAAACGTGAATGCTCTTATGTTTTTTAAAAATTAAAAACCATTCTAAAAAAAGGATGAAATCTTATGTTTACTAACTAGATTTTTTTATTCGCACTGCGAGGTGAGTTATTTTTTTTCTAATATCAAAAAGAGATATTTAAACGATGATAACTTGAATGAATTCGAGTTAATTTGATTAATTAGTGATCCGAGATAACCGAAAAAAAACGAAAAAAAAATAGAAAGTTCAAGATCTAATAACATAATGTCAAATGATGAAATAAAAAAATAAAATAAAAAGACCAAAATTAAATTGGGCTAATTTTCAAAACTAAATACTCTAGCCATGAAACTAAGATTATCATATAGAATACCCAAAAAACATCTTGAACAAATTTCTTAACCATCAAAAAATTAAAAAGAAAATAAATAGTAATTAAACAATGAGGATCAAACCTGGTATAAAAACTAATAAAAAAAATAATGAAGGACTTAATTGAGAAATAAAATAAGAAAAATATTTAAAAAAACAATTAAAAGAATGAGAACAATGATTGAATTAAAAAAAATGAAATAGAATATCGAGGGACAAAATTGAAAGAAATTTTTTTTTTAAAAAAAAAGCAATTAAAAAAATGAGGACTAATTTTAGAAAAAAAAGAAATGAAATAAAATGTTGATGAAAAAAATTGAAAGAAAAAAAATAGAAGAAGAAAAGGAAAAAAAAACAATAATCAAGAGAATTAGTATCATATCTGATATATATAAAAAACAAAATCAAATGGAAACAGATGAAACAAAAAAAAATTAAAAAAAGAGTCCTAAACAAAGAAAGACTAGTAAAAAAAAATATCATAATTGAATTTTTTCTCCACTATTTTTTTTATCAAAATAATATCATTTTTACTTTTTAGCTGAATAAAAAATCAAGCAATTAGCTAAAGGAAAGTCATGTCAACACCCATTGATTTTTCTTTTACCATTATTTTTTTGATCAAAATAATATTATCTTTACTTTCTGCATAATAAAAAAAATCTAATTGACCCCAGTAACCCCAATCATTCGATCCAACTTGTGACCCGAAACATAACGGGGTCGATTCCCGAGCCGAGTTTTAAAAGCATGATAAAAACAAGAAACAACAAATATAATATGAAAATTCAATGAAATTAAACAATGAGAGATGAAATTGCTAAAAAAACAATCAATCAAGAAAAAAAACTCAAAATAAAAAGATTTCTAATCATAAGAATAAGGATTAAATTCAATAAAAAAAATTAAAACCAAACGATTAGGGATGAAATCAAAAAAATAAAATTCAATTAAAAAAAATTAAAAATAAAATAAATAGAAATTAAAATATATAAAAATATAAAATTAACCTCCAGTGTTTATTTAATTATTTGGTCTTTTAAGAGAAATATCAGTTATTTTACTATGAGGTTTTATTTGCATTTGTAATGAGAAAAGGAAAAAAGATAGCGCTCGGACAAAGCAAAACCCGGGATATAAGATTTATTTAAAAGGAAATAGGAAAAGGATATAAGCAAAACCCATTAATTGTTTAATTTTCACAACGTCAAACACTTACCCTTCTTTCCGTACGTATTTATCTTTTATTACCAAAACATTAAATTGTTTTGATGGTTTGAAGAGTTGATTACCTTCACTTTCAATAAAATTATGATTCAGACCGTAAAATGATTCCATCAAATTCTTTAATGAGTGTTTAGCAGCATATGATATAAATATTATATGGTGTTTGATTCGGAGACGTGGTTAATTTTTTATTTTATAAGATCCACATAAAAAATATATATTTTTATTTTTATACGATATGATTTATACTTTAAAAAGATAATATCCTTAAAAAACAACTACCGCCGGCCAAAAACAAAATCAACATAGTAGATTTAGCGTGACTGCTCTTCAATTTTCACTTTGTCCCGCATCAGCGAGGTATATTAATGGAGATTGTAAACCCTAAATTAACACACACAGAGAGGACTAAGCCGTATTGAATCACAATTTTCGTTGTCCTGTATTGAATCAGGATCCGATCCAATCCAATAAGACGGCAGCGCAGGAAAGAGCTCCTGCCCCTGCTCCCGGCGCTGAAGTTGTTATCAATGCCTTTGTGGAGGAGTAATATTATCATATTCTGCACAAATCACCGGGATTGGTACATTGATTTTATGATTTTTATCCAGATTCAAGCTTTTCACCATATACATTGATTTTATCTTTAGTACTTTCTATTAATTGTGAAGCTTCTCGAAAATGGTATAACGATATGACTTTTATTTGATTAATTATTTATGTTAAAGATTTAGTATTGCATGCTTATATTTTTTCTCATATATTATGTTTTTAATTAATCTTCATATTAAAAAAAATAAGATTAATTTTATTTTTGTGTTGTGATTTCACTTGCAGAAATAGTTTGTGATCTCAATTTCATCTTCAGGATATTGTTACATGCATTGACGTTACATGTATTGACGTCATGGTCATCTAGTGTCTAACCTTAAGTCTACACTTACCATGGACTTGACCATTAATGATACTATCAGGGCCATTAAAAGAGAACTACAATTTATGCAAACCAAGATGACCAACATTTTTAAGAGAGTTGAACCCTAAAAACTTCCCAAATAAAACATTAAAAAAACAGAAAGAATTATAGTAATAACCATTATATGCAAGTTCATTATCATTAAGATTACTTTAGACACGATGAACTTGATGAGCAAATTATTAGCCCTAGCAAAATAGACACCCCCACTTTTGACGATCGCCGCGACCCTTTGATCTTTTATAGGTGGATTCATGACATGAATCAATTATTTGAGTGAAATAACTTGTCTAATAATAGGAGAGTTAGATTTGCTAAAATGATGCTTATTGGTGAAACCCAACTTTATCGGAGAGATGTTAAGGATTGCCTACAAAGAAGAGGTAAACCTCTTATAACTTACTAGACTAAAATGAAACAAAAACTACAGGAGAAGTAACTACACCAGTCTTATAAGAATAAACTCTTAGACCAATAAAACAATCTAAAGCAAAGGAACAAATCTGTCAATGATTTTATAACACAATTTAATGATTACATAATGATATATGTCATAAGAGACAATGAAGTCATGACTTTATGTATGTTTTGTAGAGGTTTGAATGATGATTTTAGAAAAGAGATCATGTTTATAGGTGTTTTCACTCTAGACCAAGCCTATATTATAGTGCAAGATTATGAGTTGCTTATAAAAATTCAATGGACAAACCATCAAGACCGACCCCTTTTAGGTCTCAATTTAGGAATAATGATTATTTGTTAGGTGTTACACCCTAAAGACCTAGTCCTAGTAGTGCCTAAATTTATAAAAAAAGATAAGGGAAAAAAGAGTCGTTAATGAAATATCTAGGTTAGTTCAAAGGTTTAATGTGTTAAATGTCAAGGTTTCGGTTATATCTTTTTCAATGGTACCTCTAACCCCCTAGTTATCCAAGAACACAAGGAATTGGTGAAAAGGAAACCTATTGTCTGCAAATGTAGGAATCCAATTTTAAGAATTTTAGTGACTTAAATGAAGAGGATGTGCAAGAAAAGGAACTTAACACAATAAGTCCAAATAAATCTGAAACGAAAGTTAATAAAGAATATAATAATTTTGCTTCAGTGGTACATCAAGAAGTTTTATGAAACTCTTTAGTGGAATATCTTGAAGAGGTAAATATGGTCTTAGAAAAGTCTCACGATATTAGTCCTCTTAAACTACTTGATTCTCCACCCACCATGCTTGACATCCAGCATTTCATAGATTTAGAACAACATGCTCTTCATCCCCTCATGATTGACGTCCAACACGACATAAGTTTATAACAACATAGTAAGTTCCTTGATCCTTTACCCCTAACAATATGATGAGAAAGATGAGGATAATCCTAATTTACTATGTTGTGTCCAAACTATATCTATCAAGGCTTCAGATAATGTTTGTTCCACTTCACACCCCTAGTCATATAATGTTTATAGTTATAAACCTAGAAAGCCAGTATATCTCCATTCTTATATCTCCTCACTATAAAATATCCGATTTAGCTGAGTTTTTTACATGTAGAATTCATAATTTTCATGATAAGATCATAAAATAAATTCAAACAAGTAATGGACAATACAAATTTCGAGTTGATTTACATAAGTATCATAATGCACTTAATGTTGAAGATTATTTTGTGATACAAATTAAACTTGAACGATGTCCTTTAGAAACCAATCATAATTTTCAAGTGAGTAGTGCTAGACTATTTAAAGTGTTGCAAATAATTGAATCAAATAGTTGTATCATTAAACTTTGATATTAGCTCTACTTTTGACATTAAAAACCTTGTTATATATAAAACACAACTTATCCTTGATGCTTCTTTTGATATCTCTGCCCCGTTATTCTTATCATTGACATAAAAAGAAACATATTAATATTATTTTGGATGCATAAGTTGTTTTTACCAGTGATGGTGAAGTTCAACGAATCTCAGTATATGAGCTAGACGACCAAACTCAAATTATACTTTGATTACCAGAAAGACATCACATCAACTTGATCCTTATTTTTAAAAGCGTTATTGGAGCCGCCGTAAGCTATACTCGACAAGGTCAAGTTCTTCCAACCCCATGGGAGTTGATGAGAACATCATACTCAAGACATAATTCACATGTTTGTATGATCTATAACAACAAAGAATAGCCTAACCCTTGTGTTAATGAATTTTATTTGGGATTATTTATTGGGCTTAATTTCATTATTATTATATATTATATTTAATAGGCTAAAAACCTAATTGTTTATTGTAGTTAGAGTTTTAGTATTTATATTTTATTTTATAAATGTTAGACAATTGATGATGAATTGATTAAAAAGAAAGGGACTTTTGTTTTCCAACCCCTAATTTTCCTCTCTTTTTCAGCTGATTTCTTTCTCTTCCTCGGCTCCTTTTCTTCTAATTCCAAGCTTTGTCTTTATGCTCTCTTTACTTGTTTCAATTTTCACTTTGTCCCGCATCAAATTTCCATTTTAGTATTCGTTGTTATGCAAAGGGGAGGCCTAAAACGCAAGGGTGCACATAATCCAAACGAGAAACACCATTTTACTTGGTGCGGCTCAGTCAAAGAAGATACATGCTGAATTTGAAAGAGCAAGAATATTCTGTGCGCTGAAAGAACCTGTCAATCTAAGTACACTGACGCAACAGAACGCATACATTCTATGGTGATGTCATGCAATTTCTCTCATCAACCAGGGACTGGCTGCGCGGTTAATGAATGGGAAATCTCAAGTTCTCAACGTCTCGGCTTGTAAAGCATAAATGGTCTTAATGGAAGGGAGGTATTGCACTACTGAACTTTTAAAACTTGTGATATTTTCGAATAAGGAATTTAAAATCAGAGGGCACAGGGCCAAAGACTACAGTCTCATCAATTCAGAACGAGATACATGTGTAACTTAAGCAGCTGGGCTTCATGATGTATTTCGCTGAAATAAAGTTTTTTAGCCTTCACTTCGGCAAATAAATGCTGGAACTACCCAGCTGAATCTAAAGACAGTGCAACGAGCTGCCAAATAAAGCAATCATAAATGTAAAAGTTTCTTTGAATCTTGATCGATTAACCTTTCTCCACTCAAAAGAAATACTGATATCTATCATCAATCCCTACTATTAACATGATAGGTTGGCAATCTTACAAACCAAACCCTAAACTACTCTAATAAAGCTCGATATACCCACCCATGTTAAATCCTCGCAGCATGCTGATCGTGGCATGGTTTACATAAAACTGAAAGCTCGATTAATATATACATTCAAGTCAAAACATGAGGGCATGCATTGTAATAAGCATTTTAAACCTGGTTAAGAGGAAGCAGCTTTAATAGCCTTCTGTAACTCACTTTCCAAGTTAGTCACCTTATTTGCAGGCTTCTTCAATTCTCTTTGCCCATTTCCTTCTCCATCATTTTTCTTGCTCTTCCACTGGTCAAACTCATCAAGACTACCAATTGAACGTGGCACCACTCTCTTAACAGGACCATTAGCCTCCCTGCGCGAATTCCTCGCTGAAACTCCCAATCTCATGTCCTCCAAATATTGCTTCATCTCCCTATTTTCCGTCTCTAACACCTCCAAATTCCTTCTCATCCAAAAACACATTCCTTTCAACAACTCTAAATCGCCCACATTACTCTCATTGCTTTTTTCTTTCTTCACTTCCTTTAACACCTCAACCCTCTCAATCCCAATCTTATTCACTATCAAGTAAGGCATTTTTATTCCAAACTCACCAGGAAAATTCACAGCCCACCTCATATTCATCATCACCCTTTTAGTCAATGGCAACACTGTTCTTGCCTTTACACCAACTCCACTAGAAAACCCTTCTTTCTTTCCATCTTTCCAGACCGGTTGCCTCTCTGGCAAAAACCCAATTCCATTGTTATCAACATAAACATCATCAATGTAATTACGGTTTGCAAACCCCTCTTTCCCTTTACCATTACACGGCTCCAATTTCAACTCCTGCCAACCTGATGACCCATCTGAGGCAAACCCATCTCCAAGTTGAGATTTTGAAGGTGACCCGGATTCCAAATGGGGCCCATTTGTGTAGGACCAACAACTAGGATCATAGTTAGGGTTTGAAGATGGAGGTGTGGTTCTCTTGTGGAGAGAGAAATGGCCGAAATTTGGCTTGAATTGAAGAGAGAAAGTAGGGACAATCACACTGGGGCTTGAATTAGAGAGAGAAAAGTGAGCAGAGAAAACAAGAGGGGAATTATGTGGAGAGCCACAAAGGCCTAACCCTGATTTAAGAGAAAGAGAAAGAGGAGAAACGGCAGGTGTTGCTGTTGTTGTTGTTGTGGATGGAGTATAGGTAAGCTTGAGAGAAGGACCAGAAGGGAAGTTTGTAGAGAGAGCAAAAGTAAGGTCAGAAATGGAGTTTGCCGCGGTGGTGGTGAAGATAGAAGTGAACGGTTGATTGAATATTGAAATGGGTAGTTTGGCTTTCAAGATAAGGTTTTGGATTTGGGGTTCATCTTGAAGATTGAGGGAAAGCTTCATTTTCTACAGTACCTTTGGTTTCCTTGATGGGTTAAAAAGAGGGGATGGAAAAGAGGTGAAACTTTGGTTATTAGGGGGCTGGAAAGAGGGTGTTTTAATCCTTTTTCATAAAGGAAAACTGGAAAGAGGGTGATTTGGTATGGGAGATCGGGAGGGAGAGGGAGCAAGCAAGGGCCTCACGTTTAGGTGCCAATCTCCAACGTGATGGCGAGAGGAGAGCTTTGCGGAATAATGCCATCTCCGACTGTTTTAGAAGCACACCTGATCCAAGTACTTTGAAGCCCAAGAGTACAATGGATCAAAATAGGAACCCTTATGCCAGAAAAGCACAGGCCTAACTCGACAAAACTAGCCCAGATACATGGAATTGAACTGTTCATTTGATTGGTTGGGGTTTGTAAAAATATCTTTTATATGGGATATATTCGGTTTTTTACAGTAAAAATAATATTTAACCTTTAAAAGCATAAAAAATTAATTCACGACCCGAAACATAAGATTAAGATAACTCCATGAAAAAAAAAGTAAACAACTACGAAGACCAATTTCCAACCAATCAAATGTTAAAAAATAAAATTAAAAGAAAAAAAAATCAATTCTAAAAAAGGATCTAAAAAAAATCAAAGTCAACCCGAACTAATATTACTCATGACCCTAATAATAAGCTCGAAACTAGCTCTATAAAAGATAAACCCTAAACAATCATGAAGAAAATTGCCTAATTAACTAAATACTGAAATATGAAATTAAAAAAATTTAATAAACTAGACTGGGACGTGGACTTCTTGTAAGAGCCTGGGACAGCCGGTGTTTTTCTCGCTCACCTGAACCTACAAAGTGCGCTTTCCGGAGGGTGAGGTTTCCTAGAATTCAAAAAAAAAAATCTAGCATACAAGTATCAATATAAACAAATGATTGGCCTTATGGGACAAGGCATAATCAAAAGAGATTCATACATCCATGTTGTTCTATTTGGTCAAGCAAAACCTATGATATCTTTGCATCATAGGATTGTCTGTGCTGCAAGACTGTTGTGAGTAGGAAGGATAAGTGGTGTCAAGGTTAATGTAAGGAGCAGAAGCCTTAAAGGGGTATCCATCTCTTGGAGGTATGGACTGACTGCATATTTGATGTCAAGGAAGGAAGGAGCAGATGTGGTGAAGGAGTTCGTCTAGTAAATTGCTTCTTCTTTAGATTTCAATCTCTTGCTCTTCTCGTCTTCCACTCGCTCAACAAAATCTGTAAATTTAGGTACGCCATGTACCTCTAATTAACGCAGTCCGGACTTCTGACTTCTGAGGCCCATATTAACTTGATGCGATGGCCTAAAATTCGTTTTGTTTTTCTTCTTCTTTTTTAAGTCAGGAATTATGATGTCTTTCTTTCCTTCTTGTTTCTATTTTATATAGTTGAATTTATTATAAAAAAAAATTGTAAATTGAAATAAGTTAAAATCCCTGGTAAAAACAGTCTAACTCAAGCCTCGAATATATTGTTTACTGTAGCAGTACAATGGTTAACATTAGCTTTTAAAGATATTGAAGTATTTTCATATAATTCATAATTTGTTATTGTAAAATTGATAAGATATAAATAAGTTTTTTATTTTGCACATAAAATACATTTAAAAGCAAAGAAAAATAAACATATCACCAATGATATTTTTATATTTGCACAATGATTTTTTTGTTATTATAATATCAACTAAGGAGCAATTTGATATTTGCACATGTATAAAAAAATAGTATAAAATTAAAATACACAGTTAAACAACTAAAATACCTTTAAAAGTAAAAAAAAAAAACAAAACTAAAGTCAAAGGGCTTTGTGGTTTTTTCACAATGGTTGTTGTGTTACTATTAAGTCGACTCAGGGACAATTTAGTATTTGGTTAAAAAAGATGTTGGAAGCGTCCGGCGTCAAAAAATGTTTTTTCACCTTGTTGTTGGAAGCGGCATCATATTCTCTTCTTGTTGATGTGGTGCGAGTCTCCGGTAATAGTCTAGTTTGTCGCCGGTGGACCTTTTTTTTCTTATTCTTTTCTCTCTCCCTCCAAAAATTACAGTTTGACCCTCTTTATTGTTGGTATTTGAATTTCAATCCTTATTTATTTTATTTTATTTTGTTATTGATTCTTTTATAGATGTTATATTTATTTTCAATTTCATCTTTTAATCCCAATGTAAAAATACTATATTTTCCAATTTGGTCTATATTGTTTTGATTTCTAATGTTTTTTCCTTGGTTTTTTTGTAAAAATTTTATTTGTGTTTAATTTCATCATTCAATTCAAATTGATAGCATTATGTTTTCTAACATGGTCCTCATTATTTTAATTTCTAATTTTTTTTTTGACCATTTTGGAAAAGTTATTCTTCTTTTCAATTTCACCATTCAATCATAAATTTTTTTTTTATTTTTTATGTCAATTTTGATTCTCATTCTTTTATTTTTTTGTCATTTTGTTAAATTGATTTTTTTTTCAATTTCACCCTTCAATCAAACATAAGATTTATTTGGTATTTGAATTTTGATCCTCATTATTTTAATTGCAATTTTTTAATCCTTTTGTGTATAATTTAATTTTTAAAAAAATTTCATCTTTTAATATTTGATCGATTGGGGATTAAATTTTATGGATTTTTCAAACAGGGTGTTTTTGGCCTAATGACCCAAGTCATGGGTTTAAGAAGTTAAATGTTTATATATATATATATATAAAATGCTTTATAATTTTTTTTATCGGGTTATTTTAATATCGTGATTTGGGTCATGAGTTTAGTCGGATATCCTAGGGTTGGCTCGGCTCTAATTGCCGGGATTATATATTAGTCAAGCTAACTTTAGTTAATCAGAACTTGTTTTTTATGTCTTTTTTCATCCTATTTTATTTTTTTTATATTTAATGAGTTATGAATTAAGATACATCGTCTGTCTTGTTTTTGAGTTCTGGAGTTCTGCACATATATATATATATATATATATGTTCTTGCAGTATTGTTTG
>Ga0307518_10004255_pt1 | contig 10276 bp, 4 predicted proteins | sample 25_EM_MG_FD_203889 | JGI IMG/M metagenome (GOLD analysis project Ga0307518, IMG submission 203889) | Populus trichocarpa ectomycorrhiza microbial communities from riparian zone in the Pacific Northwest, United States - 25_EM | ecosystem: Host-associated > Plants > Roots > Unclassified | place...
GGCACTGCATTCCTTTAACCAGTTACAAAGCTAGTTGTCAAAATCATTCTTTAGGAGCTGGTGGACTATCCTGACTCAAGCAGGTTAGGTATGTATGTTCAGAAATCCGACTTCATTTGGCATGCAACTGCAAATATATATACAAACATGAAAATATATATTACATCACTAATGCTAGCACTGTTAGCCACCGGGATATCCTAAATTATGTTCTAGGCCTGCTAGAACTCTGGAGTGGAATGATTATATGGTTTGGGAGATATAGTATAAAATTGACCAAAAGCTAAGGATGAAATTTATGAATTAGAAGTTACCTGCAGAAGTGCAATCTTTGCTCATAATTTTGTAATAATTTTCTTTACACTGCCTTTTCTTTACACTGCTTTAGGGTCGTAAATTACTAGAATAGTTTCTCATTTATTGAACTGCAGGATACAACATGCATATTTATAATTATTAATGCATATATTGATTCTTGAACTGCAGGATACATGGCTTCTAAAAAAACTACCAGTTGCAATAGGCTTGACGTGGAATGGTAATATGGTATAGATGTTAATAAGAATTAAGGATACATGACATTTGTATTGTTTATTTCACTTTTATTTTAATTGTGTTATATTATTATTTACTACTTGAGTTGATCTTGTAATTTAGTTAAAATATTTTACTTACGATTTTACGATTTTAGTTAAAATATTTTACTTGCGATTTTACAGATTTTAGTTAAAAAAATATTTCCTTACGATTTTACGATTTTACGATTCGAGTTTACGATTCGAGTTTATATTGCATGTTCCGTGTCGTGTCAAAAAAGCGTTTTTAACAACCTTGGGAAGAACTTCAAGCAATGTGGGTCTCTTTTATTAATCTTGAAACAATGTATACAAGGATAAATCCTTTTTCCTTCTTTCTTTTCTGATTGGTCTAAGTCAACAAATTGACATGTCGGGTTTACATATCTGAGATTTTTTCCATGAAAATATGTGAACCAGATATGAGATATTTTTTCTGATTGGTCTAAGCTATCCCTGTCTTTTACATGGATACCGATTAATGATAGAAATTATCTTCACTAATATCTTGTTTCTTTGTGGAGCTTATCCTATGACATTAATATTTATATAGTGTTTTCAAATTACAACTTTTGTGCGTGTTATTTGACTTGACTTGGCGTATTTTTGTTAGTTTTCATGAAAAAACTTTTTAAGAATAGGCTGGATATAATTAAACGTATATTAATTTGAATTCGAGCAACGATAAATTCTTAAGCAAATTATACAAAATTTATATACAAATTGATGTTGCAATTATTCTAATATTCTTTTTCTCAATCAATCATTTAAAATCTGTAAAACCAATATTTGACTATTTATCATTTGTCACTTGCATTTGTATGGATTTTTAGTACAAGGAATCTTAGTATCAGTTGCTTTAGTGTTTTTTTTTTTTATATATAAATAATTTATGACAAAAATGAGCTAAAATAAATTGAACTTAGAAAAATATATTTAAGTAAAAATGACTCGAAACAACTTTTTTAAATAAAGAATATAATATAAGTTAGAATCGTTAAAGTTGAGAATATAACTTCGGTTTAAACAAAAGTTTCATAATGAACTTTTGATTTAGGTCAAAAGTTATTATCTCTAATGGAATATTGATTGATTTACTACAGTTAAGATTTACTACAATTAGCTTTCAGATATAGCACAGTGGTAAAATATATATTTTGCCTTTTAAGCTAGCAGTCGTGAGTTGCAATCTTATTCCTTTTAGGACTTGCCAGTTGCCCAATTCTTTTCTTCATGTTAAAACTACTTGAGTCAACCAAGTAATTTTTAATATTTGAGCCAAATTAACCAAGATTTAAAGTACCAATGTACAGAAAAGAAGAAGAAGAAGAAGAAAGTAAGCAATAAATCAGAAAGACGGGAATGGGAATTACTAAAATTAATCAACACTTCAACCTATCAATGTACTATCTATATTGATTGATCGATCCATGCATCTTTTTGATCAACCTATCAGCATTTAAAAGCAATTATATATATTTTAATAAATTACAGAGAGAAAAGAAGTCATGTCTGCATGAGATTAACATGACCCAACGTGGAAAAAAGAAGTCATGTCTGCATCGATCAACCTATCAGCATTTAAAAGCAGCAAATTCTTTCTACCCACGTCTTCATTACAGAGAGAAAAACTAGCATCAATATTGATTGATCCATGCATCCATGAGATTACTTGAGTTCACATTGCAACTTCCAAGAATGCATTGAAGTTGTGAAAAGTCTTTGGGGAAAATTCTATGCCCTTTCGTTTTGCTGCTTGAACAAGTAGATACATCACAAATAAAAAGAAGGAAAGATTACTTGTACCTGTTGAAAGCAATTATATTTTAATAAAGTACACTTTACTAGGTTTGTTTGGATTGTTGCGTGTAGAATAATACTTTTCTGGGTCGGTGGTTGCTGTTTTGTGAAAAGGCCAATAAATAGTTTTCTGGGTTTTCATTCTGTTAAATGGGTTATGATTTTTTTTTTTTAACAATTAGCTTCGTATGTAAAGTAAAATCAATTATATAAAATTGATATCTGTAAAGCACAGTTTACAAAAATATGATTACAAGGTATAATTTATAAGAGATTTTTAATAATTTTCCCCAAACGTTTTTTAAAAAAGTGGACAAATAAATTAATCATCAGCATCTCATCTTATCAAATATGTTCGCTTTTTCTAATTTTCAAAGATAAAAGCTTTTTTGCCTTAACTTAAAGTATTAAATATAATTAATCAAACAACACGAGGGTTGCTAATATACATTAAGTTAGTAAAATTAATAAAGTTGGTCTAGTGTTGAGCGGTGTTGTTTACTAATAAGATGATATGACTTTGATTTCGGATGCAGGCACAAGAACTTTTCTAAATAATTTACACCAAATGAGCATTAATGGATAGTAAAATTAGGTATAGAAAAAAGTAACAATGATGAAGTCGTGTTGGGCCTTCCATGACTTTGTCTTGGACTGATGGGGAATATCAAGACTTGACTGCTAGTGTGTGAGATGGCAACTACTATGTTAGAGCAAAAGATGCAGAAAGGAGCACGTGAGGAGATGGTCACGATGTGAGGTGATCATATTGTGAGACGGTGGTTACGATGCGAGGAGGTGGTGATAATGACAAAAATTGGGGTTACAGGTGGTGGTTTTGTTTGGAAATGCAGTTGAAATTATATTTTTTTAAATTTTAAAAAATAATTTGATATTTTTTTTATGTTTTCAGATCGTTTTAATATGTTGATCTCAAAAATAATTTTTTTTTTTAAAAATCATTTTAATGCATTTCTAAGCGAAAAACACTTTGAACCACAACCGCTACCAAAAAATGGTTGTCACCAGGAGATGGTGGTGACTAGTTTTCCATGCGTGCTCCAACCAAAAACATTTCTATAAGGTGAAAAATCATTGCAGTCCATATCAAAACTGCCTTCATAAGAACATTTTGTTTTGTCGATACATCATAAGTCAAAACACCAGAGGACTACAACTGTGTCAAGTTATCAATCAACAATCAAATAAAAACATCTATATTGTGGCCTGGACTATTAGGACCAGGTATGACTATAGATAAAAACATGAACTTTAGCCTCACACACATAACTTTGGTTCTGGTTAAAGGAGACCGCTAGATGAGATCTCAAATTAACCCAACCATACATCGATTTAGCTTTGATTAAAGGGAGTCGCCAGATTAGATTTCAGGTTATCCGAGCTACACAAGACATATTATAGTTCTGGTTAAAGGAGATTGCTAGATAGAATCTTAAGTTAACCCAACCGCAACATAAAATTTAGCTTTGGTTAAAGGAAGTCGCCAGATGAGATTTCAAGTTGACCGATCTGTACATAAAATTTTGGTTCTGGTTAAAGGAGGTTGCCAGATGAGATCTCATGTTAACCCAACCATACACAGAATTTAGCTTTGGTAAAAGGGAATTGCTAGATGGGATTTCAGGTTGGCTGAGCTACACATAGAATTTTAGTTATGGTTAAAGAAGATTGCTAGATGGGATCTCAGGTTAACCCAACCATGCATAGAATTTAGATCTGGTAAAAGGAAATCCCCGAATGGGATTTCAAGTGAGCCGAGCTGCACACAGAATTTTAGTTCTGGTTAAAAGAGATTGCTAGATGGGATCTCATGTTAACCCGATCACACATAAATTTTAGCTTTGATTAAAGTGAATCTCCAAATGGTATTTCATGTTGATTGAGCTGTACATAAAATTTTGGTTATGGTTAAAGGAGATCATCAGATGAAATTTCATGTTAACCCAACCACACACAAAATTTAGCCTTGGCATGGTTCTGATTTTAGAGGATATATGGCTCTAGAATATGCGCTGTGGGGTTATTTAACAAACAAAGCTGATGTTTATAGTTTTGGACAACAAATGAATTCGTATGTCTTTTTGACTGGGTAAGTTACAAGTCTGTTCTTGTTGCTATCTTGAATTCATGATGCATTAGGCACTACTCCTCTCTGCAAATACTTTACCTTTTGCTTTCACAGGCTCATGAAGTGCAAAAAAAAGGAAATTTAATGGAGATAGTGGACCCAAAGCTGCAGTCTGAATTCAACAAGGAAGAGGCTGAGAGGATGATCAAATTGGCTCTCTTATGCACCAATGCATCTCCATCTCTAAGGCCTGCAATGTCAGAAGTGGTGAGCATGCTTGAAGGACAGACCAGCATCCAGGAGATGATCTCAGATCCTAGCATTTATGGTGATACATCAAATTTGTTGTAGATGCATAGAACAAAATCAATTGCACGTCCTGAACAAATGATCACAGCTAGTTTTTATAGCAGCGATAATGACGTGTCATTAGGTTTCAACCAAGAAGAGGCACCTGCGTCGACTCACGACGCTGTCTCTTCCAGCACGGTTCCAAAACGTAGAGGTGGTATCCCTTCACAGCAAGGTCAACACCCCCGCAAGTACATAGCACATTGGAAGGATGACCTTATGTAAGTTTGTTTTGGAGTTTGTTTTGATTTTAGTTGGTTTGTGTTTAACAATTTATGAACAATTAATATTTCATTAATTTTATTGATTTTCAGGTTTATTAACATTGAGGCCGCCCGAGTAATAACATCGATGTTTAAATTGTCGATAGAAATTCCATTGTTTCAATGGAGCCAGGTTTGCAGACATCCTGATTGGAAACCTTATATCGATGCATGATTTAGAAGATTTGAGGTTAGTGTTAACTTAAAATTTTAACTATTTTTTATGTTATATTGAAATTATTGATTTATTTTTTATAAATTTTTTATACACAGAACAAATTCGAGTGGGATAACATAAATGATAATGTTGCGAGGACAATGTGGGAGAATCACGCTGCAACTAGGTAACATAAAAAATAATACAATATTTTTTTTAAAAACAATTTATATATTAAAATCTAATTTGTCATTAACTCATATAAAATACATTGTATCATGTAGGTTGCGTGACTTTTGGTATAAAGTGCAAAAAAAGCTAAAAAATATGCTAGAGATAATGCTCTACCAGGCTGGAATAACGTGGCGGTTTGGAGGGATTTTAGGCCGCCATACATCTTGGAGGATATATGGGCGTAGTATATTCAGCACATGATGTCCGAGTGGTTCACACGACGCTCACAGTCCAGTGCCGAGAACCAGAACCGAAAAATTCACGGTTTGGTTACCACACACACCAACAGCTTCGTTCCATTCATTGCACATGTGAAGCAGAAGGTAAGATTAATTTTAATGACATCTATCTTTAATTAATTTGTTGTTATTTATAAATATATTTAACTTGCTACATTTTTTTCTTACAAGCTACGACTTTTGGACGTGAGCCGAGCCCAATGAAGCTTTTTGTAGAGACGCACGTGCGGAGTGAAGACTGCCAAAATGGAGTGCAACAGTTCGTCGGCAACCGCGCTCAACACTTTATGGTATGTTCGTTCAACCAGTTTTTTTTGTAAGTTATTGTTTTCTTGAATTGAATTTGATGATTTCTTTTTTAATTTTAAGAAGACATATAATAGCGGGTTGAGGGAGAGATACGGGGATGTCCTTCGACCGACCCGGATTTCGATCCGGATTTGTGGATGAGGGCAAGATCGTCTGGTGGGCCCGATAGAAATTGGGTTGTATTCTCTAGGATTAAATGTTCCTTAAGTTTTGTTCAAGTCTTACGTTAGATTTATGTTGTCTAGAGAGATGAGTTCTGGTCTTTTAACTTTTTTTTTTATGCTTCTAATATGTTTGTTTATATATACCTTTTTAAGAGAAATATCTTAAGAAATATCTAAGTTTTAATATATTTTATATAAAAATATGTATAATGTACAAAATACCATATAGGCTTAATTGGAATTAGTATTACAGTGTTGTTGATTTTATCAATAATTTAGGCTGATGAAGGAAAAGAGAAGTGGAGAAATTAATGACCTGTTGCGATATTTACCAGCTGGAATATTCTTGTAATCAACCCTTGTCGGTTTGGAGAGATAGAAATGAAATCTAAGTAGCTAAAGGTCATTCTCACCAATTTAAGAATCTGTCCCACTCAACATGTTTCTGTTGCTTCAACCTCCGACATGGACTTCTTCAGTTTTGCCAAAGTGAAAACATTTTACATGCACAACCCACGCGTGTCACGAGACTAGACTATTTTTGTGTTATAACGAGAGTGTGTCACAGTGATATTCAAAGCAAATGATGACTAACAGAGGCATTAAAACCGAGGGTGACTAACAGAAGTATTTAGTGTTTTTTAAAATATTTTGTTGTTTAAAAATATATTAAATTATTTTTTAAAAAATTATTTTTAATTTAACAACATCAAAACAATATAAAAAAAATAAATATATTAATGGGCACGAATATATTTCTCAGTACACTTTACAGCAGTATGGAATGGACTTCAAGCAATGTGGGTCTCTTTGAGTAATCACTTCTGTACAATAAATTGACTTTTCCCATGAAAATGCTTTTTAGCAGCCGACGCTATAGTGATATTAATCATTCAACATAATAGCTTGTAGTCATTAAATTTGTGGCTCAAATGCCTCTATACGTGCCTGCCTCCTTATCTTTTAAATTTCAACTTCTTGCAACCTGCAACTAGGAGAACCATAGAAAATACGAGGTGAAGATTTATACGAGAATTATTATTTTGATTTTCAAATTTTTTTTGAATGTTTCAATATATTACATTTACTAATTAATCAAGTAAATCTAATAATATTTGATTTAAAAAAGTTCAAAGTTTAAAACTATTTGAGATAACAATAAAAAAATAATAATAATTTTTTTCTGCTATATGCTCAATCTGTGGACCATTACTGTTAAATACAAATATGTTGTGTAATGCTTTTTATTTATTTATTTATTATTGTCTAAATAGAGTAAATAATAAAAGGGTAAACAAAAAGAAAAAAGCATAGAAAAATTTTGAATGTTTCAATATATTACATTTATTAATTAATCAAGTAAATCTAATAATATTTGATTTAAAAAAGTTCAAAGTTTAAAACTATTTATGAGATAACAATAAAAAAAAAATAACAATTTTTTTCTGCTATATGCTCAATCTGTGGACCATTACTGTTAAATACAAATATGTTGTGTAATGCTTTTTATTTATTTATTTATTGTTGTCTAAATAGAGTAAATAATAAAAGGGTAAACAAAAAGAAAAAGGTATAGAAAAATTGGGTCTTCTTCATTAAAAATTCAAAATTTCACGAACTTATTCATTGACGCCAAAGTTAAGAATATCACATTTTTTTTTGGGTTTGTGCAATATTTACCAACTCCAGAGTTGGAAATATTTGCAGGCACTGTTTATTGACGCTAGAGTCAGGAACATGATAGGAAAAAAAAAAGGGAGGACAAAACACTTAGCAATTTTAGACAAAACCAGCAATGCAGCCTGTCTCAGGAAGACACTTAAGGGGTGATAGCATCTTCTCTTTCGCATAACTAGTCCTGGATCATAGAATCTCTGTTAACCAATTAGGATTTCTAATGACTATAATACTAGGTGGCGACTCCTTAAACGAGACCGTTTTCCTAAAAGAACAAGATGCTAGATATTTATTCTTTTTTCATGAAAAATTGTAATGGTCGCTGCGATGTCCGGGTGATAAAAAAGTTGTTCGTGGGTGTAGCTTTGGGGCATAGCCATAGAGCATAGCCATAGACATAGTTGTGGGCATCATTGTGGGTGTTTCCTTGGGTGTAGCCACTAGCATAGCCATATGGGGCGTAATCTATGGGCTTGACCACTGGTTTAGCTGCTAGCATCACGTGTCATTGGCTTAGCTGCTAGCATCACGTGTTGTTGGCGTAGCCATAAATATATTGTCAGCCATGAAAAAAGTTTTTAAGAAACATGAATGAAATTACTTTTTATTTATTTTTCACAGACGATTGCAATTGATAAGGCTGGAAAAATCCTCAAGAGAAATATTGTGGGTGCTTTTCATGGGCTAATAAAACTAGATCCGGAGGACTTGGTGGGCCTGACGACACCTACAAGAAAAACATTTTAATGCTGAAGTCAGTGTAATGTTTGTACAAGTGACGTGAAGAGTAAGTATTCTCTAGACTTGAATGTTCATTAAACCTTATTTAAGTTTTATATTAGAGTTATGTTGTCTAGAGAGATTGGCTCTGGCCTTCTAGGCTTTTTTTTTTAATGCTTATAGGGATATTTGTTTATATAAACTTTCTTAAGATAAATATTTTATAATTATATAATATTTAATATAAATACCTTAAAAATATTCTAGATATTTATAGAAATATTTATGAAAGTATAGCTATTGTATAAAATATATACCATAAGCCTGATTGGACTCGGCCAAAGAATTAGTATTACCGTGTAGTTAATATTTATTCTTTTTCAATGAAAAATTATAACGGTCGCTACGATGTCCGAGTGATACAAAAGTTGTTTTTGGGTGTAGCTTTGGGGGATAGCCATGAAACATAGACATAGACATAGTTTTGGGCATCATCGTGGGTGTTTCCTTAGGTGTAGCCACTAGCATAGCCATATAGGGCGTAATCTACGAGCTTAACCGCTGGTTTAGCTGTTGGCATAACATATTGGCTTAGTTGCTAGCATCATGTGTTGTCGTAGCTGTAAATGTATTGTCAGCCATGAATTTTTTTTTAAAAAATATGAATGAACTGATTTTTTATTTATTTTCCACAGACGATGCCAATTGATGAGGCTAGAAAAATCCTCAAGAAAAAGATTATGAGCGCTTTTCATGGGCTAATAAAACTGGATCCGGAGGACCTGGTGGGCCTGGTGACACCTACAAGAAAAAGATTCTAATGCTTAAGTCATTATTGTGTTTATACAGGTGACGTGAAGAATGAGTATTCTCTAAACTTGAATGTTCCTTAAACCTTATTTAAGTTTTATATTAGAGTTATGTTGTCTAGAGATTAGCTCTGGCCTTCTACCCTCTTTCTTTATACTCATTGAGATATTTGTTTATATAAATTTTTTTAAGATAAATATTTTATAATTATAAAATATTTAATATAAATACTTTAAAAATATCCTAGATATTTATAGAGATATTTATAAAAATATATATATTGTATAAAATATCATATAATTCTTACTGGACTCGGCCAAAGAATTAGTATTACCGTGTTGTAGTTAATTTTATCAATAATTTAGGCTGACGAAGGAAAAGAGAAGGGGAGAAATTAATGGCTGGAGAGATGAGCAGCTTAAACTTGTCCAACTCATAATTAATTACCTGTTGCGATATTAATTTACCAGTTGGTAACTTGTAATCAACCCTTGTCGGTTTGGAGAGATAGAAATGAAAAGGAATCAAATCTAGCAGTGGCTAAAGATCATTCTCACCAATTTACGAATTTGTCCCCACGTCCAGTATAAATTAATCAAGTACGTACCTCATAAAATGGAAACTTATTCAAGCTTCTTTCCTACTCCTGCACCCAACATGTTCACGATGCTTCAGCCACCGCATGGAGTTCTTCAGTTTTGCCGAGTAATGGTGGTCGTGATTACTCTTTTCAGTTCTGCTACTTTGGTTGTCTCATATCAGTTACATCCAGACGAAGGTAAGAGAGTAAGCTTTGTTTTTATTGCAATAATATATGGAGTGTTGTAATAATCTGAGCTAATTAATTTCCACGACTTTCCATTCCATTGGTGTGCTAAGTCACATATC
>Ga0307518_10004258_pt1 | contig 10271 bp, 6 predicted proteins | sample 25_EM_MG_FD_203889 | JGI IMG/M metagenome (GOLD analysis project Ga0307518, IMG submission 203889) | Populus trichocarpa ectomycorrhiza microbial communities from riparian zone in the Pacific Northwest, United States - 25_EM | ecosystem: Host-associated > Plants > Roots > Unclassified | place...
TGACTGCAAGCAGAAGATAGAAGCAGAAGAAAGCAAATGCAACAGTACCAAGAAGACCTGGCAGAGTGGCAGAAAACATATTCGAATGTAAGATTACCAAGTAAAACGAGCAAAGAGCTAACAAAGAGCTAACAAAGAGACAAGAGTACAAAAAATTACCCCATATATCATCCAACTTGATGAAGACCTCATTTAGAAAAGGAGAAAGAGGTGGGTCAATCAACAGATATATTATAATATGAGCAACCCAAGCCACTGAAACAATCAACCTGATCAAACAGGCAAAAGAGGTCAACAAAACCTGGTCAAAACATCAAAGAAAATTTCTCCGTAATTCGTTCTTATTCTTCAACTTTCCCATGATAACATTTTCCTGTTTTATACCAACAGAATCATATCTATGCTTCAAAAAGAGGCTCTCTACTCCTCAGCTCTCTAGGATGTCGGTCACTATATGGTACTTATAGGAACTACTACTGTGTCCAATAGAATGCAAGGAATGGAAACAGAGAAATTCTAAAAATAATAGAAGACATACAAAAAGCTCTGTGTAGTCACACAAGTGGCTGCACTTACCCTAAGATTCCCAACACAAGTTTTGCCAAGTAGCCAAGAACAGTCAAAGCCCAGGATGTCTCAGCCTGGAGATAACAGAGAACACTAATGGTAAAATTGTGTGAGAGACAAAGCATAATTCTACTTCAAAGTTAGTCAGGGAGCCCGAAATTATCACCTTCTCCCCTTGAGGATACACCTCTTCTAGCAGCTTTACATCTTCTTCCAGCTGAAGCAACTCCTGAAGTTTAAACATGCATGAAATAAGTCCAATGACCACAACAAGGATCCAAGGCAATTGACCAAACCATCAAATTGTTCATAACAGCTATTAGTCATATAATCAACCAACTTATATTAAAATATTCAACTTGCACATGTGTTCCAAAGGATTGAGAAGTTTCAGGACATTTTAGCAATCAAACTAAATTATAGACCAGAAACAAAAACAAATATTTGATTTACCACATCTTTTAATTCAAAAAAATACAAACAGAATCAACTAAGAAGTTTTGTCCAAAAGCTGGTATTCTCAAAGCTAGAATAAAAAAACCACATACTTCTGAGAAAATAATGACACAAGTTCAAACCCTGCCTGCTTAACAGTATGCTTAGCATGCATTGAACCCACTGTGCAACTATGAGAGAGAGAGAGAGAGAGACTAGTTAAAAGCATGCAGTCCAGGGCTTCTGAATTACCTTTTCTACTGCCTTGACATTTTTACGCCATTTTCTACCCTTGTTGCCACTTCTTTCCTCCTGATGGAGTACATCAGCTGCTTTTTTGAGTTCTCTTGCTTTTTTACCAAGCTCAGTTGCCTCCTGCAAGATATTGACAACTATCCATAAGCATCAGAGAATATATGCACCTTCCCTTAACTATTTAAGGTATGCAGTAGCACATAGCTACTTGGCATGCAAGGAAGAACCAACCTTAATATACTGGGAGCGAGTGATAACTGCCTTGGGACGCCGGATGAAAGAAAAGATAAGTCCCAACGGCAAACAAGCAATCCCAACACCACCAAAAATCTGAGAAAATAAGAGAATATTATACAGCATTTCTTGCATAAAGACAAGGCTGAAAGGAATTCACACAAAGGATTTTTTATAACAACGGAACATTGACTTCAGAGACTTCTATGTATTATGCATCCACCTATTTTCCTCATGGAACCTTTACCTATATTTCTCCCAAAGATACCAACTCTTTTCAAACCATTGATCCTTGACGAAAAAATAAATTGGAACTACAGAACTCTCAGAATTTGATTCCATATTTCGGTAAAGAAAAGAATTTTCAATAGAATCAGAAGCAAAAAGTTTGCATGAATGACCATACCGCAAAGAGAACAGATCCAACAATTGTAGCTAGAGCAACCACATATTCTGGAAATGTGGCGCGCATTGTCCATGTTTTCTCTGAGGAAGCATTTGCAAGATATGCAGAGCACTGCAAACAGAAAATAAAAAAATGAGTGAGAAAAATGGAAACATAACAAGCAAAAGAATAAGTTTCAAAGTTCCTAACTTGCACTATTAAACTGCAATATGAGAAGCGAATACAGGAATAATAATATGCTTTAGCGACATGGGTAATCAACATTACAGAAACATAACCTCGCGTGCAACACTTCCAATACATGGTTGATTTCTAGAGAACTCCCACGTACTCGGAAAAGTAGTTGTGGTTGAAGAGAGATGCCTAACAGTGAAGTCAACCTTTCCAACAAGCCCTAATATAACCACAAAAGGCATAAAATCAATAGCATGGACATTACATCTAAATCCATCTAATCATGCAATACACAGAAATTTACACTCAACAACTAAGCATGCACAAACATTCCCAAATTGCCAGAAAAATCTCATTTTGCCATATAAATCATCATTTACTAGCTAAATAATCAGTCTTAAAAGGCAATGCAACAAGCATTTGTAACTGCATCGCATAAATTGGTGAACTCCAAACAAATACCACATGTACCATTCTCTAGCTTAACATTTAAACACAAATCAATCCGGCCATCCCGCAACATACATTTCCATTTTCTTAAATAAAAATAAAACTACTAAGCATTTAAAAAACTAATACCATATAAAATGCCGAGCACAAGACCACACACAATTGCCGTCGTTATAACCCACAATAAAGCACTTTTAATCCTTTTAGCAACACTCCTGCAATCCAAAACAAAACAAAATACGGACACAATAAAAATAAAATTCAATTAATAGTTAAATAATAATATAAAAAAATTGAAATGAAAAACCCTAATTAAAACACCTACTTGTCCTGATCGCCTTCGTAGTAAAACATCGCGAATGGAATGATGAAAAAAACAAGCACAGCATCAACAATGTATACAGCAATCCACAGATCCTTCATTGGCAAGGTAAGATTACACGCGCCATTATAAATCGCATGACGACACGCTTGCCGGTTCGCTACGTCAGCCGGTAACATCAAAATCGAGATAGTGGCAACGAAGAGGCCAAAAACGACGACGAATTTGGGGAAATAAGCTTGATTCTTGTCGTCAGGATGCTGGTAATTGACTAGAAGGTAGATATTGAACAAGAAAACGATTATGCATACTACAATAGCTACGATTACTAGTGCTAAATTGAAATCTCCCATTTTTTAACGCTCTCCCGACTTGAAATCGAGGAAGTTAGGGTTTCGTGATTTTCGGGAAAAAATTTTTGAAAGTTTTTCAGATCTAGTTAGAAAGAAGGAGGTTTCTTTTTGGGGGTTTGACCCCGGCGAGGTGGGTTGTGAATGGCGTGAGAGGGCAAAATGACGGTTTTGTCCTGTGAGAAATGGGTTAATGGCGGAGGGAGATGGGGTGTGTTAAGGTGGGTTTGGGGTTTTGCGACTTTTCCTAGTCTTGAACAGGCTGTCGAAACAAAGGGAGCTTTTTTATTTCGAATTCTTTTTTATGCTTTTGACAGATAGATTTGTCCAAGGTTCCGGTTTGTTTGGGTGCTCCGCTGCGATGGAAGCGAGCTGACATATAACGAAACCGTATTTGGAATTTGACGTTGAATCGCTGATGGGTGATTACCAGATAAGTACCCTGCGTTATGAAACTTTTTTTAATGTAAAACAAATATCCCGATAACAAAAATTGATCTGAGTTTATCCGACTCACTACATAGATGAATTCTTAAAATTATATTCTTTAAAAGAACTAGAAATTATAATTTTTTATCATTCAGTGCAAAAACCAAACAAAATTTATAACTTAGTTGTGGGATAGCATAACCCGGTGTAAATCAAATTAAATAAAATTATAAAATTCAATTCTCAAACTAGTCTAATATTAAAAAATAAAATTTAAAAAAAACAATAAAAAAAAATTCGAGTTAACGTTGGTGAACCTTATGAATCTATAACCTAAGACATGATATCAAAATAACTTCATGAAAAGAAAAGTTAAAAAAAACAACAAATATCAATTCTCAATAAACTCAATGATAAAAGATGAAATTAAAAAAAAAATTTAAAAATGACTGAAACCAACCTGGTTTAACCTTTAGAACATGTGACACAAATTATGAGATTGAATTACAGCACAAAAGGCAAACCTAAAAAAAAATAATGTCAAATTTCCAACTAGCTCAAATAATTAGAGATAAAATTGTAAAAACAAATTTAAAAAAAGATCAAAAGGAAAAAATGTGTGTGTGTGTATAAAGAATGAAGATCAAATTTAATATAAAAAAAAGAAAATAAAATAAAACCATAAGGGATGACAATGAAAAACAATTTCAATTAAGAATAGGATAAGAAAAAAAATATATTAATAAAAAAATAAGAACCAAATTTGATATAAAAATTAAATGTAAAGGAATGAAATTAAAAAAAAAATCAATAAAGGATTCAAGATTAAATATATTGCAATTAAAATAATGAGGACCTCATTTGACTCAACAAATAAATACTCAAATTTCTTTGTTTTTTTTTTATTTTACAATGGCTAGCATATTTTTCTAGGAAGAAAAAAAGGTATGAAGGAGGGAAAAAAACGTGTGACTGGAGTTCAACTGTCGATCTTTTGGTGGCACACGCCTCACCACCATAATAAGAGTGATGAGGCACCTCGAACGCTGCCCTAGAAGGCAGTGTTCAGAGTTTTTTTCACATCGCACGTGTCACCCAAAAAGCGTAAGAGATGTCCACTTGCTAGTGCGTCTTTTCATTTAAAAATCTCAATTACCCCTTAATCCCACATGAGAATAGCAAAAAACCATAACAAAATGACAAAAGTGTCATTACATTGAAAGCCAAGAGAGTTTAATTTCGAGGGACATTTAAGAAATTGCATTGTGCCAAAAAAACAAAAAACAAAAAGCCTAATGACCTAAGCAAAATTTTTTTTCTTTTAAGGGTAATTTAGCAGTTACATTATACAACAAAGATGTAAAAAGACTAATTAACTATGTTCTTTCTAATAATGATTAATGATTTCTATGGAAAAGATCTTCTTACCCCTAAGACCAAGTTTATTGAATTTGCCCTCTAAAAACAAAATACTAATTTTATTGTGTGAATTCATAATATAGTGTAAGTGTGTGCATAGTGAAATGATGAGCCCTCTTAGTTTATTTTTTAATTATATTTTCTTTCAAATTTTTTCAAATTTTTTAATTAGTTTTGACAAATGTTTTAGAAGGTAATAATTTATAAATTGAAGTAAGTTTTTTATGGAACTTCGTATCATTTGATTCGCATTGCTTTTATATTTTTATGAGACAAATTATAAATTGGATAAAAATTTTATTTTATAAATCATGTAGCAAAAGTTATGGATTGAATTTTTTAAACATTAATTTATAAGTTATTTCTAATTTTTTATAGAAATATATATTTAAGTGATGCAAATAAGCAATTAACTTTTCGATCAAAATGTTTTTTACGGACAAAAATAGACACTTCAAGAACTATGTATGTATATTGTTCATTTAGCAAAACATAGTGGAAAAGAGGCATGAAGCATTTTGTCAAACAAATTTCTAAATAGTTTTTTATTTAGAGTGATGCCATATCTTGACAAAATTTCATAAGGATAAGTTTTTAAAATACACGTGAGTTATTAAATAAAAATAATTCACTATCACCACTCATATTAATATCACTATCCAATATATAGATCACAATTTTTTAAAAAAAAATTATTGATTTCGTTGGTGTTTAAGCTATATTTCTATGGATATATAAATCACCAACCAATTTTTTTATGGAAAATTTGTGGTCGTCAAGTTTCTCATCAGAGATTTCAAGTTTGTTTATAATTCATTCGGTAAAGTTATTTATTGACAAAAACACCAATGAAATATTCGCGCAAAAAAGATTTGCAAACCATTTTTCTATTGGCCAATATGTCGGTAAATATTATCGACGAATCATTGACAAGCTACCTATTGGTAACTGGTCATGTATCATTGACAAATTCCCTAACATAATAACCGACATACAAATTATGTCAATGAATTCTTCGAGCTATATCAAAATAGTTCATCACTCTCTATTATTTTCCAAGAAAAATTGGCCTATATTATCGATGGAATCATCAATAAAAATTTTATGTACATCGATATTACAGTAATTGTTTTCTAATATATGCTTATTTGGATCAAACAATTTTATATTAAACAATTTAATTAAATTAAAAGAACACATTTTATATTATTAATTTAATTGTAAAATCAATTACAAATATCTTAATACATTAGAAAAATTACAGGTAGAGGTAAAGTTGAAGAGAGAGGAAAATCTCCTAGAGGTTCATAAATGGGAGGATAATAGGTCGACAAGTATGTCATCATTTGCTCTCATTACTTCCTACTTCATTATTCATACTACGCCTCTAGTTCGACCCTTGGATTTGCCTTCACCATAATAATTTGTTCTTGAACCAACTCCGTAATGGTTGGTGATTGCTGCCTCTTGTCGAAGTGTAGGTTGCCTACTATCAAAACACAACAATCTGCCCTTATATCTTAAAGATATTGTAAAGATATTGTAAACCTAATTCATATCGAGTCTACTGGTCACTTTAGCATCCAACCACAATTTCAAATTGTATTCTGGATGGATTGAAGGTTTCCCTTCATGTTTGGCAAGCATGCTAGTGTTATATGTTTCATACATTAAGGAAAAACCAAGTTAAAGATGTCGACCAAAAATATTAGTCTAAAAAAATATTCGAAAGGTTTCAAAGTTTACTTATAACAAGCACCTTGATTGGGTTGTTCAAGAATTGCTGCACCCTTTTATATCTATCCTTCTTTTGTATATGTGTTTCCATATATAACTCCATCAGAGTTGGCTCACGCCTAAGCTGTGTAGCCTGAAAAATAAATCATTAGTTAAATATTGTCACAAATAATCACTAACATTTGAAGAAAAATACTTAAAAATAAAATATGGTCTTAGCAGACATTTTATATATTTAATAAAACGACGTGATCCGCCAATATACATGTTAATGAAACCATGTGTCTCCTTGTTTATGTTCTTGGACCCACTTCGTTATCGCCTTCTAAAACTATCTGATGTCAACAACTCTAGATATCTCTCTCAACTTAGTGATGTGGGGAGGTCTAAAATTCTTTCACATCTTAAAATCATCTGACTCGGCTTTACTCTTAGCATATGTGTGCTTTATACCAAATATCACATAACCTGGTTCAGAAATTCATTAAACAAAAAAATATACTAAAAAAAATTATAATCTTACAAAAAAAATATATTTTTAACACGTTTCAACTTGTCTAATTGCGTTGTGGTTTTCTCAGACATCATACGTCACCACCCTAGAGTTTCCCTTATCCCACTAAATTTTTTTCTTATAATCATTTTTGTAAAATAATTAGTTTCTAAATTTATAAAATATGTATATTAACTAAAAGTATTGATTATTTATCTATTAACCGTAATTTTCCCTCACCAAGCCTCAATTATAGGCATCCATTCAGGATGATCTTTATGTTGGCTTTATTGAAACAAAGACACTTCCATTAACACTTTTCATTATCGATGTTATCGTGAAGGTAGCTTCCATACTTTTGAACTTAAAAATCAATTAATAAACAAAAAAAATACATAAACACTTAATCAATTCATTAATGTTATCCTCGAGAAAAAAAACTTTCTAAAATGATGTGATCGGGCTTTCATTCTGCTATAAGCTTGTCAGATAAAGGATCTCTAGCAAACAAAATGCTATATCTCTGACTCGTATTCAGCGAGCTTACATCAGTAGCAGGTGCAGCAAGTGTCTCTTCATGATTGATACCAGGCTTAACAACACTACTATTTGAAGAAGCTGAAGCGCTCATTCTCAACAGTGAACTTTTTCTTGGCATCTAAATAATATAAGTAAAACCTAAAAAAAACAAGAAAATAAATAATGAAACATATTCAATTCAATTCTCAATTCATGGTTTATAGGTGCTTATATTAGTGAATCTATCTATTTTTAATAAAATTCTGACAGCACCTCTCTTATACAATACTTTCCCTAATTATTATTTTTTAAAATCAGAAAACCATATTCCCAAACCAAATCATCATCCACAAGCATAAGTATCACTATTTCTATAAAACCCACTTCAAAATCATAAATAAAAACATAAATAATCATAATGACAACATAAAAACCAATCATCTATGATCTAATAAACATGGATATAGCACTTAAAACAAGCATTCTAAGTTAAACAAACAAGAAAAAAAACAATGAATCTAAGAAGAAAATATCAAACCATCAACATTGAACCTTAAATGATGGGGAGAGAGAGGGTCATTGTTGTTGGGATGGAGAAAGAGGGGAGAGAGGAGAGGAAATGGAAAATTTAAGGTAAATAGGGGCAAAATGAGGGATTGTCTGACATATCTGAGTTTCAATTCACCTACAAAAATTTCCAATGGAAAATCCATCGGTGATTTAATACGTCATTGAATTATTGATTAACTCATCGATGAAATTTTTTAAATTCATTAGTAGATTCATCGGTAATTTCAATAATTTCTATTTTTTTTTAAAACCCCCTAAATTTACCAACTCATTTTCATCCATTGATAATTTCATAGGTCAATCTCAATTTTATGAATTTCTTCCACAACTCTTTGTAATACTTTGACCATACTCTTTGTAATACTTTGACCATTTTACATTTGTCAGTGTGAGTCCATTAGTGATTACAATTATGGTAATTACCAACAAAATCATGGATAATTATTTTATGATTTTTAATTATTTTAAAATCCCATCGATGATTCCATCGAAAACTTAAATAATTTCTTTATATATATATTTGTTATAATCCCCTAACCAACCTAACTATACAACAACAATCACATTTAATAACAACTCATTAAAACCATAACCACAACAATAAATGTTTGATGAATGTAAAAAAAAACATAATGTTTTAAATCAATTACACAATGATGTCTTACACATAAAATCAATTCAAATCCTTTTTAATCTAAATCATTATCATTTTCATCATTTTCATATCCGTCACTATCATCTTCTTCGTTATATTAAAGTTGGGCGATCTATTCAGCCTCATCAACTTTTGTATGTCCAGTTGTACTTAATATATCATTTAACTCGTTAATATCAACATGAACATAAATATTCTCAGCGACATAAAAACTTGAATTTTCTTCCATATGCAAGAAAATCATTTATAGTGCACAACAAAGTTGTTTTCATTTGAAAATTCTATTTTTTAAGACATCATACATCAAAGCCCTGAATGACTATAATTTATTCAATTCTTCAATCAACAGTTAAGGACAAACATCTATATTCCTACCTGAACTGTAAGGATTAGGTATGACTGTAGATAAAAACATAAATTTCAACCTCATAAATATCCTCGAAGTAAAGTTATAAATTTTTGGTATGACTAACCTACAAGAATAGGGTGCAACAAAGGACCTACATGGATTAAACCTATTAGTACATAAACTAAGATGTATGTCTTGTTGTTCTATTGAAAACTAATGATGCATTCTATTAAACTAGCTCTAAGCTTCATTATTGAAAGAAAGCATAATGACTCCATCCATCGCATTATGTGAATGATGTCATGTCATATGCTTGATTATCTTCGAAGACATAAATAACCTTTACAGTCTAAGAATGAATAGGAAGTATCTCAAATTTTTATATGCGACAAGTGTTTTTCCTCTACCAGTATTGGGTTTTTATTAAGCATGCCTACAAGGTTTACACTTGGTTAAATTTGCATCTTCACCGTAGTAAAAACATGAAAAAGTTTGGCCACATATCAATTTTTTTAGTATTCTAGGCCAAGGGGTTTCATCATGGATTTTATACCATGAAAGTTCTTTTTCAGCCTATTCCCTTCCAGTAAAATGCTTTTTTGCCCATTCGATGATGTTATTATAACAAACTTTACTAAACTCATAATCTGACATGATGGTGAATACTCATGCAATGACCAATAATTTACTGTGATTTGTGCACTCATTCCATAATGGTATGTCACTACTTGACATCGTAGTGACTTTTTTTTTAAAAAAAAGAAGATATTTGACATTTTATTCTTAAAGCAAAAATATCTTGTTTAAAGAGTCGCACTTAGTATTATGGTCACTAGGAATCTTAACTGGCCAATATAGATTCTATGGTACGAGATTAGTTAAAAAAAAAAAAGATATTATCACCCCT
>Ga0307518_10004261_pt1 | contig 10267 bp, 4 predicted proteins | sample 25_EM_MG_FD_203889 | JGI IMG/M metagenome (GOLD analysis project Ga0307518, IMG submission 203889) | Populus trichocarpa ectomycorrhiza microbial communities from riparian zone in the Pacific Northwest, United States - 25_EM | ecosystem: Host-associated > Plants > Roots > Unclassified | place...
ATTATGTTTTCTTGATTAATCAACTTATCTAGTTCTTAAGGCTGCCATTGAATTAAATTACTAGTGCGGACACTGTGGTTGTTTGATGGTTAGGGTTAGTTATACGGCGGATCCGTTAACTAACCAACGTTAAGAAGAAATAAATATCAGAATATAAATTGATGTTTCGTTTTCATGTTCAGTTCTGATTTCTGTAGGTGGATGTGTGCTTGCGACCAATGTTTGTTCTCTTGATAATTTTCTGATTTTCTTTAATTTCACTTGATAGTTTTCTGTTTTCTTTTGTTTTAGCCTTGATAACATCCAAACCCCCCCTAAATTGCATATCATCTAACATAAAAATCTGACTTGAACCTTCCTCGTGGGATCGACTCCTTGCTTGCTCTATACTATCTTGTGTGTTGTGTTTGAAGCTAGGGTAATTAATTTGTGCGATCGCGACATCGCAACATGGGCGCGATAGAAATCGGGTGTACAAACTCTCATCTTAATGATAAATATGAATGACTCACTGTTGATTATGAAAAACTCCGCCGATTGGTAATGGAGATGAGATCACAGATGAGTGGTTCATACACACCCCCTAATTGGCCCCACGGTCCTGGCGGCAACCAGCCTCATCCTCCTTTAGCGCCGCCTCTAGTTTAGATTTATTGTATTTGAACGTACAAATGTTTAAATTTGTAATAAATATTTGATTTTTATACTAACTTATTTTAATTATTTTTCTACTTTTGGTCAATATTTTTTTTTTAAAATATTACTGACGAGGTTACCGACCGAACTAGATTGTCTGTATAATATTCCAGAGAGTTAAAAAAGAATTACTGCAAATGCTACTTTTACTAGTAGGGTTATCGTCAAAACTAGATCGTTGATATATTTCATAGAGTTGGAAAAGAATTATTGCAAATAAAAGTGCTACTATTAATGCACCAACAAAATTACATATAATATTCTATTGGTGATATGTTATATAAACTGATTGATATACCAACATAATAAAGCATGTAAATTATTTTTTACTTGCTTTATCCACCTGTAAATCCATCAATATATTTATTACCGAGAACTCACCGATAGTCCATAAATTACCGATGAAAGTTTTTTTGATAAATTGTTTCTATCTGTGATCTCATCGATAATATACATACCGAAAGACTGCTAATGTAAATACCGATAAAAATTTATGTCTGTAAAATTGTTAAATTTGATAGTGTGATTTGCCATGAAGAATGTCATATCTTTCCACCACAGCTTCCAACAACAATGATGAAACCTCCATCCTCATCAGACTTTAATGCAGTGACTTCCTGCACAAATTGAGCCAACAATACTAATCATTTTCGTGAAAAAGGAAGGAGATGTGAATCAAATCCATCAAGAAGGATGAGACAAACAAAACAAATTAGTATCTTTAAGAAAACAACAAATAAACAATCAAAATCAAACAGGGAAAAAAGCATGAAAAAAAAGACTTAAGAATGTGCATATACATAGAACCTACAAGAGGAATTAAAAAAAAAAAAAAGACAAATCAATTGTGTGTACTGTTAGAAAAAATAAAAAAACTCATTAACTAAAATGGAAATAGAGAGCATGTTTTGATGATGTGGAGAGGAAAGGAAGAAAAGAGAAAAAAGAAAGAAAAAACTAGTCTGCCTTTGTTTATTAGAGAGAGAGAGAGAAAAGAGGAGAAAAAGGGTTTGTGAGGAGATAGTCAGAGGAGGGCAGTTGAAGGTTTGTGTCTATGTGAGGAGAGGTAAAATTTCTAGGGTTTTTGGTTTTCCTTTTATATTTGTTTGATATTTATAGTTGGGTTTAATGATGGTTGACCCAGTTTGGTTCAATCTAGTTAAATTAGTTTCAGACTTTGAAACCAAAACCAACGATACCAATTTTTTTTTGGTTTTCTGATCGGTTACTTTATTTTTATTTTTTTGGAGGGGGGGTTTAGATTTATTGGTTAATGTTTTTTTTAGTTTTTTTGCTCACCACTACTATGGATAACACACCAAATTGGACTTCAACATGTCTTGCCTTTGGTTATATGACACTGACACCTTAGGGAGTTGTTGACAAATATTATTAAAAAAAAAACTAAGAGTGCTTAGTCTTTCACTATACACCCAAACACATTTCATTATGGATTGTGACAGTGAAATTACTATTTTTTCTTTCACAACAAAAAGTCATTGTACTAGTTTTGGGGTAATACGGTCTTTTCTCAAATGCATTAGACATTATCAAATTGGTTAGGGACATATATGTCTTTTAGAATTTTTTAGCACATTTAAATGACTAAATTACTTTTAAAATTAACTACCGTCCATGGACTTTTAAGTATTTTCACTTTTTATGGCATAATAAAATAACTTAATTATCACTAAAGGCAAAAGTTTTTTAGCTGGTGTCCATGGAATTTTATGTTCATCATATGTTTTTTTGTTATAATTAAGTTGATATAGTAGTAATTGAGTAATTTAATAAATATAAATAGTATTTGAAAAACAAAAGTTGTTGGCACGTGCACTGCTCATGTCAATAAGTGTGCTGCACTCTTCGAACGAGACGTGTGGTGTTGCCCGACAGCCAAATGGTGGCTTCCACATCGACATTTGAATCATCTCAGGAGCCCCTTTATTCCTAAATAGCTCATGTGGCCAACGAACCTTCGATTTGGCACTGTCAACCATTCCCCATTTTTATTTTATCTCTTTTCCTCGATTTCCATGCATGACCCTTCTAATTTTCAAAACAACTCTTTAATTTGTTTTTCCTTCAAATGTAGTCCCTTTTATTTTTATTACTATTTTTTTAATTTTTTTAATTTATAAAATTAGATTATTTTTTTCAGTTTCATCCTCTTTCAGTTTCTTTTACTATCACATTTGATTCTTATTTTTTTTATTGCTATATTTTTTGCTTTGAAAAACTTTAAAATTGATATATTTTTTTAATTTCATCATTCAATATAAAATTAGTTGAGAATTAAGGTTTTTGATTGAGCCCGGGTCTAGAACTTCACGGGTTACGAGTTTGCTTGGTTTTTTCCCTTTTTATAAGCTCATGTTTTTTTCAGTTTCATTCTTCAATATTTATTTAATTGAAGATTGAGCTCTATTATTTTTTTTTATTTTCTTTCAATAGATTTTCACTGATTTTGAAAATGACCTGAGTTATCTTGGGTCTTTTTTGTCATTCTTTGTTAAATTTAGGTTTTTTAAAAGAAAATTTATTTATTTATTAATTAAATATCAAGGCCTCAACATACACCCTGTTTTAAACTTTTTTATGTACGATTAAACAAGTACCTGCATGGAATTAAACAAATGTTTTGAATTATAGAAAATATGACAATAAATTTTTAATTACAATGCATGTGTAATCTCTAACCTCTTAAATGTATACATCCATCTATACTAGATTGGGCCTTCAACTTTTGTCTTAAACGGTAAATGTATGAGTAGATACTTCATCCAGTAAAAAAAAAAGATGGAGAGAATATCATCTCAAGTATGCTTAATCCAGTCAAAAAAATCATAGACTTAGTAGTATAGAAGTTTTCTTTCAACTTATTCCCTTCATGTAAAATGCTTCTTGCCCATTCGACAGTTCTGTCATAACCAGCCACTCAACCTATAATCTAACTTGATAGTGAACACCTGTGCAACGACGATAATTTACTGTGATTTGTGCAACCATCCTATAATGGTTCGTCAGAATCTTTTAAAAGATCAAAAAACCTGGTTGCATTAGGTTCTTCATTTACGATTAGACAGTGATCGACTTGACCCTAATTCATTCGCATTACATCCATAACCATATTCTTATAAGGATTACTATTGTCATCTACAACTCCATACACGTTGCTAGCACTAGAAGTTGACCCAATCATCATTTCTATCATGATCCTATGAGGAACATATGGTTCTCTATATGCATCCCAACACAAGTATTGCTATATGAATCATTTTCGTAGAAGATGCATCGTTACAACATTTGAATCGAGAAAATTTTTATTTTTACACTTCTTGCATAAACATCTAATACCGCATCCACTAATATTTATCGGATTAAATATTGTGTAATTAATAAAACCCTGAATACTATTATAATAATCTATTCTCCACAATTCTTGGGGTAAGTCTCTATACATTCATGAACGATAATCCATAACTTTTATCAAACCTATATAAAATAATGATGACAACATGTATTAATTAACTACGTTAACTAAATTAATTTGCAAAAATAAAAGTTTAGCTCAAGCTTATTCAATCTATTTTAATACTTCTCTTAATTCATTATCAATTTTCTACATGTAAATTTGTACACATTTACCGGAAATTACAACTCGACAATAGAATTAACAAAATATAAAACAAATCCGTTAAATAAACCATTATTTATTTCATCACAAAACACTTAATTTGGTAATTCGACATAAGTTTCAACAATTTACAAACAAATATATTTTTTATAAAATCTAAAACAAACCCTAACATGTACAAATCATAAATCCATACAAGTTTATTATAGAAAAAACTATAAAACAAGTAAACACCCAAACAAAATACATATACTACAAAATTATTCCAAAAAAATTAACATTTTAAAATTGTGCTCAATTAAAAAAAAAACGATAGATTTGCTTACTTAAGGTGGATAATCCTTAATAAAATTCCAGTCGATATTTACCGACGGATTTAGTGATGAAAAAATTTGGCCGGTAAATGTCACCGCAATCTACCGACTAAAAGATTCTATAAGTATTTTTGTTTATATTTCTTAATTTTCTAGCAGTGAATAGTTTTTCCTATATATAAAAACATGTGAAGGGGAGCCTGAATCTGTATTTGTACAATTGACACCTGGTGCTCCTTCATTGATTCTCCTACGGAATGAAAAATATAATTAATGTATGATGCATTCCTTTCAACTCAATAACGTGTGATATTAATTCTTCGTATATGGTTTACTTATTGCTTCATTAATATAATTTGTAGAGACTGAGAGATAGATTGTATATGCACGGTATCTTTCTGCTCAAGTTTTATATATTCTACAAAATATTATGCCACTTAGAGGCTGCTAATAACGTTAATTTTTAATAACAAAAGCTAGCGAGTTTCTTAAATGCTACTTCCCTTTGCTTCCACGAACTGCGTGCCTCATTTTGCTCATGTCGGCAATTTGCAGGGCTTGCTTGTTCTTCAACTCTGAGAAGTCAGGTTTGCCCTTCTGCTTTGCGTAAGTTAGGGTGCTCCCAAATTAATATTTACAAGTGAATTTTCTTCATTAACAACTAAACCCTAGATTAATATTGACAGTACCGCACTCTTTGCCGCACGTTTCATAAGACGAGGATCCACCTTTTACAACTTTTCCCGCGTCAACCCTTCCTTTTTGTCCTGTTATAAACCCGAAGTCTTACACGCCATTTGCTCTACATCTCTCTCCTAAGGTTTCAAAACCAGCTCTCGCGTTGTTATCAAGAGGAAGAAGAAGACCAACTCTCTCTCTCTCTCTCTCTCTTGAATTCCAAAACAATGCAGCTCGTCCGGATAATCTTCATTATAGCTATAACAGTGGCTCTCTCCACTACTCTCACAGTGAAAAGAATCGGCGAAGATGAAGAGAAACCACCAAAGGATGATCAAAGTATCGATACTTCAACTAGATTGTCACAGGGGCTTAATATTATGCACGATGAAAAGGAGCTAATGCCTTCAAAAAGGTTGAGTCGGTTCCTCGCAGCAGAAAAGAATCCTAGAGCCGCTGACCACTGCAACAAAGACAACGAAATATGCCAGATTCTGCAAGGTAAAAACTATAAATGCTGCAACAACAAGTGCATGGACTTGTCTACAGACAAACAAAATTGCGGTGCATGCAAGAGAAAGTGTAAATACACAGAAGATTGCTGCAGAGGAGAGTGTGTGCTGCTTTCTCTTGATAAGAGGCACTGCGGGAAGTGCAATAACCGGTGCCAGAAAGGTGAATTTTGCGTATATGGAATGTGCAATTACCCATGAAATGGTATTGGGTTGAGGTTCGTTATTTATTCATAAAACAATAAAAAAGAAAACACATTTGGGTGGTTCTCCCACATTTTATATAATTAATTACTTCTTACAATGTTGATTAAAAAAATAATAATTTAATTACTGCTTTACAATCCTCTAGGATTTTAATTATCTCTATGTAATACTCCAATGAACTTTAATTGTAACGTATTAATCCGTTGTCTGTAATTGCACTTTATACAATTTTTGTGTTTCAGGTTAAATATATATGATTATATTTGCTGTTTATATATATATATATATATATATATATATATATATTTTGTAGTTTATTAAAACTAGTTAATTAGTTCCTATAGTATTAGAAATAATCAAATGGTCCCTTCACCGATATAGTTTTCAATTTCTTCTTTTGTAACTGATCTTAAGCTCCCTATTAAACTAATTATTTTTTCTTTATTCTATTTTCAAGAAATAAAAATGAACATGAAATTTAAATAAAAACTTTAAAATATAGAGAATTAATTAATTTGATAAACTAAAAGGGTTAAGTTACAAGTATTTGAATTTATTTTTACGGGGTTTTGTTCATAAATAAAACTAGGAGATTAGAGGTTTAAACTCCAAACTTCTTGAGGGGAAAAAAAAAACACATTAGTGCCAATTGAGCAACAACTTTCGAGCTATGAATTAATTAATTGCATGGCTTTAAATTGTTCGAGCAGATTTTTTCTATTGCAAAAAAAGAGGTTTAAACTTCAAAACTTCTTGAAGAAAGCAAAATATACTAATTGAGCAACAAGAATTAAATGCATGACTTTAAATTATTCGAGTTGCTATGTTCATTTTATAAAACTGTTTCTTCTAGTTTTGTAAAATAAGTTAAATAGTCTGTCTAATTTCAAAAACTACTTAGGGAGTGTTTGGGATCGCGGTGCAAACCGCGTTCCCTCAAAATTTAATTTTTTTTTCGCTTAAAATAATTTTTTTTATTTTTTCGGATCGTTTTGATGTGCTGATATCAAAAATAATTTTTAAAAAATAAAAAAATTTATTTTGATGCATTTCTAAGCGAAAAACAATTTGAATTGCTACTGCTACCACAATCTCAAACAACCCTTAGCCTTATTGGTGCCCGCACTTCATCACGAGGCTGGACTATTTTTTGTGCAAAAAATAATGTTCAGGTTCCCAAATAAGAAAAAAAAATAACATAAAAAAACTGGTCATAATAAACCTGTAATCCTGGTAATCAAGGTCGAGTTAACTTGGGATATTCCGCCAAATTCATTACCTAAATCATGAGATTCGAATAACTCGATAAAAAAATAAAGAGGATTGTAAAACCCTTAAAAAAAAACTCATGTTAACTTTACAAACATGTAATCCGGGTTATTATACTCGAAGCACCTAATCTGGAAAAACCATGCAATCCAAATCTCAATCAATCAAATATTGAAGGATAAAATAGAGAAAAACAATCTCAATTATACAAAAGGATTTAGAAAAAATATAAATTAAAAGAATGAGGATCAAAATTGAAAAACAAAATTAATTTTTTATTTGATTGAGGGGTGAAATTGAAAAGAAAAATCAATTTAGCAAAGGGATAAAAAATTCAAAAGAATAAGGATCAAAATTGGCATAAAAAATACAAAAACAATGTTTTGATTAAATTGTGAAATTGAAAAGAATAATAACTTTTACAAAAGAGACAAGAAAAAAAATTATAAATCAAAATAATGAGAATCAAATCGAAAAACATAATATCATCAATTTAAATTGAAGGATAAAATTAAAAACCAACAAAACTTTTACAAAAAGACCAAGAAAAAAAATTAGAAATCAAAAGAATAAAACTAAATTAGAGAATATAATATTTGGTAAAATGGGAATAAAAAATAAAATTGAAAACAAATAAAACTTTTACAAAAGGGTCAATGCCAAAAATTAAAAATCAAAAGAATAAGGATTGAAGTTGAAATACTGACAACAAAGAAGGCCAAATTATACTTTTCAAGGAAGGTGAGAGAAAATAAGGAAAAAAATAAAGGTCCGCCGACAACAAACTGAACCACCAACAGAGACACGCACTGCACCAACAAAAAGAGGAGATGGTGACGCTTCCAACAATATGATAAAAGGGTATTTTTGAATACTGGGAGACATTGCCCATACCCCCCGATTTAGCAAAGGGATAACCCTCATTTCAACTAAAATTCATAACCCTCATTTCAACTTCAGCAATACCTTTAAATTTATTTATGGAGATCATTATCTCCTTTACACGTCATATTTATTATTATTTCTACCATTTATTCATTTCTTTTCATCTTGAATTTCCATTACTCATCAAGGTCTCATTACCTTCGATCATATGTTTATGCGAGGGTTTATAAGTACTAATATTGCTTATACTTGACGGTTACTCTTGTTATTTTCTCTATATCCATATTGGCTGCCTTGATATGTTTTAATGCTCCATGAGATAGATCCGGGCACATAGAGTTTTGCTCTCTTATGACAAACAAGTTTATCCATTAATCATCAATATATTCCAAACATTCATAGAAAGATGACTTATCATGGAAAGAGGCATGTGAAAAAACTATTTCTAACAATTGTTTTGTTATTGAACTTATAATGAAGGATTTTTTTAACTTCGTTAATAACTTTCACCCACCCCCAAGTATCTTTTGATAACTTTCTCTTTACACCTCTATCTTAAGCCTCCAATATTGTTCAAATTATTTCTATTATCTTATGGTTTTGCTCTTTGTTGGCATCTAGTAGTACTTTGAAATTTTCTTATAACTCTTAAAAGCACGTTGTTGTTGTTGTTGTTGTTGTTGTAGCTGGATCATCTCTTTCTTTTTCTACTGCAAACAGAGTTTGTTATTGGACCACTAAGATAGTCTCTAACCTTCTTTTCTTTTTCCTTGGCCTTTTTATTTAAACCCCTGGACTGGGATTTTAAGAATTTATTAAAAACATTAAAATGAGTTTAAATAAGTGTAAACTGAACAGAATGTTTTGTAGATCCTCTGGTTTAGAGATTTATGAATTTTATGAAATAATGATAAACCTTGATGAAAATAAATAAAATAAAATAAAAATGTTATAATTGAATTGAAGTTTTTTTTAGAGATAATAGGGAAAATAATGATGAATTTAGACATTTAATAGTGTCAAAATGGTACTAGGGGTTGAGTAAATTACACAAAATGACATGAAGACATAAGTGAGGGAAAAATTGCAAATACAAAAAAAACATCATCTCTCTCATTTTAAGAATCGTTTGCTGGCTATAAAGAGAAAAAATGAGCTTCCGTCTTCTATTTTCTTCTATTTTTCTTAACTTCTCACCAAAATGAGGATTTATTTAGTGTGTGAGGGTAGATTTAAGAGAGAGAAACAAACTTAACCAAGAACTTCGGAGAAATTTGAGAGAGGGAAAGTTGGGGTTCGAGAGAGAAACAAACAAATTGTGAAGGAGAAAGAGGTATTAGAAGGCAAACTTTTAAAGGAGGTGATTTTTGTATCAAACTTGAGTGGTAATATGTTCTTCATCAATTATTTCTTTGTTGATTAGAGTTTTGAGCATTTTAGAATGAAATCTCTAACCTTTTCAAATTAGGGTTCTTGAACAAAATTAGAGGAAAATATAATTACTTGTAAAATTATTAATTTGATATAGAATAGATGCTAAATAGACTAGAAGTTGGTTTAAATTGAAGAATAATTAAATGATGGTTGCAAGCCTTAGGGTCGGCCATGAGAAACATACAAGGGAAGGGAAGGGATGAATTGAGTTTAAATGATAAGAAATTGTATTTTATTTTGATGTGTATGTGTTATATTAATGATGTATGATAGATAATTGGTTTGGAAATGTAATGGGAGCTATAGGATTTTGTAGGAAACATGGTTATATATTATGGAAGTAAAAGAAATATTTCAAATTATGTGAATGTGTGGTTCACAAAAAATCAAAGATTAGTATTTTAATGACGCAACTAAAATAACGTAAAGACTCAAGAATGAATAAAGACTGAAAACTATTAATACAAAACTACGAATATGAAATCACGAATATTAATACGAATTTAAGCAAAATATGAGCGATACAAAAACATGAAAAAAAAAACTATAAAAACTAAAAAGCTAATGGAATAAGATCTAAACGACTCAAAATAACAAAATTACTTATATATATATATATATATATATATATATAT
>Ga0307518_10004262_pt1 | contig 10266 bp, 7 predicted proteins | sample 25_EM_MG_FD_203889 | JGI IMG/M metagenome (GOLD analysis project Ga0307518, IMG submission 203889) | Populus trichocarpa ectomycorrhiza microbial communities from riparian zone in the Pacific Northwest, United States - 25_EM | ecosystem: Host-associated > Plants > Roots > Unclassified | place...
GTCAGAGGTGGACTTAACTAATGTTAAGTCCGGAGCGATGTCCAGGACCGGAGGAAGTGGAACCGGAGGAAGTGCACGACCGGAGGAAGTGCAAGAGCGGAGGGAGTGCACGAGCGGAGGGAGTGTACGAGCGGAGGGACAGAGTAGCTGGAGGAAGGTCCGGAGTTGGACATAGAAATGTCCTAGGCCATTGGTGGACCTGACAGAGGAAGCGGAGCAGGAGCAGGAGCAGAACTGAGCCAGAGTTGGATATACCAGCCGGAGTTGGGCTACGTCGCAGACCAGACAAAGGGAGTGGCCGGACTGAAACCGGAGTAGCAACTAATGGTAGGTACAGGTCCAACACGGAGGAGTTAGACTGCGGATCTGTCTGTAGGAAGACAGGGGTTAGTCCTGAGGGTGGAGATGGACGTAGTGACCGGAGTTGAGCTGGAGTGCAGCTATGGGGCTGGAGATGGCCGGACTAGATCCGGAGTTGCATCTATGCCTAAGGAGAGGTCAGGCAGGCCAAGGTTAGACCAGAGTTGCGACTGGGAAAAGTATGGATATGACACCACCTCATGAACCTTTTGCCCCTTCATTGGATTCATCTTGTAGTGATTTATGTTTTGCATTTTATTTCAGGTCCTATGAGTAATTTTACTAGGATTGCCATAATGCATACCTTGGGGAATAGCTGCAGCAGCTGAATGACCTGCAGTTGGCACTTGAATTGACTGACTGCTCTGTTTCATGACTTCAGAGTGTTCGGCTGAATATATATCAGATTTGTAAGAATAAATATGTTGGTGATGGAATAAGAAGCACCCTTGTCTTTTTTCTTCCCACTTTTTTGAGCTGTGGTGGAGGGAGGACCCATGGGTGTCATGTCCATGGAAGGAGCACTCTTCCCAGTACCTCCAGGATGTTTCTGAGACGACCCTAGGTGAGAACACCAAGGACCCTACTACACACTGGGGCTCTGAGAGGATAGGACGCAAGGACTAGGGCAATAACCCAAGATGAGCTCGAATGGAGAGCCTCTGGGTGCTGGATTGCACTGTATATATACTACTCTACATGAGGGCTATGCAAGGCTATCCATGAGGCTACGTACTGTGCAATACTATGCTAGTGATGTCATGGTGCAGCTAAGGCTATGCGGAATGACATCAAGGGAGGCAGCGTGTACAGCATGAGGCACGGGTCTAGACTAAGGTAGATAAGATATGGCTGTACACTACGATAAGATAAGTCACTATCTAATCACAGATTAGATAAGATAAAAAGTTGGAGCGTTACACTACTCCCCCCTCAGGTGCAGGATTCCAGACTGCAGAACTGAGTGTCGCAAACCGTAAGGTTTTCGGGGATACGACTAAATAACGAGTCAAAGTCCGCTTGGGTCATACGAAGCCTTCGAGGAGCGGAGGGGTTTTCTCGATAAAAATGCTCGACTACCAGAGGAGAATTCTTTAAGTTCGACGAGGGTTCCCAGGTTCTCTCGTGTTCTTCGTAACCTTTCCAGTGCACTAGGTACTGGAGTTGCCTTTTATAAATACGGGAGGCCACAATATAGTCCACTTTGTATTCTTCATCGCGTTCCCCTGAAACATGTACCGGACCGGGCCGAGATACAGGCTGTCCAGGAAGAGGTCCCAGGTAAGGTTTAACTCAAGACACATTCACGACCGGGTGAATCCAGAGAGTTTTGGGGAGCTTAAGCTCAACCGCATTCGGTGTTACACGAGTGATCTCATAGGGGCCAATCCACTTCTCAGTAAGCTTTCTAGAAGCGCGATTCAGCATTCGAAGGTTGTCCATAGAAAGCCAGACTTGCTGGCCCACAACATAGTCCGGGGCAGGATTTCTGTGCTTATCTGCCTGAAGCTTCATATTATGTTTGGCCTTCTCAGAAGACTCAACGACTTTGTTAAATATGGCAGCAAAGTCCTTAGCCGCTGGGGCTACAGTCTCGACTGGTTCCACACCCATACGAGGGGAATAACTCCGGGTAATTCCAAACCGGGAATCAGTAGTTACTTCTGAAATGGTATTGTTCCAAACGAACTGGGCGATCTTGATCCACTTAGCCCATTCATTCTGCCAATTGTTTATGTAAGTTCGGAGATACTGATCAACTTCGCGATTCAATCGCTCCGTTTGACCATCGGTTTGTGGGTGAAACACAGTGGACATTTTGCGCTTTACGCCTAAGAGTCTGTACAACTCCCCCAGGAAGTTGCTTGCAAAGACCGATCCACGGTTGGAAACCACAGAAGAGGGAAGACCATGCTGACACCAAACATGATCTCTAAATAACTCAGCAGTCGACAACGCGGTCTCCTCCTTGGTGCAAGGTACAAATACAACCTCTTTTGAGAACCAATCGACGACCACTAATATATAATTATAACCGAGGGATTCCGGCATCTCGGTAAAGTCCATTGTGACGTCAAGCCACGGGCCACTAGGGGTAGGAAGAGGGACAAGGCTTCCAGAAGTCTTTTGATTCAATACTTTAGACTGTTGGCACTTTTGACAGTGCTTTACGTAGGTTTGAATCTGTTCCTTCATTCCTTTCCACGTGTAATGCTTCCTGAGCGCATTATAAGTAGCTTTTACTCCTTTATGACCAGCAACAGGAGTGTCATGAAAGTCCGTGATAAGTGACTGGCGCTCTTCGTAAGTCTGATCAGTGACGTCGATCGACTTGATAGATACGGGGTTTAACAAGGTTTGATCCTTGTTATCTTCGGAGCTAGAGACGTAATAGTCCGATCGCCTACTAAGTGGATCTGCAACGTGCATCTGGGTTCCCTTTTTATAGATAAGCAAGTAATTAAAGCGCGTCATCCACATTTGCCAGCGCGCTTGGCGCTTGGAGAGATTCTACGACTTTGTAAAATACGTTAAGTTGTGATGGTCCGTGTAGATCTCGAAAGCATAAGGAGTGGCTTCGAGATAATGGCGCCAGGCCTCAGTTGCTTTTATGATGGCCAGCATCTCTTTGTCGTGAATAGGATAGTTTCGTTCAGGAGGTGTCATAGAGTGTGACATGTACGCGATGGGTCTGAATTCGCTGTCTTCGCACTTCACGGATATCACTCCCCTGACGGCGAACTCAGACGCGTCTGTTTCCAGGCGGAATTCACAGTCTTGGTCGGGGTACTGAAGTACCGGGGCACGAGTAAAGGCGGCCTTCAAGGCTTCAAACACTGCGTGTTCCTTCTCTCCGAAGTTAAATACAGTGTCTTTACATGTTAAGTCCGTCATGGGTCTAGCCATGATTGCGTAATCTTTAATAAAACGCCGATAGAAGTTGCCAAGGCCCAGGAACGCGCGAACCTGCTTTACGTTCGTTGGCTCAGGCCACTTTAAAGTAGCGTTAACCTTTTCAGGATCCATTTTGATCCCGTCACGAGAAACTATCATTCCGAGGAAGTCGACTTCGGTGACTCTGAAGCGACACTTCTCGGGTTTGACAAACAGATCATTGTCTTGCAAACGTTTCAAAACTTCCAACACAATTCTATCATGCCTTTCCTGATCGTCCGTGTCCATAAATATCATAAGATCATCTATGTACACCACGCAGACATCCGACATATCGTGGAAGATTTCATTCATCATCTTTTGGAATGTTGCGGGTGAATTACAGAGACCAAAATACATAACAAGCGGCTCAAAAGCCCCTTTGTGCGTTACAAACGCAGCTTTCCACTCATCGCCTTCGCGAATCCTCACGTTGTTATATCCCCACCGAAGATCCATCTTCGTGAAGAGTTTACAACCCTTGAGCTTGTCAACAAGCTGAGAGATAAGTGGTAGCAGATAGTTATTTTTAATTGTCCAGTCGTTTACATAGCGGTAATCCTGTACCATGCGCTTCTTGCCATCCTTCTTGGGAATAAAGAAGACAGGTGATGTCTGTTGACTAATAGAAGGCCAAATATATCCTTTTGCAAGTTGGTCATCTAGGAAGGATTCAACTTCTTTTTGCTCATCAACAGAGAGTGGGATAAGTCTTCCCTTTTTGGGCGGGAAGTCTTCTTTTAGATCAATTCCATGATCCCAAGGTTTTCTAAGCGGCATGCACTCTGACGACTTTTTACTAAATATGTCTAGGAACTCCCAGTACTCCTTAGGTACTTGCTTCTGGGCTTCTTCTAGGGTTGACTCATCGATAGTGACCTTTGATTCATGTGCCTTCAAAGCTTGAATCCAAGTTTCTTGAGATTCGTTCTCTCGTAATAACTTAGCAAAGCGTGTCTCTAAGAGTGACTTGCACTCTGGAGGACACCGAGTTAAATTAACTTTGCCGGAAACCCAATCTATATCGGGGTTATGCTTTCTAAGCCAGGTGTGGCCGAGGATAAGGGGAACTTTTCCAAGGCAGGTGACTGCACACCAAAGCTTCTCAGCATGCTTCCCAATACCGATGGTAAGCAATACATAATGCGTGATATCACCCTCCTGATTCCTTGTGCCATCTATGTTAAGCATGGAACGGGTTTTACCAGCTTAGATAATTGCAACCGTTGATCAAGAGCCCAGCTCTTGTCAACAAAACAACCAGTAGCGCCACTGTCTAGCAGGGCGTCTACTTCAATAGTATTAAGGGGCCCGTGGATGCGGACCGGTACCGTCACTTCACGTTCCATTGTGAAGGACCTTCGTAAGTCCATGGGAACTTCCGAGTTGCCGGCGGGACTTTCCGGTTTCTCAGATGCCAAAGAAGAAGAAACATTGTTTTTACTCAATCGGGAATTAAGCACGCTCGATTTTACATCCGGCGCCGAGCCCTTTGCAGGGACCCCCTTAGATGGTACGGTACAGTCTGAATCACAGTCCATACTATCAACAGTCAAGACAGAGTAGCGAGAAGGAGAAACAGAAACAGGAGAAACTACAGAAGACACTTTTTTATAGGTTTTCGTAATTTTACTACGTAGCAAAGCAATGCAGTATTTAAATATTTCCTGTACAACAGGAGTAGTAGCGCGAGACAGTCTATAGTCCAAAATATGTACAGCTGTGTCCAAAGAAGATTCAAGAGCGAGGGTTCCTGACATGTCCTCACTCTCTAACCTTTTAAATCTTTGAAGAACTGTCAGAACCAGTTCCTCTGACGAACTCCGATACAGGCGGAGATAAGTAAGAAGGGTTGTCGACGACAGGCGGAGGAGATGCGGAGGTGTTGAGGACTTTGGCTTCAACGTATGTGTTGCGCCCTTGCGATACCTGCATCCTTGTATTTCGGAGGATTAAGAGACAGAGAGACAGCAGTCCGACGAAGGTCGGAGTTGCCAGAAGGCAGAGGAGACAGAGGAGAACAGAGGGGAGTTCGCGGGAAGTATTCAAGATGATATTCAAACTGAGGGAAAATCCCCTCAGCGTGCGGAGTACTTATACTTTACATCGGATATGTATAGTAACCGAGAAGCGGAGGAGAGACATAGCGGAGACATAGCTAAGAGTCTGCGGATGACAAACGGATGAGTAACATACATGGAACGGAGATCAGTGATAAGCGTAACGGATCAAAAGGTTAACGGGACACAGCTTATGAGTAATCAGATCTAATCTAAAACGGGAACAAGGGAAGCAGGAACAGAAGCGGAATGGAAGCATACAATAACCGGAGGCGTAAGCGCAGAACTATTTACTAAAAGGAGACGGAGCGTCAACTGTTGGAGCGGAGATGGATACGTAGCGTCGGAGGTGTCCGATCACGATCGGACTTGAGTCTATAACAGACTAGAGGCCTTGCAGAGTCACAAGGCATCACGCGGTCGTGACAAGAACGCCTGCATTTCTGCAAAGGTCATTCCTCTAACGGCATTTAGCCGGTCATCCTCCGGCTGGGCTTGCATTGCCCATGCTTGCTGTTGCCCACGACGAGGGCGGCGCGGTTTGGTGCACTCACGTGCGATGTGGCCAAATAGTTGGCAATTGTAGCATTGGGGCCCTTTACCCCTTTGCTGAGACGATGTGTCTGCGGCTCCTATATCCATAGGGACACCGCTGGCCGATGCTGAAGACGATGAATAGTTTTGGCCCTGGTAGTACTGGGCCGGAGACTGAAATTGTGTATTAATGAGGAAGAGCTCCTGCGCTCTCCCCATTTCTCTCGCCGAAGTGCTTAACCTGGCATACATATTGTGCTGCATGTTTTGAAGATATATTTGCTCCAGGAGTTTTCTCTGGAGCGCTCTTTCGAGCAGATCTCTGGCGTAATCGTCTACGCAACGACTCTGGATTTTTAGCGCTTCGAACTGCGCCAAAAACTCGTCAATGCGCTGACGAGGGCCCTGCCGGAGACGTAACAGTTGAGCTCTTGCCCACTCCTGGTTGTTTCCAGGGAGAAAGAACCCCTCTATTTCTGCTTCAAGGTCCGCCTGGGCGGGCCACGCCAGTGGTGGGGGTACTGCTCCTGGGGTGAGCGGCGGAGCGGCAACGAGCGCAGCGTGGGCTGCCATGCACTGGTCAAGGCGGACCTGAGCCCACTGATCAGCTTTCAGGCCCATGAGCCGAGAGTGGACAGCGGCCGCCACTGTTGCATCGTTGGCCCCATCCATTGTGATGTCGATCCAGACCTTAAGTTTGCTCCACCACTCGTGGAACTTGGCGGGAGAACCATCGAAAGAGCCGGGATCTGCGACCACCTTCTTGCGTGCCGGCGGTGCTGGCTGAGGCTGTGCAGCCGCAAGGGCCGCGATATGGTTCTGGAGGTCGATTTGCCCCTGGATGAGCTGAGCGAGGAGCGCCTGCAAGTCTGCCATTCTTCAGACTCAGTAGGGGTGGAGACAGGAGTAAGGGGTTGGCCTGTTTCGAACAGGACGGAGGTGGGAAGAGTGGAACGTTCGGCAGCGAGCGAGAGGGAGGTCTGGCAGGGGCGGAACAGGAAGGGAACGGTGGAGTCCGAGGAGGACTTGGATTTCGAAGTCGCTGGTAAGGCGACTGTAGGTGGCGACAGCGTTGGTAAACTGATTCTCCTCCTCAATTGCCGACTCCCTTGCTTGCGCCTCAGCACTTGTGACAGGGCGAGGACCATAAATGATCGCCAAGCGCTCCTGTTGCACTTCGACGAGATGGCGGGGAAACTGGTACGGTATGGTGGTAACATAAGAGATGACGTAGGTGTAAGGCTATTCAGGACTAGATCCCCACAGGTGTTCCACTAAACTAAGCGTAAGACTTTGTTTGCCTGTCGCTCTCGCCGGGTCAGGGCAGTGGCACAGCTATGCAAAGTTCAAACAGCTAGTGGCTGCAGATCATGGGTCTACCTCTGCACGGACGCAGGGACTACTGAGTAACTATGTCTCAATCGCCTTGAGGCTGCGAACCTCTCTTGAATGGGTGCCAACCTTCAGACACCAGGCACGACCCTGGGCTGGTGTACAGTACGTAAAGGATGTGGTGCTAAAAACTCCCAATGCCGAAGCACTATGGGAATGGCACTAAAAGGCTGGCTGTGTACGAAATGCAAGGTATGAAGGGGAAGCTCCTTAACCCTGGAGTCCGGGTACAGTTGTCTTATAAGGCTAGACGAGTGCGTAGTAGAGCGAAGTAAGATGTTTAGATTCGAGCTCAGGTGAGACGACCCTAGGCGAGAACACCAAGGACCCTACTACACACTGGGGCTCTGAGAGGATAGGACGCAAGGACTAGGGCAATAACCCAAGATGAGCTCGAATGGAGAGCCTCTGGGTGCTGGATTGCACTGTATATATACTACTCTACACGAGGGCTACGCAAGGCTATCCATGAGGCTACGTACTGTGCAATACTATGCTAGTGATGTCATGGTGGAGCTAAGGCTATGCGGAATGACATCAAGGGAGGCAGCGTGTACAGCATGAGGCATGGGTCTAGACTAAGGTAGATAAGATACAGCTGTACACTACGATAAGATAAGTCGCTATCTAATCACAGATTAGATAAGATAAAAAGTTGGAGCGTTACAGTTTCCCTGAATATAAATATTCAATATGTCAGTGTCAGAATATGTTCACAGCCTAAGAAGACCATCACCTTTGGTGTTAAGCAGAGCATCAGAGTGGGCAGTGGCAGTGACCTCCATGGCAGGCGTACTCTTCCCTGTGACTGCACTCTGTTTACCTAAATAAATATATGATAAACATAGCCGTAACTGCTGGTGTGACATCATAGGACCACCTTTACCTTTGGTCTTCTGAGTGACAGGTGGGTTGTCAGCCGCAGTTGTGGAAGCACCCACAGTTGCAATTGGATGTGCCAGATTATTCTTATCTGCACCTGCTTTTTGCTTGTCTGCATATCAATATTATCCACATACATTTAGTTGTATGTGGGGGTCCATAAGAACACTCTCACCTGTTGTCTTTACCCGCGGCTTGGGTTTGACACCCACTGCAGTACCCATGGTCAGAGGATGCCCATGGCCTGCTATTTTTTGTTCATTTCATCCCCATTGATAATAAATATCCCACCTGTATCTTTCCTTTGCTGCATTGCCTGTTGCTGATGGGACCCAGCACACATGGAATATGATGCATTTGGTGGGCCCACTTTAATATTGTGACTGGCTGAGGAGTCACCATCGGTCTGATCCAAACTGGAATCTGTGAAAATATATCAGTGTATGTTCATACAGTAATCATACTTACCCTCTGAATTTTTTCCAGCATGCATCTGTTTTGACCTTTATTGCGGCTCTTCTCAGCATCCGCTGCAAGACATCAACAATATATAATTACCTTGCAAATCGTGTTGACCACGGGTGTGCCTTGATTCTGCTCCACCCCTAGAAGGACCTGCGGCATTTCCATGTGGACACACAGGGGGCTGAATGTCCTCTATGTCCTCCTCATTATATGATACATCTATCAATGCCTCTCAGTGGTTGCCAATTTAATAGAATGATATTCCTGTTCTCTTTGCCATACTCTTGTGGTTGGCACTCAAAACCACGGCTTGTAGCGACCCATCGGACTCTAACCACCTCTTGACCTTGAATGTATTTGCAGGATCACTCACTTGCCTGTCTCGCCACCACTCCAATATTTCTGTGGCCTCTTTGTTGGTAAGCCTGGAGGGTTCCTTGAATGCGACATTGGCAGGCCAATACCTGCCTGATATATATGTGCCATGGTCAAGCGCAATTGCTGCCCATGGGACAGCAATGTTGGACCAACTGTCACGACTGTGACATCCGATCACCCTGTACCCTATTGTCCAATCGCGTCCACACGTTCGCCGTCTGTTTATAGTATGTACTCCCCTTTTCCGTTTCTCTCTATCTGTCTTGTAGCGCCACCGATCGGTGAGTGCATTGTCCAGTCTGTCTCTCTGTACAATTACCTAATATGTTTCCTTTCTTGTTTCCAGTCACTATACGTTCCCGTCCCATGTCATTACTAATACATTATCTATCGGTAATCCCGACTCCCCGTACATCGCCTCATCCGTTCCACTTAGTATAAATACCTAGATACTCGGTCTGTTGTAGTTTCAGTTCGAATATCGAATAAGATACTTCTCCTCTGTTCTCCCTTCGCACTCTCCATCTCAGTCCTTGTGCAAGCACTTGGTCGTAGACCGTTTACCCTCGGACACTCCGTATAACCCTCGGTCGGCCTTCCTATCATTCAGGAAGTGCGACTACACTACGTAGCATCTCGGTCTTACCGCTAGGCCAACCCCTGACCCCCAGACCCCTCGTAGAGATCAGATCAGTGAAGAACCGGTCTTGACACCAACCACAAGCCTTTCCTGTTATGACATGGTTAGTGTTTGATTCATAGAATATTTTTATGTACCATAATGAAAACTAATGAATGCATGTATGTCACAACCATGACACCTGATCACCCTGTACCCTATTGTCCAATTGCATCCATGCATTCGCTGCCTGTTTATAGTATGTACTCCTGTTACGACCATGTCCAACTCCAGGTCTTATCCAGTCAGTCCGGTGTGAGTCAAAGTGTGGATTTGGGTCGAAGTAATAACCCAAACACAACACCAACAAAGGACTACGAAAATGTGCGAGTGGTGGTTTACCTCCGCGGTGTCCAGAGAGGATGTGCTGAGGAGGGGGAGAGAGGATCTACACCAACAGGGTGATGCAGACAGAGATACAGGATACTCCTGAGGTACAGGAGCAATAGAAGACAAAGGGGACAGGTGTCTGGACTCTTCCTATAGCCTAGGAAGTGTCAAAGTGGGGATTGAGTTGACTGGGACTGAAGTAGCAATACTACACCTAGAGATTGGTGCAGCAAAGGGGCAAGGGGGCTCCTG
>Ga0307518_10004265_pt1 | contig 10261 bp, 10 predicted proteins | sample 25_EM_MG_FD_203889 | JGI IMG/M metagenome (GOLD analysis project Ga0307518, IMG submission 203889) | Populus trichocarpa ectomycorrhiza microbial communities from riparian zone in the Pacific Northwest, United States - 25_EM | ecosystem: Host-associated > Plants > Roots > Unclassified | place...
AAAAAAGACTTGAAAAAACAAATCTAAGCCAAACCGGTCAAATCTTTCAAACCCATGACTTGAAAGGTTAACAAAATTCAATTATTGCAATTAAAAAGATAATTTAATTAATAAAATAATAAAAAAAACTAACAATCAAAAGAAAAGGAACCGAATATGAAAGAAAAAAAATCAAATAACTGCTTTAAAAATGTGTAAGGGAAGGCTCTGAAACCAAAAAGAAAAGAGGAAAGAATGAAGAAAAAAAAGGATCATCAACGCAAAACCCGATATTTTTTTAGCGTGTCATAGAGGTAATGCTGTGAGGATTAAAACGCTGTTGTGAAAGCTGGAACTTGATGTCGAAGAACGTTGTATATGCCATCCAAAGAGCTAGGGAGCACCTATTCACAACCTACCTTTTAAATTAATTAATATTTTATGTATGTTTAAATACTAAATTGACATAATTAAACTTAATGATTATATAAGAAAAAACTAAGATAAAAGGACAAAAAAACCTCTTGTCTAACAACAAAGACAATTTTTTTTGATTGATGTGGGTGTCCGGGCCAGTTTACGCGTACCTCGACTAATCCCACAGGCCCTGAAGTTATTGACCATGCAAGCCTCCAGTGACCATCATATTATGAATCATAAGGCTTGAATCTGAGACCACAAGAGGAGTAAATCTCTTGATTACAAATTCTTACTACCGGTCACCTACTATATGGTTAGCAAAAATAATTTTAATTTAAAGGTTTGTGATTATTTGACTTTGTATTTAAAATGAAAAAGTTAAAAAAAAAACTCTCCCCACCAACGCTTGAATTTTTTGCTCTAAAGGCATATTAATCATTTCACCATAAAAAAAACTATTATACCTCGCTTCCAAAGCCATTTATGCTGTCTTTACAAGGATAAAATAGTCATAGCAGGAGCCCTTTTAGTTTCTAAAGCTTGATTTCAACAATTGTTAGTAATATTAACACAGTGTAGTAAAATTCATTAAATAACGGGAGAATGCATCCAAATTTAAAATTAGAGTTGAATCGATGTATAAAAAAACTGTTTGGAAACGTGATTTAAATCTTGTTTTTTTTTAATTTATTATTTTTATTTAAAATTAATTTTTATTTTTTAAAAATAAAAAATTAATATTTTAATATATTTTTAATAAAAAATACTTTGAACTCGATTGCATGCTAAACATACCAAAAATATAGTTTTTCAAAATATGAAAAGAAAATGTTGACAACATAGTAATCTTAGTGATTTTCCCTTTCTTATATCGTAATTTTGCTTCTAAATAAAAAACTCAAAAACAATTATATTAAAAATAAAAAATTAATATTTTAATATATTTTTAATAAAAAATACTTTGAACTCGATTGCATGCTAAACATACCAAAAATATAGTTTTTCAAAATATGAAAAGAAAATGTTGACAACATAGTAATCTTAGTGATTTTCCCTTTCTTATATCGTAATTTTGCTTCTAAATAAAAAACTCAAAAACAATTATATATATATATATATATTAATTTGAATATAAATGATTTATTTAAGATCTGATTGGATAAAAAATTATCACAGTAGATAAATGTAAGTGATATCAGTTAAAAAAAAAACACGGGACACACCCGTCATTCCAAAAAGACGAGAAGTGAAGACAGCACTCAGCAGAGCAGACTCAATAACCACGAGGGTAACACTGTAATTTAGGAGAGCTAGGTTCTCCTTCGTTAGTAAGCTAGAAGAAGCAGCACCTCACTCTTTTGTCTTCTCATCTCCACACAGAGAGTCTTCTGTGGCTCCGCGTCTCTCAGGTTAAAAATTAAACCCTAGCTCTCTCTCATTTCCCTATATTTATTTTTATTTTCGTTTTTATATCCTTTTTACTCCATCTTCTAATTCGCGTGCCTGATCTTGCATGCCCTATCAAAATCTCAGCTCTGTGATTTTTTGTTTAAATTTCTGTGGATTTTTTTGGCAGATGAGCCTGTATATCTTTTATATTTAGTGAATACTTAGATTTGATTATTTAATTGTTTGAGGTTTTCTTTGTTTTCTCCTTCTCTAATTTGTGGGCATCTAGCTAGGGTTTAAGGGTTTTTTTTGGCTGCATGATTACTTGGTTGTTCGAGCTTTTTTTAGTCGCAAATTAGTTAAAGGTTGTAGAGAATGGAGCTACTATTTTGGTTCCAGGAGTTATTTGATGGTTTTTTTACGGGTTTTTGTTTATTGTTAAATGCTGGCTCTAGATCTACTCGCACGGTCGGTGTGGGGCTAGTTCAATTTTTTTAGCTCGCTGTAAAGTTGGTAATGTGTATTTGGGTATCAGGTTATTGTTTATGGTGGCGTGAGTTTGTGATACTTGTAAGTTATGGAGAAGAAAACAGCGAAGAAGAAGAACCCGTTGGTTTTTATGGACGTGTGTATTGATGGCGATCCTAAGGAGAGAATGGTTTTTGAGGTATCATTATATTTCAACTTTGTAGGATGCATGGGGAAATACCTGTATATTGAGTGTTGTCTTGCATTTTTATTAATTCATCTGTGATTTTTTGTTCTGCAGCTTTTCTCGGATATTGCTCCCAAGACTGCAGAAAATTTCCGTGCTCTTTGTACAGGTAATGGTTGCATGCTATGGTAGTCTTTGTAATGACTTGTCTTGTGATGGTAGTGCTCTCTTTTGTCATTTGTTTTTTTTTGCCTTGATTGAGAGTTTTTACCTTGTTTCTAGATGGAAATGCCTTCTTTTTATTCAATATTTTTCAGCTATTGGAATTTTTAATTTGTGTTTGAAGTCTGGTTTGGGTAGATTTTAGAAATTTGATTTTGTATTGTTGAGTTGCTTTTCTGATGTCTTTAATCTTTTCAACTCAGGGGAGAAAGGAATTGGTCCCAAATCTGAAAGACCATTGCACTACAAGGGATCCTTTTTCCATCGCATCGTTAAAGGGTCCATGGCTCAGGTTTGTTGTCCTGTCTAGTGTACATCTAGATTTTTCTTGCATAGGTTTGCTTAGTTTTCTTGTTTGAACATGCCTAAGAGGTGGTCCATCTTTTAGTCAGTTACCCTTGTTTATGCTGTAGGGTTACAGGGCTGATGGTCACGACTGCATTTCTTGTGATGTAGTTTTAAGGTTGTACTTACTGAGTTGTCCATCCTCAAAATTTACTATGCTTCGCCATGCCCAACCCGTTTCTGAAACATAAACAATTTTGCTAACTGGTGGACTAACTTCTTTTGTCAATCTTGCAGGGTGGTGATATTCTGAAACGAGATGGTATGTAATTCTTGTTTGTTCATTTGGGTCGTTAATCTTTTTGATTTTATGCAGTTTATGACTCATTCATTTTGTTGTATGGATTTGAAATTATGACACTAATTGTTTTAACAATCTTACGATATTCAACTTATTCTAGAAACTTTGCCACCCCTTATATTCTCATTTCCCTCAAATTTAGGGAAAATCAACTAATTTGCCCTTATACTTGGAAGCTAATCTCTGATTATCCTGTTAATTTTAATTGCAACTGCCATACACTTGAACTGTGATAAAATCTCTAATATTGACCTCGTGAAATCTGTTAAACTTAAGAGTTTGTGTCATCTACATGCGTATTCCATGATAAATGACAGGATTAGCTGCCATTAATAAGGGGTGTTCCGTCACTGCCCAGTTGCTGACCAAGTTTTTCTTTAACCGTTTAATTGTAAAATCTAAATGGGTTTCTGTCAGTCCCTATTTTTTTCTTGGATAAAAACCTGAACTACTCTTTTATCTCAAAAACTCAAATCTGTAATTTCACATCTCTGTAGGATCTGAGATTTGGACGGCAGAATTTGATAATTTTCACTAATTGAAGGCTATATTGGAGATTTCATCTTCCTCCAGAGGTATCATGGATGCAATTGACAGTTTAGAGGGTAGATTGGAGATTAGGTTCAAAGTATAAGGGTAGATTTATAGAATTTTTCCTGAAATTCATAACACTCTTTAGATTTAAAGATCTAAAATCCTGTTTTTTTAATGATTAACAATTGTAATACAGTAAGTTTTGGCTAAGGGAGGAGACTATTGTTTATGACATAACTCTATGATTTGTCCCTTGTACATTGTCTGCCATCGAAATTCCCTTATAATCAATGTGTTCAGGTTTTTATCAAGATAAACAAGCAATCAGAATGAAGCATGAGTTTAGATTTTCAGGGGATAATACTTCTTGAAATGTTTTCGCTCTTCAAATTCTTAACCATTTTGTTTTCCTGTTCTGCAGGGACCTTTGGAGAGAGCATATATGGGGACAAGTTTCCTGGTGAGAATACTCGAAATCTTTTGTTCATGTTGATTCCTGTTGCAAGGAAAACGTTATGGATTTGTGAGCATAGAATTGGGGAATTTTTGCATTTTATGCATAATGCCAATTGAAGTGAAATTATGAATTGTGTGTACATTTTAACTATAGATTCAGTGGTTCCTCAATAAGGGCATAATCAATGTCAACACACAAACCCATGTCACGTCTTAAAATGTCTGAATAACTTGGCCCATTGTCCAAATGATACTAAATCACATTGTATAGGTTTTTCTTTGTTGGAATGACCTGCCCCATGTCATGCCATTTTTTTTAATGCTAGCTTATCATATATCTTTGTACCTATAGCTTTGGAGTTTTTTATTTTTTCTGTGCCTCCTTTTAGAGGCTATGAGGGTCTGAATTTGAAGATAGGTTTCAAATAAAGAAACTTTTTCTGTGCATGTCTGGTCTCTTAAGAATAGTACAAGCCTCTTGGAAAGAAATGTAATGAACAGTGCAAGAATGAAGACCGGCACTGTTATTTTGCAGATTGATTTTTGTCTGTGGGCATATCATTGACACATCCCTATTTATTGATATTAACTCCCTGTAACACTTTCAGAAGCAGTTTATTGTTTTTTTAATATGCTGTAATGTAAGAACTCAGAATCTGCTTTGCACTTGATGCGATAATTTCACTATGTTCATGTTTGGACCCCCAGTGCCATTTAGCAGCTTGGGAACTAACAGTCTTGCCTTGTCCACAGGCCCTGCATTACAATTTTATCTTGATTTTCTGGGGTCTTACATTCATTGAGCAAGTTAAAGTGATCCTCGATTGAATGTGCTGACAAGTGGTTTTTGTGGCACTGTTGCAGATGAGTCTCCAAAGCTAAAACATGATGGACCTGGTCTTCTATCCATGTCAATTGCTGATCGTGACGCTTTAGGTTCTCAATTTATTGTTACCTTTAGGGCTAATCATCATCTGGACAGGTTTGTTACTTAGGAAGCATGCCAATACTTTAAAGTTTATGCCCTTCTTTTCACTCTCTGTTTGATGTGCTGTTGCATCCATGTTTTATAGTGCTTGCTGTGGATTTTGTATGACAGGAAGTATGTGGTCTTTGGGAAGCTTGTGCAAGGAGATAAAGTACTGAAGAATATTGAAGATGTGGGTGATGAAGAAGGGAGACCCACTGTAACAGTGAAAATAGTCAATTGTGGTGAATTCATTGAGGGTAAGTATTCTACTGTTAATATATGTATGACAATAAGTGTGACTGTTAGTTGGTCTGTTTGATTTCCTTGGTTTAGAGATCCAACAAGTGTATGAGGAATGCTTTCTTTCTTGTTTCCCTCTCATTCTGTGTCATCCTTTTTTATTTGATGAGTTGCCACTATTTTTTCACAAGTTTCACTTTAGATACCTTTTTTTTTTTTTTTCCTGCAGACAAAAAGAAAGTAAATAAACTGAAAACAGAAAAGCACCAGAAATCTTCTAGAGACAGAAAGAAGAGGAGGAAGAGAAACCATTTGTCTGATTCAGAGAATTCATCTGATTCTGATATGGAATCATCGGAATCTGACAGTGATTCTGACTCTATGTCCTCATCATCTGATATTAGTTCTTCAAGTGAGGACAGACGTAGGAAGAGAAAGAGAACTTCTAAACGAGATAAACATAGACGTGGCAAAAAACGAGATAAGCGACGTGACAAAAGGAGAAAGAGACGTGATAAACGATCCAAGCGTAGATCAAGAAGGTAGCTGCTTAGCCATGATTTTTATACCCTTAATGTTTTATGTATGCTCTTAAAATCAAGGGAAGGTTCCAAACTGCTTAGTTGGTCTTTGATAATTACCGTCACATGCTCTTGCAGATAGGTGAATTTCCGTTTAGGTGTTACGAATGATTTGATAGAAATTCTGTGGTACAAACTTGAATCTGCTTACTTTAGAAGTATTTTAGATATGACAGTGGGAACCCATTTGTTATGTAATTAATCATTTATGTTTTTGAGTTAATTGGCTTTCATTTTTTAACACTTGTCATTCACTCATGTTTTATATTGTATCTTCTCCGTGTTCCATACTGAATTAATTCTTTCTTCTCTTAGATCATCAGATAGTCTAACAGATGCTGAGAGTGAGAGTGAAACCAGCTCTGATGATGATGCTCAAGCAAAAGAGAGGAAGTGCAGGGGCCCTTCTCAGAAAACTGGTACTGCTTCTTGAAGTCATTGTCTGTTTTTTCACACATCCAAAATTGCTGCAGAGTGTTTGGAAAATATCATCTGGTTGCTCCTACTTTATTTCGAAGCACGTTGCATATGTGTCATCTTTATAATAGCTTTGCTGGTTCTTGTTAAATTTGCAATACATTTGGATGCTTGCAATTTTATATCTAATGCTAACAATATTGGAAAGATAGTGATATTTCCTGAATTGCTTTTTTATTTGCATTTTGTTCAAGTTGGCCTTGTGGGTTGTGGCCACTCTCTTGTGATAGTCATCCACTCTGCATTTAACAAATATTGTACTATTCGCTTCATGTAATGTTATGCAGCTGAGGATCAATCTCCTATGGTTTTGGAGGAAGAAGCTGCCTCCTTTCCTCGTAAAAGGAGACAGGAACCTGATATACTTGAAAAGGAAGATGGTGAATTCCCCAAGGAAAATGGATCACGACGAAGTGATGGTATTGAGGCAGATGCTAAATCTTTTGGAAGTGAAGATAGGCAACCTGATATCAGAGATGGTCACCCAGGAAAATCTAGGTCTACTTTCAAATCTTGTCACACAGTTATTCTTTATGCTTACAGATTCTTCCAGATCTGTATTTTATTGAAAGTTGATGAGCAGGAGCCAAAGTATGAGTCCCAAGAGGACCACAGGTAAGAGTATTAGTCCCAGGAGGAGCCTGAGCAAGAGCCCGAGTGTTAGTCCAAAGAGAAGCAGTAGCAGGAGTCACAGTGCTAGTAGAAGCCATCCTCATGTCTCCCAGAGGAGTATCAGCAGAAGTCCTGTTAGAAGTGGAAGCAGCAGGAGCACAGCTAGAAGTTTCAGCAGAAGTCCTGTGAGGGCAAAGAAGGCTAGAAGCATAAGCACTAGCCCAGTGAGATCTCGGTCTCGAAGAAGCATTAGCAGGAGCCCTGTGAGATTACCACCTCGAAGAAGCATAAGCAGGAGCCCTGTGAGATCTCGGTCTCAATCATTGCAAAAATCTATCAGCAGAAGCCCTGTAAGAGATTCTAGGAGCATAAGCAGAAGCCCTGTTAGATCTTCTCGGAGAAGCATAAGCAGAAGCCCAGTTAGATCTTCTCGGAGAAGTGTAAGCAGAAGCCCTGTTCGATCTTCTCGAAGAAGCGTTAGCAGAAGTCCAGTTAGATCTTTGAGGAGAAGTGTTAGTAAAAGCCCAGTTAGATCTTCCCGGAGAAGCATCAGCAGAAGCCCTGTTAGATCTTCTCGGAGAAGCATCAGTAGAAGCTCTGGTAGGGCTCCTTCAAGGAGAAGCATCAGCAGAAGCCCAGTAAGGGCACCAAGCAGGAATAATCGTCGCAGCTACTCAAGGAGCCCAAGCATACGGAAGGCAAGGTCTCCTGATCGAAGAAGTTTGTCAAGAAGTGTTTCCCCTAATGGGTCCCCGAAGCGTATCAGGAGGGGAAGGGGTTTCAGTCAACGATATGCTTATGCTCGGAGATACAGAACCCCCTCTCCAGAGCGTTCTCCCGTGAGATCCTACCGTTATAGCGGCCGTGATAGGTACCTGGCAAGCCAACGTCCTTTGTTATTTGCCCACTTTCTGTTCTAATTTATCCAGGTCATTTGAACTATCATGCTCAACTACATGATGTGGTTTTTAGAATGCTAACTCACACTATGATATGTTTCTAGATTTACCAGTTACCGAAGGTATTCTCCTAGGCGTTATAGAAGTCCTCAAAGAGGAAGAACTCCACCAAGGTTGGTGATGTACTTCATTTATTTTTGGCTGATTTTATTTCTCATCGGATGGTAGTGATGCTGGAAATGCTTGTTTGCTTGGAATTATTGCATGTCTTGTTTAGTGGGATGGCTCTTTTGAAGTATTTTATCTGTCCTTGGTTGTACAATTTTCCATCCCGCCAACCTAATCTCTCTATATCCTGTTAGCAGATACAGAGGGAGGAGAAGCAGGACACGTAGCCCATCTGTATCACGCAGCCCCCGCTATCGCAACCGTCGTTATAGCCGCAGCCCTGTTCGCAGTCGTTCCCCAGTTGACGTGTCCAAGTCACGTGTGTCTCCACGAGTTGATAGGAGAAGGTCGCCGTCTCGTAGCCGTAGCCCATCAAAATCACAATCCTCTTTGGACTCCCAGTCTCCCAAGCGACTCAGTAAAGACAGATCGAGGTCATCATCTAGAAGCCCTGGTGGGAAGAAGGGCCTGGTGTCGTATGATGATGGTTCTCCCGATTCCAGCCAAAGGTGAAATGGTTGAAGATGTGATGATGAAATCCTTTGTCCGGACAAGCTTGAGCCATCTATCCTGCATTTTGACAAGCTGTGTCTTATGATGAACTAGGGGCTGGCATCTTTTTGCCCCCCTTTCCAACTGGACCTGGGTCGTTTGTTTTTTTAAGAGGGGCAGGCCGTGTAGTCGCATATCATTCTCGTAGTGTGGTTTAGATTTATCTCTGGCATGTTGCAAGGATATACTAGCAATGATTTATATTATATCAGGAACATCGAGTCATGCTGCTGCAGGTCGTCATTACTCTTTTCTCGTGTTAACTTGCCGATATTTAGGATGAGGTTGAGGAGGTGGGATAATTTATGTGCCTTGGATTGAAGACTTTGTTTTTGAAATTGGAAGTTTTGTGTATTTAAGCTGTGTGGGTTCTTGTTGCCTGATTTATTCTCTCTTATGCGTGATCATTTCGGTGGCGAAGTGTGGTGGCGAAGGCACTTCGATCATGTGGCGAAGGCACTTTGATCGTGGGTCTTCCTTTGTTCCCAATCGAGATGCCAGGCTTTACAGCAAAATGTGGAGTCCTATGTCTTTTTTATATTATTATTATTCTTTATGGTGTGGTTAGTCCAAGATTTGAGCAGAGCCTCCTGGTCAAGAAAGGGTTACTTCCTAATTCTCTGAAGAGGTTGACAAAGTATTGAGTATAGGATAAAACATTTATTTTATTTAGTTATAATAATCCACTAATCCTTAAACGTGAGAGTGCGTGTGCAAGAGATTGATGGGAATAAAGAAGATGAAGGAAGCAATCTTGATGGGACTCCCCTGTTTCTCTCTTGGTAGCATGAGGGTGCTGCGTAATTTTCAAGTCTTCAATGTGACTGTAAAACCATGGATTGCATGATAGTCCGGTAACCATAGCTGTGACGACGGCAATAAACTAGGGTTGTAGCACTGGGGTCTGAATGAATGGCTTGATTGCTCACTTATAAGTTGTTGCTTTTCGTTCAAAAATACTTTTAAAAAAATATAATTTTATTTTATTTTTTTAATATTTTTAAATTTTTTTGATGTGATGATATTAAAAATAATTTTTTAAAAATAAAAAATATTATTTTAATACATTTCTAAATAAAAATTATTTTAAAAATTAATTTAAAACTACACTAAATATATTCAAAATCAAGCGCACGGCTAGCACTGGTGGGTTCCCGAGCCGTTAAATTTTGTTTAAATGGGATCAGATATCAAGGTGTCCACCACCACAGACAACCTAATATTCTTCTTGTCGTCTGTTTCATTTTTCTATTAAAATGGTTGCTTTCTTTCTCGATCAGAAGAACCTCTGTTTTAAGTGCCCGTCATCATAACCAAGAAAAGCTCAGAATCAATGCAGATTTTCCTCCCCCACCCTCAATTTTATGTTCTTGAACATGATGCCTCTAGCCTTACCAGGGAGCAAGGGTCATGGTGGACTAGGTTTTTTTTTTTTTTTAAAGAAAAGAAAAAAAATATTTC
>Ga0307518_10004266_pt1 | contig 10260 bp, 10 predicted proteins | sample 25_EM_MG_FD_203889 | JGI IMG/M metagenome (GOLD analysis project Ga0307518, IMG submission 203889) | Populus trichocarpa ectomycorrhiza microbial communities from riparian zone in the Pacific Northwest, United States - 25_EM | ecosystem: Host-associated > Plants > Roots > Unclassified | place...
TCTATTTTGAGCAAGACTTAATTGTTCACAGAAGTATATATATTGATGGACATTCTGATGGTACCTCCAAATATGAAATTCTGCAAACTAGATTATACAATATTGGAAGATAATATTCTACATTTGTATTCGGAATTAAATTTTGTTGACATCAAAACATTGAAATTTCCCATGTGTAACCCACACCAGTGCCAACATGCTGTGGATGGTCCCACGCATTTGTGTCCACTGCCACCCATCCATTTCCCCATCGTGCTCATTGCTCTCGTCTCCAGACGCTACCTTGAATTACTTGTCCAACCGGTGCCAAGTCCGTCTCGTACCCTTTCCTCCCTTGCCATACTTGAGGGCTTGCATTTAATTACATATCACGAATCCCATCTCAGGTCTTCGGCCTATTCGTATGGTCCACTCTCTCTGTTAAGGTTCTAGCTGACCTGAACGAAGGCTCACCACCTCCTCATTCAACCAACCATTGTCCTCTTGTTTCGCAAAGGGAACCTTTGGTGAGTTCATTTTAGGCTCCTCTTTCCAATATCTCGCCTTAGTGTCCCAAAAGACCAGACGCCCGTGAATTTTGGTGACCCTCCACCTCGTGTACAATAGGAGGACGAACGATGACGGAGTTGGACGACCAGATCGCCCGAGAACGGAAAGAATTGGAACGTCACCCCCAAGGAGATACTGGTCGGGCTGACGCCCTCTACAACCTCGCAGATTCCCTAGATGACAGATTCTTGGAGATAGATGATATTGCGGATTTAGAGGAGGCCATTGCGTTGCATCAATCAGCGTTGGACCTCCGTCCGGCAGGTCATTCCGATCGGTCATGCTCACTCCATGGACTCGCACTTTGCTTCAGCCGCCGGTACAACAAACAGGATACCACAGCAGACTTGGAGCAGGCCATCACACTCGGTTGCGCTGCGTTAGAGCTCCGTTCCCCAGGCCACTCTGATCATGCCGCCACTCTCTTCAACCTTGCATGTTACCTGAGGAAGAGGTACCTGAAACTCGGTGCGAATGGTGATCTCGATGAGGCCTTCGCGCTGCATCAATCAGCGTTGGACCTCCGTCCGCCGGGTCATTCCCGTCGGTCGGACTCACTCCATGATCTCGCAATTTGCTTCAGTGAGCGGTATGACAAACAGGGTACCATAGCAGACTTGCAGGAGGCCATCACACTCGGTCGAGCTGCATTAGAGCTCTGTTCCCCAGGCCACTCTGGTCGTGCTTGGGCCCTCAACAACCTTGCGTATTACCTGAGGAATAGGTTCCTGAAACTCGGTGTGAATGGTGATCTCGACGAGGCAATTTTGCTGCACCAATCAGCGTTGGACCTCTGTCCGCCGGGTCATTCCAATCGGTCGGACTCACTTCATAGTCTCACACTTTGCTTCAGCGACCGGCATGACAAACAGGGCACCATAGCAGACTTAGAAGAAGCCATCACACTTGGTCGAGCTGCGTTAGAGCTCCATTCCCCAGGCCCCTCTGGTCGTGCCAATACACTTTACACCCTTGCATATTGCCTGAGGACCAGGTTCCTGAAACTCGGTGCGAATGATGATCTCGATGATGCAATTTCGCTGCATCAATTAGCGTTGGACCTCCGTCCGCCAGGTCATTCCAGTTGGTTGCACTCGCTCCGTAGTCTCGCACTTTGCTTCAGCGACCGGTACGACAAACAGGGCACCATAGCAGACTTGGAGGAAGCCATCACACTTGGTCGAGCTGCATTAGAGCTGCGTTCCCCAGGCCACTCTGATCGTGCTGTTACTCTCAACAACCTCGCAAATAACATGAGGCGCAAGTTCCTGAAATTGCATGCGAATGGTGATCTCGATGAGGCAATTTCGCTGCATCAATCAGCGTTGGACCTCCGTCCACCAGGTCATTCCAATCGGTTGCACTCGCTCCATAGTCTCGCACTTTGCTTCAGCGACCGGTACGACAAACAGGGTATTATAGCAGACTTGGAGCAGGCCATCACACTCGGTCGAGCTGCATTAGAGCTCCGTTTACCAGGCAACTCTGGTCGTACTGTCACTCTCTATAACCTTGCATGTGACCTGAGGAGGAGGTTCCTGAGATCCAGTGCGAATGGTGATCTCGATGAGGCAATTTCGCTGCATCAATCAGTGTTGGACCTCCATCCGCTGGGTCATTCCAATCGGTCGGACTCACTCCATAGTCTCGCACTTTGCTTCAGCACCCGGTACGACAAACAGGGTACCATAGCAGACTTGGAGGAAGCCATCACACTTGGTCGAGCTGCATTAGAGCTGCGTTCCCCAGGCCACTCTGATCGTGCTGTCACTCTCAACAACCTCGCAAATAACATGAGGCGCAAGTTCCTGAAATTGCATGCGAATGGTGATCTCGATGAGCCAATCTTGCTGCATCGATCAGCGTTGGACCTCCATCCGCCGGGTCATTCCAATCAGCCAGACTCGTTCCATGATCTCGCAGTTTACTTCAGCGACCGGTACGACAAACAGGGTACCATAGCAGACTTGGAGGGGGCCATCATACTTGGTCGAGCTACATTAGAGCTCCATTCCCCAGGTCACTCTGACCATGCCAGTACTCTCAGCAACCTTGCAAATGACCTGAAGCGCAAGTTCCTAAAATTGGGTATGAATGGTGATCTTGATGAGGCAATTTCGCTGCACCAATCAGTGTTGGACCTTCGTCCGGCTGGTCATTCCTATCGGCTAAGATCACTCGTCCAGTTGGCGAACTGTCTTAGCATCCGATTCGAGAGGGTGCAGGCTGCAGCAGACTTGGACGAGCTTATCTCCCTCCGCCGAGCTATATTGGCCTTCCATCCACATGGCCATCATGATCATGCTAAATCTATTGACAAGCTTCTTCTTCTGGTCCAAAAGCGAGCTCAGAAACTTGACATGGCAGCTGACTTGGATGAATCTATCTCACTTGGGCGCTCTGCATTGGCATCTTGCGAACCCGGAAATCCTGGCCGTACTACATACCTTCATGACCTTGTTACCGACCTTCAGAATAGGTTCCGCCAACTTGAAAACATTTCAGACGTACATGACGCACATCCTGATCATGCCGTATCCCTCCACACCCTTCTGATTTATGTCAAAGACCTGGTTGATGATGGAGATGTTGCCCCAGTTCTGGATAAGATTGGAGCCATCGCACGAGCTGCATTGAAGCTCTGCCCTACTGGTTATCCCGATCATGCAATGTCTCTTACCACTCTTGCTGCTTTCCTTCGGCGCAGGTTCCAACAACAGGGTGCTGTTGCCGATTTAGATGAAGCCATTATGTTGTACCAGGAGGCGTTAGAGGTCTGTCCGTCAGGGAGTGTGGCCAGTGCGCCACATTTGCACGAACTTGCACGGTGTCTCTCAGAGAGGTTCACCAAGCTAGTCATGTCGACTGATCTGGACGATGCCATCAAGTATGAACAAGCCGCATTAGTGCTGCGTCCCCAAGGTCATTCTGACCGCGCCGAATCCCTCAGCAGTCTCGCCAATTATCGTCAACTGAGAATCAAGGCGAGAAGTGCAATTCCTCAACCATACTTTCCTCCTGTTCCAACCAATAATGACTCGATTGAGCAACTCATCAGAGGTGTTGTTCTTGATATTCTAAAGGCCCTTCCTCCGCGCTTACTTGACACCCACAACGGCACATTATGTGACCGAGACTCACAGACCTTGCATTTCGAAAACAGCCAGGAATACAAACAGTTGGTCTTGTCAGCCTCCACACTCGACACCCTCCTCCGATCCACTCATATCTATGCAGTTATATCTACCTATTTCCGGTATGCTACACTGTCCCATCGCTGGGGAACATTCGAACCACTGTTGCGTGACATTCACGGGAAAGTCATCTATGACTTAGATTCCACTGATGGTCTTTCGAAGTTGCAGTCCTTCTGTCTTGCTTGTTGTCGACATGGGTACTTGTGGGCTTGGAGTGATACGTGCTGCATTGACAAGGAGAGTAGCGCAGAACTCCAAGAGACAATAGGGTCGATGTTTTCATGGTATCGGCTGTCGGCTCTCACTATGGTCCACCTTGGTGATGTTTCGGATACGAGCACGCTGACCAGCAGTGCTTGGTTTAAGCGTGGCTGGACGCTTCAAGAGCTGTTGGCGCCCCATACCATGTTGTTCTTCACTCGGGACTGGTTGCTTTACCGGAACAGTTCCTCGAACCACAAGGAAGATAGTGCCATACTTGGCGAATTGGAACAGGCGACGGGCATCACCTCGCGACATCTCATTAATTTCCATCCAGGCGTGGATGATGCACGATCGAGGCTTCAGTGGGCATCCACGCGTTGTACCACTCGGCCAGAAGACATAGCCTATTCACTTCTGGGAGTCTTCAGTCTCCACATTCCTGTCCTATATGGGGAATCTGCGGAGAATGCCCTCGGGCGTCTGCTCGCAGAGGTGATCTCAAAGTCTGGCGACACATCAATCCTGCATTGGGTTGGACAATCATCAGTATTTCACAGCTGCTTCCCTGCCACCATCATCCCGTACCAGACTCCTGCTCTGGCTCTGCCAGACCTCACAGCGCCACCTTCTACACGTGGAATTCGTAATCTTTTCTTTCTCAGATCTGCGCGCAAAATGCATCAGGCACTCTCCAACCTGCCACTCGCCAAATTCACAAACTTCAGGCTTATTCTTCCGTGTATCGTCCACCGCATCAAAGCTATGGCTCTCACTCGGGTAGATACCAGTGCTGCGACTCATGTCCACCAAATCCAGGCGGTGGGCTTGGCTCCCATTGATATTGCGCTGTCGGAAAGGCTTGAAAATGCAGAAAAAGGAGTCCCATACGTCCTGATACGCCCATGGCACCCCAACTTACTTCATCCTGCAGTTAATACTGATGATGCCTCGACTCACCAATGGCTCACACGGCTGGAACAACAGTTCAGCGCACTTCTACTAAGGGAACTACCTCACAACGAATATCGGAGGGTTGCATCGTTTTGTCATATTGTCGCTCGTCCCACGGACTCTGCTGGTGTGTTGAAAGGCGAAGTTAATACACTCACTATCATATAGATCTATGGTATATGTAATAGGAGGAGTTGGGACGATGCATTTTTGAACTGTCTCAATGGTTGACTCCTTCGTCGGAGGTTGTCGCACTTGTCAAGGTATTCCATTACAAGGCCTGGCATCTGCAGCAAATGATTATATCTCTCCCCCAACGTGCATAGGGTTTGGTACAAAACATCATATCGTGACCAACAATAGCTCAGAAGGTCCGCTTGGTATGTACATAGAAGAAATCATTACCTTTCTGAATTTGCCAGCGTGCAAGATGACCCTATTGGGCATATGGCACATAAGCGCCGCGGTATCTGGTGCACACAAATGCCTCAACATATCTTCGCTCACACGTGGGTCGAAAATTGCCTTGAAGGGGTTTGGATGACAGCAACGGTGTCTGGAAATCCAAAGCTGTCAATAGGGAAGGCAGGATTTTCCAAGACCCGGAAGGTTCGCAGCATGAGCGCAGTGGTGTTGAAGATCGAGCAGTTGGCTACGTGTTGTCCGGAACACGCCCTACAAATGTATGAACTCAAGTTAGATTTCAGACTCTCATGTTCTATGACACCTACCTCTGGCTGAATGAGCATGTGCAGAACTCAATGTTACCAGACGCATTGATCCATCGTTGAGGGTCAAAGACTTCTGGCCCAAGTTCAAGACGTCTGAGTCATTTGCAATATCCCTAGATGATGTCGTTTCAGCTGCTATCGTACTCTAGTTAGGAAGCTTACCAATGATTTGCAAGAACTGAGGTGCCAGCAGGGATCAGATAACCGTTCCAGATAACGTCCTTTGAAGAACGACAGTGGAACACTTGGAGCATGCTAACAAACCACAAGAATAGCTCTAGACCACCTCCGGGGACTATGGGTCGCCACCTCGACACCTTAGTGATGACTGCTGTAGTTTTGGGAGTGCCTCTCAGTCAGCAAATGTTGGAACTGTCAGATGGGATATGAGTCGTGCGATAGCCAAGGTGGCATAAGCAGAAGTGGCAAACAACAAGTAGGCACAAACGCGTTAGAAGTCAAGAAGATACAAACCCTCGTAACACCAAAGGGAAAGCGGTCAACTCCGCAACAAGCCCACCGCAAACGCAGTCACCACCTGCTACTGTTACCGCCTACAAGCCACATTCCGAGACGCCCCGCAAACCCACGCGATACAGTTAGCACCAGACTACATTATATGCATCCTTGTCCTCCCGCTGCCAGTCCTGCTCGCCTCTACGGAGGCAGCCGAGATCGTGTCAGTACAGACCAAAGCAATCCCAATACACTATACACCCCTCCCCCCCCAAAGTCAGGACGGCGCGTCTAAAACGCGCGGCGGGAACGAAGCGGACCACTGGGGGACCTTACGTCCTGGCCGGTGGGGCATTCGCGCGTCCGGGGATTGGGTGTCAGGCCACAGGGGGCCTTACGATAGATCTTAGCCAGTAGAGTGCAATATGAGGCACAATGCCTCGACGCACTATAATTTGATTCAAAAAAAAAAAAAAAAGGTGGCATAAGCGCATGGTATGAGTCCCAGCACCGAACTTGATCGACCCAGCAATGTATGCAAGTTAATGCCCTCCTTTTCTTGGTATACTTGGCAAACGAAGATCTTGCTTCCCCCTTGGCCGATAAATATGTTAGTGATTACGTGCCAATGTAAGATGAAACGACGCACGACTTGTTGCCCGACAATGTCCACCTGACTCTGGAAGAGCGTAAGCTCTTCTTTGTACCACACTCCCGTGCTCAGATAGTACTGCACATACTCCAGGATTGGATATAAATACACCAGATATATTCCCAGACGTACTGCGCGCATGACCCGATCGTTGATGGACACGACTTTGGGATCGGTGTAAGCAGTCGGGGTAGTCTTGCTGTAAGTGATGGCCAGAATCACAGATGCCACGTATCTGCGTCGATGTCAATCGTCAAGCCCTAAGGTGGATAAGGCAGCGGGAAATTCACCGCTTCACATGCTTCTGGTGGTTTGCTGGGTCGTCCAGTATATCTTCTTTGCATGCCTGGTTTGCGAACTTCATATGTCGTAGCTACCTTGGGCTGAAGATACACAAAGCAAAGCATGAGAAAGTACATATGTATATGAGGATTGAAGTCGCATTGATCCATACCTGCGAAAACGGCGGAGCCTATCCCTATTCCCTACGAGCGAGATTCACATATTTCTGGGGAGAATTTCACTCCCTGAACAGACCATGGTCGATCGGTGAGAGAAGCAACCCTTGCTTCTCCATGGTGTTTATGGCTGCGCTGTTGCCACCGATAACGGCGAGTAATTAAGATCCTTGCTTTAACGAGAATACAGGGCCGTATGCTTCTGTTAACTTCGCAAACCAGACAAGGGACCTGGCAGTCGTAGTTGAGAAGTTCAGGAATCAAATGATAATGTGTAAATTCACCGAGACTTGGGGCTTGGAACACAAACACTGCACTTGCATGTGGGCCTGGGGTAATAGGAGAGTCCTTGTTTGATACCTCACCCATAGACCAACTACTAACCCAGGGTGTTCCAGAGGGACCTTAACCGCAGGGGTACGTCATGAAGGTCCTTTCCAAGGATGCATGAATCGACTCTCAGATCAGGGGCAACACGACGTTGTTTGGCCACGCGTCTTCATTGAATTTCAGACTGCTGCCTTTTCCGGTGAGGGGCCATCACCGACGATCGAGCGACTAATAAAGCAAGTCGTCGCCGTGGGTGCCATTCAAGATGGTGACGTCTTTGCTTGGCAGCAGGGTCGATACTATGATGGCGACGACGAGGAGGATGGTGGGCAGAAGCGAGGGTGGGCACCGCAAGAGGAGGGGTGGCCACACTGTCGAGTACGTGCCTCAGTGCGTTCATGCGACAGGTCCACCTGACTGCGGTGGCACCATCGTTGACCTCACACCAGCTATTTTTCTCCACCAGTTCCTCGAGTCCACCAGATATCCCGACTTTGGCTGTCGAACAGCGCTTGGAAGTGACAGGAATCGCTCGTAGGTCGCCCGCAACGTTGCCCGTCTTGATTCGACCGTTCAATACCATTGTTCCGCTCTCGCACAGCTGCGAACTTTCTGGTACAGGTTCAATTCTGGCCCACACAACGTGTAAGCACTGGCCGCAAAGTTACTGAACAATCGAGCGTAGAGTTGTTGGTCTGGCACACGATGTAGTACTCAAATAGTGCCCAACAACCCTACCCTGACGAGTCTGATCGCAGGAATCGATTCCTTGGACCGGACCAACCCACTCGCACCCACATCCAACGAGCTGCGAGCCAGCCTCCCCGCTCTGACTCTCAGGGCTTCTTGAGCTCCCCATCCCAGCAGCATACCATTCTCTCCAGCCTAGGTGGATCCAACAGCTAACCGACCTGGTGCCGTACTTCCTCGCGAATGCACTCCTTCAGCGCCACTAGCCGCACGCGCACAGGCGGCCTACCTTTTTCCGTACCCACCAGATCCTTCTCCTTTTCGACTCAGCAGACCACTTTCCCTTCGGCTCTTCGTGGCTCCTCCCGATTTGCTTCCACCTTCGAGGACGACGAGTCAGAGGCTCTTTCCGACACATATGCATCCTGTCCACCACTCCGCTCGCTGGCAAGTTGCCTCGGATCTCACTCGTAGCACGCCCCAGTCGCTCGCTACAGCCACTTGCCGTTGAACCTGTTTCAAAACCAGAACCTCTCGTCGGAGGCGACCAGTCTCATGGCATCCCAACCCACTCGATATCGCCGGTTCTCGTTATGGTGACATCAACCCCCTGGCAGCAGCCGGTATGGCTCACTTGGAACTATAGGCTGATCCCTGAGTAATCAATATGATTCCTCCAGCGGAAACGGAAACACCTATTCCACCAACAGTCAGCCGTCCAATGTGAGTCCGTTTGCCAGGGATGTCGGCCAGATTTTCTTGGACGACGACTCGACCCTCCGCGAGCTCTGGGCTGGGATCCACCTACCCAAGGCTGAAATGGTGGCGGCGGCAGTGGCGTGACCAGCAGGCGACACAGCGTCAGTGTCGTCCAGCCACGCAGACCCACCGTGATTGGGTTTAACGCCCCGGGGCACGATGTGCAAGACGAGTCCACGCCCCCCAGCGTTTTCCACACATCCGCGTATGGCTGCGGTGGCCTCCGCCTGTCGGACGACGATCTCGCGGATGATTTTGGCGCGCTGAGCCTTTCCAAGGACGGTCCTGGTCCTTCCTCTTCCACTCATCCCCCCAGCCAGCCATCCTCACTTCCTATTTACGCGCCCATGTCTCGGAGCCCGCTCTCGCCGGATCGTGTATCCCCTATCAGCCCATCAACCTCAACATCCCAAGTGGCACATCCTTCACATCTAGGCAGCGCTTCGGCTCTCCCAGTGATAGCGGTCTGTCTGCTGGTGCCAGTCCGCCTCGCAGCCAGCTCGAGCAGCAGCTGATAGACGCCCAATACCGCAGCGTTGGCAACAACGGCCATGGGTCGCAGCAGCAACCACAACAGTCGACTCTCACCGCACGGTTTATTCCTGGCAAAGGCATCCAATACATTCTTTTGCAGGGGAACGATTCCCCGACGTACACCCGCTCGACGTCCCAGAGTTCTGGACTGTCGTCACCGCTCTCGCCGACGACGGGCCGCCCTATCCAGCCTCAGCAGGGGCCCTATTACCCTCAACAAATGCAGCGCCGTACCTCGGACGCACCCACGCCCAATCTCAACGATCTCGGCAAGGGCGTCCCGCTGTCCTCCGTCCCAGCGTCCTGGCCACTCTACATCGTCGAGTTCAAAGCTGGGCGTACAGATTTATTCTACCTGACTGACCTCACGCTCGATAACAGGGTGGGCGACTTGGTCATTGTGGAGGCGGATCGGGGCAAAGACCTGGGTACGGTTGTGAACGACACGATCACGCTAAAGGAGGTGGAGGTGTTTGAGCGGGAGCAGAGGGAGCGCGTTGCGTATGGGGATGGGGGACCGCTGAGCCCTGGTGGTCAGCAGGGAGGGGGAGGGTCGAAGAAGGAGATTAATCCGAAGATGATATATGGAAAGGCGCAGCCTCATGATACGCAGTGCGTACGATTTTGCGTGGCCCCATGTGTTGGCTCATGAGTTGGTGCTTGACAGACAACTGATTACAAAATTGCAAGATGAGATAAAGGCGCTGCAGCTCTGTCAGAATAAAGTGAGACAAAAGAAGTTACCAATG
>Ga0307518_10004268_pt1 | contig 10257 bp, 10 predicted proteins | sample 25_EM_MG_FD_203889 | JGI IMG/M metagenome (GOLD analysis project Ga0307518, IMG submission 203889) | Populus trichocarpa ectomycorrhiza microbial communities from riparian zone in the Pacific Northwest, United States - 25_EM | ecosystem: Host-associated > Plants > Roots > Unclassified | place...
AATCGATCTGTGAGGTGACGGTGAAAGGGCGTACAAGAAAGATACGCACGTATTCCAACACGGTTATGACGGCTGCTAAGCCAACATCAATCCTATAAAGGGCCGGGCGGTTGTCTGGCGACAGTTTTGGCTACGACACAGTCGTTAGCCCTGAGGGACGACTAGCGGGAAGATTTTTACGCACCCGAAGCACATCGCATGCGTGTCTCATGGAATCCGCACAAGACAAGAGAGTACGGAAATCTGCATCTTGGAGGATATCTTGTGCTTGGGTGCGTGACATATTCTGGACAAATCCATCCACGCGTTTGAGATCCCTAGCAGAATGGGACCGGTTATTCTCTCTATCCAACTTGGCTATACAAGGAATTGCTTACTTTGCGAAACCGTTGATCGCCATCTTCACTTCAGGATTTAAGCGCGTTTTTTGCGCGTGTTCGGTTATCACACCAATCAGAAGCGCAGCGTTTTCTACAACCTGGAAGAGTGTATGATGGAATCCTTCCATGGCCTATGGTAAGAGTTCAGTGCATTGTACGTGACGGATTCAGTGGGAGCAATTACCTCGATAGCCAGAGCAATCCTAAGGGAAGGAGCGATGGCTTCCTTTAGACAGTGAATACGAACGAATTCTACGACACTTTGGGCGAGCTTCAGCGTAGTTATTACGTTTCCCAAAGCGGCTCTATAGCTAGGTTCACTGAGGGCTCCGGAAGAATCACTGATATTGGTGTCTGTTGCCCAACTTGATTCATTGACCGCGAACAGGGAACTAAGGGAGGCATTGGATGAGATGGAAGATGAAGAAGACAACCTTGGAATGTGATGGCGCGGAGGTGATGGAACTCTGTTGCCCTTTTTTCCCTTGCGACCCTTAATAGAGTGCCTGAAGAAGCCCCTGATGCCCAAGAAAATGTCAGCAACGGAAGGAAGGACAGCTTGACCCGCTGAAGCTCCGTGAAAAGGTTTATTTTCATCCACCGTGATCTCCCGTTGAATCTGAAGAGGGCGGCGTTCGCCTGGTAGAGACAAGGAAAGGGTGTTGATAATCTCCCAGGCAGATTCCTCGGTAAGGTAAAAGCGATGAGTGGTTGAACCCAGCCTAATCATCGACTGCCAGAAGTCATTCTGTAGTTCTTGTTCATGCCGTAGGCCGACGTCTTCCACAACTTGATCCCACATCGTGGTGACGAGAACAACGTTCTTGAAGTTATCCTTTCCACACAGCTCTTTGAACAAATTCAAGTTTCTCAACGGCGTTCCCCCCATCTTGTTGTCCGAGATTCGGTGGAAGTACAAAAGACCGCTCAATAGGACTTGGTACTTGTAACTAAAGTACCATCAGAATGGGTAATATACCTGGGTATTAACATAGCTTACGTGGTCTTTAACCATTCCGCAATTTTTCGGAGGATCTGGGTATCGGACACAAACGTATCGTCAAATCCGGGTGTGTCGACCAAAACAATGTTTCGTTCGCCATCCGGGTGGGGATATCGGACAGCGCGTATTTCCTTTGTACACGAAGCCCGTCCGTGACCAGCCCCAATATCTGGTCTCCCGACTGTGCGATTTACAAACTATACGAATTTAGATAATAGACAATCGATAAGATATTGTTGATGCTCACAGTGCTCTTCCCTACGCCGGTGGGCCCCATGACCCTGTCAGGATGGATCAATGTGGGAACCTACATACATAAAGAACTGTGTCGCACGCAATGATGATATCATTTTCGTCGATCGCAATTTTCCTGGGCGACACCACCCCCAGAGTCACTGTATGAAGGATTTCGGTGGAACTATGGGAAGCATGGGACGAGATAGAAGATGACGAAGGTAACCTTGGGACGTGATGGCGTCCTGGAGGTAAGGGAAGTGGATCTTGACCGTCCTCGCTGCCCTTGGGACCTTCAACACCACGATGCCCAGAAATTCCTTTGAAGCATGAAAAATCATCAGGAAGAGAATGAAGGATGGATTTTCCCGTTAAAGTCTCGTGGAGGGGTTTACTTTCATCTAGAATTTGAGGAAGATGGCGTTCGTCAGGAAGAGACACGGAAATGGTGCTGATGATATCCCGTGCAGATTCCTCAGTAAGGAGGAAGCGGTGAGTGGTTGAGCCCAATCTAGCCATCCATTGCCAGATGTTGTTCTGCAATTCTTTTTCGTGCCATAGGCCGACGTCTTCCGATACTTTATCCCACATTGTGGTGACGAGTACAATGTTCTCGAAGTTGCCCATTCCACACAGCTGATTGAACATATTCAAGTTCCTCAACGGCATGCCCATAACCCTGTTTTCCGAGATCCGGAGGAAGTATAGAATACCACTCAATATGACTTTCTGCTTGCAACTGAGGTACCGTACATCAGGACAGGTAACATCTTTGATATCGATACGACTTACGTGTTCTTTAACCATTCTGCTACGCTCTGTAGAATCTGGGAGTCGGACAAGGATGTGTCATCGAATCCGGGTGTGTCAACCAAGACGACCTTTCTTTCGCCATCTGGGTGAGAACATTTGGTAGCCCATATTTCCTTTGTACACGATATTAGCCCCGAGATCAGCTCCATTGACTTGTTTTCCAACCGCACAATTGACAAACTGTAGACGTTCGATCACAGACCTGATGGGATAGCGCTGGTACGTACAGTGGTCTTCCCCACCCCGGTGGGACCCATGACACTGGTGAGATGGATCAGCCTTGGAATACATGCACGGAAATGCCGACGAACGCGATGATGATGTCATTTTCGTCAATCGCAATTTCATCCATTGGCAGCTCATGCGCCGTGTCACTTTCTTGACAGTTGGTTTCGATGGGGCCAGGGGCGGTTTGTTGGAAAGAATTCAAGGGCCATGAGCCATCCAGTTTCGTCGACACCGATGAATCAGAAAGGGAACTTTCTAGACTTTGAGCAATGGTGCTTGGTAGCGGTGTTTCGCAAACGACGGAGCTCGGAGTGCGTGGTCTAGTCCCAGTGTTCGTATTAGAGGTTGCAAACGAGAGGCCCGTTGATGACTTCCCACTGACTGCCTGTGAACGAGGCTAGAATTCCGTCATTAGAAATGTAAGCAGTGTGATCATTCAGGGATGGATTTACCTCTGGTGCAGGCATCACCAGTACTACTTAGAGGAGCCTACGACGTTGAAAGGATACAACAGCAAGATGCAGACACGCACTGACCATCATGTTCTAACTTTTTGATATCCAAATGCTGACCGTGGCATCCCTTCATTTCGTCACAGGTCACCCTTGCAGTGGACGCAACGTGTTCGACACACCAGCATGCAAGGAGGGGGCTGGAGGGGGCATTCAAGGTTTCAAATTTTATGCCCCCATGTACATCTTTAGTGAGTTCCCCTCATTACCCAAGTGAAGTCACCCACACAGCATAGAAATCTCACCCTGCTCTCGCACCGCGAAATTTTCACTGACTGTATACATTGCTCAGCCCCTCATAAATTGCACATTTCCTGATTGTCCACAGTTTCCCCTTTTCCAACACCATTTGTGAGCCAATTGTTTTCATTTTCCCCTGTCATGCTGACATGGAGTAGTAGTGCCACCGTCCACATCCTGTAAGCAACGGATCTATCATTAATCTGGCATTATTATCGAGGTTGTGAGCCTGTCTTCTTTCGGCCCCCTGCCAAGCGCTAATCCTTACCAGAACATTTGGCAATAGGCTTGCGATTATTAGTGCTGGATGAACAGCGAAACGACGAATTTGGACAACAACATCTGTGCAGCTTTGGACGCCCATCCGCTAGGCTCTTTTCTTATGGAAATCTCTGATAGCCTTTACGATCGATTCGGGAAAGCGCATTCTTTGAAGGATCTTGAGGAGGCTACAGCGTTAGGCCGTGAAGCGTTGGAGCTTTGTTCTCCAGGTCACCCTGATCGCCCATCGTCCCTCCATAAACTTGCCTGTTGTCTCCTAGAACGGTGCCTAAAAGAAAACACATCTTTGCACTTGAAGGAAGCTATCACGCTCAGCCGGGAGGCATTGAATCTCTGTCCCCCCGACCACCCAGACCGATCGTTTACTCTTCATACCCTTGCGCGTTGCCTATGTGAATGGTCCTGGAAAACGGATAGAAGACGATATTTAAAGGAGGCAATCGCATTAGAACTACAAGCGCTGGAGCTTCGTCCATTAGGTCATCCCAATCGTTCTTCGACCCTTCACTCCCTCGCATTGTACTTCTCTGATTGGTTTGATAAAGACGGTCGGATGACGGATTTAGAAGAAGCCATTGAATTTGGCCGTGCTGTCATTACCCTTCGCCCTCGGGGTCATCCCGAGCGGCACCAGTCGCTGGACAGCCTTGCTTCCTTCCTTCACATGCGCTACCGCAAAGCAAAAAACCCCAATGACTTGGATGAAGCCATCACACTTGCACGGGCTGCATTAGATCTTCGACCACCCGGCCATCCTGATCGGCCATCATCCCTCCACTCCCTTGCAGTGTACCTCGCCGACCGGTTTGGTAATACTGATCAGACGGGGGATCTGCAAGAGGCCATTACCCTTGGACGTGGTGCATTTGATCTTTACACTCCAAATCACTCCGATTGGCACCTTTCAGCTGAAAACCTTCTTGGTTTCCTTCTCAAGCGGTACCGTAAAGACAAGGCAGTTGGGGATTTGGAGGAGATAATCACGCTCAGGCGAGCCATGTTAGAACGCCAACCACAAGGACATCCCCAACGATCCTCCACAGTCACACCTCTCCAGAATGACATCGCGAAGACGATTGATAAGCCGCATGCGGAGGTAAACTTAGATAATGGCACGGTCTGCCAAGGGGTAGCTTTGGACGCTTACCACCCAGAGGATCCGAGACGTGCTCCTTTTCTTATGGAACTCTCTGATTGCCTTTATGACCGAATCAGGAAAGTGTACTCATCGAAGGATCTTGGGGATGCAATCGCCCTAGGGCGTGAAGCGTTGGGGCTCTGTCCTCCAGGGCACCCTGATCGTCCATCATACCTTCACAAGCTCGCGCGTTGCCTCCTGGAACTATGCTTGAAAGAAAATACGTCCCCGCACTTCAAGGCAACCATCACGTTCTGCCAGGAAGCGTTGGAACACTGTCCCCCTGACCATCCTGATCGGTCACCTGCCCTCCACACCCTTGCGCACTGCCTATGTGAACAACTCTGGACAAAGGATAGGGCACAGTATTTAAAGTATGTGATCACTCTGGGACGAGAAGCGTTCGATATTCGACCACTCGCTCATCCCGATCGGTCATCAACCCTCCACTCCCTTGCGGTGTACCTCGCCAACCGGTTTGACAAAGATGGTCGAATGTCGGATTTAGAAGAGGCCATTACACTTTGTCTTGCAGCTCTCGAAGGTCGCCCTCTGGGTCATCCCGATCGACACCACTCGCTTCACAGCTTCGCTTCATACCTTCATGCGCGCTACCGCAAAGCGAGAATGACTACTGATTTGGATGGGGCCATAGTGCTTTCACGGGCTGCGCTAGATCTTCGACCACCCGGCCATCCTGATCGGTCATCATCCCTCTACTCCCTTGCGGTGTACCTTGCAGACCAGTTTGATAATATTGATCAGATGAGGGATCTGCAAGAGGCCATCACACTCGGACGTAGTGCATTCGATCTTTACACTCCAGATCATCCCAATTGGCACCTCTCAGTCAAAAGCCTTCTCACCTTCCTTCGTAAGCGGTACCAGAAAGACAAGGTTGTTGCAGATTTGGAGGAGATGATCACACTCGGGCGAGCCATGTTAGAACGTCAACCACGAGAACACCCCGAACGGTCCCCCTCAATCGCGTCTTTTGAGAGTGACATCGCAGAGATGATTGATAAGCCGCGCACGGAGGTGGACTTGGACAAGGCCATCATACTAGGACGAGAAATCGTAGCCATCCGTATACCAGGCAATCCCTTTCGTTCTGAATCTCTCAGAAAGCTCATCGGTGATCTTGAGGAGCGGTTCCAGAAGCAGGATGCCATTTCTGATTTAGAAGAGCTCATTAGGTTGCATCGCAATATCTTAGAACTCCATCCTCCAGGTAATCTGGCACGATCTTCGTTGCTCCACGATCTTGCACGTTGTCTTTGGTACAGGTTCCAGAGGAAGGGGGAGGCTTCTGCCTTGGAGGAAGCCATCGCCTTTGAACGGGCTGCATTAAAGCTTCGTCAATGGGGACATGCCAATCGCGCCGAATCTCTTCAAACTCTCGTTCGTCTTCTTGGCGAGTATAGCAAGCTGGGGAAGACAGACACGGGAGAGTTGATTGCACTTGGGCGTGCCATCATGGAGCTTGGTCCGTCGGAATATCCTAACTATGGTTCATCCCTCCGGGAGCTTGTAAAACAAGTTGCAGCAGTGGATGTACAGGAGGCCATAACGCTCACAGACTCTGCACTGAAGATCTGTCCAATGCGACACCCTGATCGGCCAGTATTGCTCAAGACTTCTGCTATTTGCCGTCAAAGAAATCTCAAAGTAGGTGCAAAATCAGACCGAGACGGAGTCAAGAAGTTGATCGGAGACGCCCTATATGACACCCTTGAAAACCTTCCAACGCGGCTCCTGAACACCCTGACTGGCCGCCTCTGTGGTCGAGATGAACTAATATCAGACTTCGGCAACAGTACGCAATACAAGGAGCTGTTGGCATCAGCTGCAAATTGCCATCCTCTCCAGCACGAATGCATCCAGGAAACCGTGTCTACGTACTTCAGATATGTTACACTCTCTCATCGCTGGGGATCGGACGAACCGCTACTCCGTGATATCCAGGGTCGAGTTATCTATGACATGGAACCCACACATGGCATCATAAAGCTTCAAGCATTTTGTGCAGATGCTTCCGAACGCCGCTACCTGTGGGCGTGGAGCGACACATGTTGCATCGATAAGGAGAGCAGTGCGGAGTTACAAGAAGCAATTGGGTGTATGTTCAGGTGGTACCGGCGGTCGGCTCTGACGATTGTGCATCTTGCCGACGTTTGGGAAGATAGTGCGCTATGTAACAGTGTGTGGTTCGAACGAGGCTGGACGCTTCAGGAGCTGTTGGCGCCACACGCAGTGCTGTTCTTCAAAGAAGATTGGTCGCTGTATGGGAGCCAAATGTCTACAAATCATAAGGAGGACCATAGCGTACTCGCAGAGCTGGAAAAGGTGACCAACATCGCATCACACTATCTCATAAATTTCCATCCAGGAATGGACGATGCACGATCAAGGCTTCGGTGGGCATCCACACGCCGCACCACCCGCCCAGAAGACATGGCTTATTCGTTGTTTGGAGTGTTCAATCTTCACCTCCCTGTCCTGTACGGGGAACCCAAAGAGAATGCCCTCGGACGTCTTCTCGCCGAAATCATATCGCAGTCGGGGGATATTTCGGTTCTTGATTGGGTTGGAGAGGCATCGCCATTCCATAGCTGTTTCCCCGCGCACATCGCTGTTTACCGAACGCTCCCTTTTCCGTCTTCGCATGTTGATCAAATTCAGTCATTAATGCCGAACGTCCACGAACTTGTGGCCTCCTCCCAGTCACTGGATGCGCTGTTTGCTTCGCTTTCGAAGTTGGACCCCCCACATTTTGTTGGTCGGAGACTTAAGCTACCATGCGTCGTCCATCGCGTGACATCCATCCACCCGAAACAATGGGAACCTAGCACTCCGAGTCATGTGTATGATATTCATGCAGAGGGCCTAACATCGTTGCAGATCGTATTGCCGAACGAGTTCAAGAATGATCCGCTTACTACACTCTCATATGTTCTCATTCGGTCGTGGGATCCGAAACTACTCCACTCATCCACCGTAGTCGACGCCACGGCTTCTGAGCAGGTGGCTATGACGCTGTGTCAGCCATTTCATGCGCTTTTGTTAGAAGAGTTGCCTCAAAACGAGTATCGGAGAATTGCCACTTCTTTTGCCATCGTTGCTCATGTTGCAGACGCAGCAAGTATCCTCCGCAGCAGTGTCCGGACTCTCAATATAGTTTAAGGTGGTACGTTCTACTGGGACCTCTTTCTGTACAACTGCTGATGTACAGCGGATACAGGAGATCATGCTTAGTAGCAAGGGTAGTACAGAGGCTGTTTGTTGAATCCTATTCTTGAATTTATATTCATACGATCCTCTCAGCAGTATGACGTCCTGGTGTCGGGATCGTGTGCAGCGCATGTTGGATGTCTCCGCGTCGGCATGGCGCTCATTGCACGTAGGACGTACACGTACCTCTAGTTGAGGACTCTGACTTCGTGTTTAGCATCACAGTCACCAACCAGCTGTGGAGGGAAAGAAGTCTGTCCAGCCGACAGTGGGTGATGTGCTGTGGCCTTTACCCTGCGATAGAAAATTTTGTCCTGCTCACTGGCATCGTGTTCTCCTAGACCACGTGCAGGGAGGAGTTTGTGCTGGTCGATGAAACAAATTGGCATCAATATTCGACATGATTTGTGATGGGAGCACACGAGACCGCACGGAGCATCGTGCAAGAGCTTTTGGAGTGTAAAGCAGGTCGAACACTCATAATTTAGTGGATAGTCTTTTACAGTTTCGTGTCATCTCACATGGTAACTACAAATGCATAATAACATCAACATGCTGGAGACGCATGCCATAAAGCTACAGTGGGGAGGAGCTTGTCCATTTCCATGCTCTGTTCAGATACATGTGATGCACGCAGTTGTCATGGGTGACGCATAGATTCGTTAATCATTCCGAAACGAACACGATTCTAAATCGACCTGTGAGATGATTACAGAAGGACGAGCAAGAAGAATACTCACAGGTTTTGATTTCGTTTTAACGTCTGATAAGCCAACATCGAGTCTATCAAGTCTTTGGCGGTTCTCTGCCTGCAGTTTCGGCTATGGGGCGGCCCATGAATAGAGAGTACTCGTGGATGACTGATTACACACCCGGAGGACATCGCATGCGTGTCTGATAGAACCCGCACAAGCTGAAAGAGTGCAATAATCTGCACCTTGGTCGATATCTTGTGTGTGGTTGCGCGTCATATTCTGAACAACTTCGTCGGCGCGCCTCATGTAGCTGGTAAGGACGAAACAGTTGTTTCTCCATTCAGCCTGATGATACGAGAACTGTCTTACCTCGCGAAGTCGCTGATTGCTGACTCTACCTCACCCGTCAAGCGCGCTTGTCGAGCATGTTCAGCTATCACACTGATCAATAGTGAAGCATTTTCTACGACCCGGAAAAGTGCATCTTGCGTTCCTTCCATGGCCTATGGTAAAAGTTCATCTCGTCATGCATGATAAATTCAGGGGCATTGGTTACCTCGAGAGCCTGAGCAATGCATAGCGATGGAATGATGGCTTCCTTTAGACAATGAACACGAACTAACTCTGTGGTGCTCTGGGCGAGTTTCAGGGTGGTGATCACATTTCCCAGAGCAGTTCTATAGTCTTCTTCACTCAGGGACCCACTGCTCATACTAGTACTTGTTATTGCCGTCCGAAATGACCCATTGGCCGTGGAGGATGAACTATAAGAGATGTCGGACGAGATAGAAGATGAGGTAGGCGGCCTTGAAGTGAGATGGCGTCGTGCAGCGAAGTCGACTTTGGCCCGATTATCCATTTTGATCTTGGGACCCTTACTGGATCGCTTGAGGAACTCCTTGATACCCGAGAAAACATCAGTAATGGATTGAAGGACGGCTTTCCCCGCTGAAGTCTTGTCTATGGGTTTATTTTCATCCACCATCTCCCGCTGAATTTGAAGAGGACGGCGTTCGCCCGGTGGAGACAAGGAAATGGTATTAATAATATCCCAGGCGGATTTCTCGGTAAAGAGGAAGCGGTGAGTGCTTGAACCAAGGCTGATCATCGATTGCCAGAAAGCGTTCTGCAATTCTTCTTCACGCTCCAAGCCTTCGTCGTCCGATACGTGATCCCACATCGTAGTGACAAGAACGACGTTCTTGAAGTTATCTCTTCCACACAATTCTTTAAACATGTTCAAGTTCCTTAGCGGCGTCCCGCCCATCCTGTTGTCTGATATTCGGTGGAAGTATAGAAGTCCGCTCAACAGGACTTTTCGCTTGTAACTGAAGTAAGCATTAGTAGATGTAATATTCTTGAATAGTAGTAGGGCTTACGTGGACTCGAGCCATTCCGCTATATTCCGCAGAATCTGGGTGTCGGACACTAATGTATCATTGAATCCAGGCGTATCGATCAAGACGATGTTTCTTTCGCCATCTGGGTGAGGACACCGGAC
>Ga0307518_10004271_pt1 | contig 10253 bp, 7 predicted proteins | sample 25_EM_MG_FD_203889 | JGI IMG/M metagenome (GOLD analysis project Ga0307518, IMG submission 203889) | Populus trichocarpa ectomycorrhiza microbial communities from riparian zone in the Pacific Northwest, United States - 25_EM | ecosystem: Host-associated > Plants > Roots > Unclassified | place...
TCTACCTTCCTCTATTTTTTGAGATCGTAATTAGTAATGTAGCAACAACTTGTCCCTGTTGGCTGATTAATTTCTGAAAGCTACATGGATAAGCTTAGGTGGGTTATGTGAAAAAGGGGCGGGGGGGCGTTTTTTGTGGGAATAAAATCATGAAAAGTTTCAACATCCAAGTGAGGCCAGGGCAGGACTACTCGTGAGGACGGTTAGAAAGGGTGAAAAAGTAGGTGAAATACACACAGATAATTTTTACACAAGTGGACATCCATCCATCCATCCATCCCTCCCTCCCTCTCTCACTCCCTTTGACAACTACTCCTGCCCATGATTCTTAACCCTTAAAAATATTCCACTTGGATTTCATGATGAGGGAGGGAGGGAGAGAGAGACTGTGTGGTGGTGGGTAACAAATAATATGCAAAATGGAGGGGAGATAATAGCAACAAAAAGGTGAATCAACCTTCCCAGTTCCCATCTCTAAGCCCACCCTTGTTGCCTAAACTTGCACCACAAGGTCAGGGAAAGAAAAAAGAAAAAGTGGAAGGTGAACCAAAGCGCACACACAACCACAACCACACTCATACTCTTATCTTTTTTCCTATTCTTCCCTTTTCTTTCATCATCTTCCCTTGAACCCAACCTCCAACTTTTCTAGAAACCCCCCTCCCCCCCTCTCTCTCTCATGCATGATAGTGTAGTGTACCAATAGAATAAAGAACCACAACTACCATATGCACACTTATAAACACAAGAATATCTCAAGAACTGCCAAGCCACTATAGCATTTCTTTTCAAAATACCCATCACAACCAACTTACTAACTCGGCAGAAGTATGATTTACATCCCCTGAAAACAATTAACCTAACTTGACCTTTTTAAACCTAAACTAGTCTCAAGACTTGCTTCTATAACAATGAGCTAAAATCAAATCAATATTTACTCATTTAAGCAGTGGATTTTTTAATGGATTTTGAGTTTTTAAAAAACTCCATCATTGAGCCTTGGAAACAGTCCGAACCAAAATTATCAAATTCGAACTTCATTTGTTCTCTCACGCATGAATCTGATGAGTATCATTTGAAAGAGAAAAAAATTATAATTTACAAAAAAACCCTAAAATATATATGTTATTTCTTGTGGAGAAAAATTGAACCCCATATTCCCCCTCTTTTGTAGCTTCAACAAAATATCTATAATTTTTAAAATAAAATATTTCTAATTTATTAGAATAAAATATTTTTGACATTAATTAAAAGAATACAAAATCAGCATTTAATTGAGCATAAAGATAATAAGTATCAACTTCTCTTCAATTATTTTTTTTAAAAAACAGATCCAAATAAAAACAAAAAATACTGATTCATTACTTACAAGTCACGATTATAATTTTTTTTTTACAAAAGAAAAAGAAGAAGAAGAATGATGTAACCAATATTTTAATTGCGAGATAAATTGGATAATCAAGAATCATGGAAGCAAGGTTATCGGTCATAGAAAAGGTACGAAACTGGACCTTGCTACAGATCCACTCCTTCACTGGTGTCAGTTCCAACAGCAATAAGGATATAAATCTAAGGGGTGTCCGTGAATTCTGGTACATGTGTTGTCTAGTGAGTTGGGGAAGATTTGAGAGGCAACTTATAAACTTAGATAATCAAGAGTTTTCCGGAGTTTAAGTGGGTGATTGGAAGGCTGATAAAAATTATATTTTAAAGTGTTTTTTTATTTGAAAATATATTAAAATAATATATATATTTTTTTAAATTTTATTTTTAATATAACATATCAAAACAATAACAAAAAAACTAATTTAAAAATAAAATTAAAAAAATAACGGAACCGCGGTTATGAAAAGCGGGGGGATACCGCACTTTGTCTTGCCTATAATTAAATATGAACTTACTTTACACCTAACTGAAGGTTACCTAGAGTTTAATGTTCCTTATTTGATGCGAGTATCATCAAGTAGTATCATCAAGAGAGATACCACCAGCCACTCTCTCAAACCTGTCTCACCAACTCACATCTAGAAGCAATTAGGGCCAGTTCCCTCTCTCCTTCTCTCTCTCTATCTCTCTCTCTCTCTCACACACACACACAAAGAGTCAAATGCCTATAAAATCACTTCTCAAGTAATCTCAAGGGCCGGCCTTAATGTTCTAGCAACAAGAAGAAGAAGGAAGGCCTCCATTTCTACCACAACAGTACCGCACGCCCGTCAAAAAAAGAAAAGACGCACCAAAAACATTGAGGTTACCATTCCTACTTGTAAATCCTACTGAAATGGGAAGGTCTCCTTGCTGTGAAAAAGCTCATACAAACAAAGGCGCATGGACTAAGGAAGAAGATGATCGCCTTATTGCTTACATTAGAACCCACGGTGAAGGTTGCTGGCGTTCACTTCCTAAAGCTGCTGGCCTTCTAAGATGCGGCAAGAGCTGCAGACTTCGTTGGATCAACTATTTAAGACCTGACCTTAAACGTGGCAATTTTACTGAAGAAGAAGATGAGCTCATTATCAAACTCCATAGTCTCCTCGGCAACAAGTAAGCCTAGCTGAGTAATAATTGAAAAAACTAACCCTTTATGCTAAGGTTGAATATTTTATGCTAATGGTGTCTGCTATTTTTGTTGTAGATGGTCACTTATAGCCGGAAGGTTACCAGGGAGAACAGATAATGAGATAAAGAATTATTGGAACACACATATAAGAAGGAAGCTCTTGAATAGAGGCATAGATCCTGCGACTCATAGGCCACTCAATGAACCAGCCCAAGAAGCTTCAACAACAATATCTTTCAGCACTACTACCTCAGTTAAAGAAGAGTCGTTGAGTTCTGTTAAAGAGGAAAGTAATAAGGAGAAGATAATTAGCGCAGCTGCTTTTATATGCAAAGAAGAGAAAACCCCAGTTCAAGAAAGGTGTCCAGACTTGAATCTTGAACTTAGAATTAGCCTTCCTTGCCAAAACCAGCCTGATCGTCACCAGGCATTCAAAACTGGAGGAAGTACAAGTCTTTGTTTTGCTTGCAGCTTGGGGCTACAAAACAGCAAGGACTGCAGTTGCAGTGTCATTGTGGGTACTATTGGAAGCAGCAGTAGTGCTGGCTCCAAAACTGGCTATGACTTCTTAGGGATGAAAAGTGGTGTGTTGGATTATAGAGGTTTGGAGATGAAATGATTAAAGATACTTGGAGCTAATTAATGTTGATGTTGTAGTTGAAAAAGAACGGAGAGAAATGATAAACGGGATTGCTATTAGATTGAAAATCTCTTAAATTAATCTCTAATCTTTTATTTTTCCTAATTAATCTCTAATTTGTATGAATACACTATTTGTACAGTTTAGTGATCATTAAAATTGGTGAATGTTTTCCACTCATCGAGATATTACTTGCTTTTGACATGTTCATGATTTCGTTTCTTTCCTCGGTTCTCCTTCTCTTTTTCCGGGAAAGTTGGGCTATGTCAGATGTTCAAAAGGTTCATGTTGTTAGTCGTTGCTATTATTCTGAAAGTTTATCATGCCCACTACTACTCTGATCCATTTTTTATGATTTTTTTTTTCTTTTCCGATTTAGATTCTTTTTTTGGGCTTGTCTTTATTGGAAAAGTTCGATTTTCTTTTGTAGAAAATGGATAAGCTGTGAGCGGAGGAGAAATGAGGAGGATGGGAGTGGTGGGCAACCCATCTTTTATATTGTAATAAAAGCACAGAAACCCTACTCTATAAAAAAGAAGTGTAGAGGAACCAACAACTGTCCGTAGTACCACCCAACTCTACCAACCTAATATTTGATTATCTAAGCCCCATGATCCAACCAGCTGCACTGCACAATTGAATACGGATCAAACCCTAACCCTAACCCTAACCCTAACAATGGTTTTTGTTTAATTCGGATCAGTACCATTATTTTAGATTGTTTTCGAAGCATTCTCGAATCAGTTCTTTACATTCGAATCAAGCACCATAAGGTATTAATTAGGGTTTGTTCCATGATTTATCAAAGGAGTGCAAGAACCAGCTGGGCAATCCGGTGAAGTTGAAGGAGGCGCAAAATTATTGTTGACTTCACATGCCTTATTAAATAAAATGCTGCTTCTAACATATGGATTGTAGTTCATAATTAATTATTGAAACTTTATTAGGTAAAAAGTTCAATCAATCAAGCCAGAAATCACTTAACTTGTTTTGCTTTTATCAAACAATATTCAACTTAATTTATTATTGCTAATAATTAACTCATCTGGAATTTGTTTACACACTAGTGGGAATTAAGGGCATGATCCATCCATGCTGGGATCTTGGAATCCCGAATGCAACTTTTGGGAACTCATGTGTGAACAACTCGCCATGAATTCTGAAAACGCCATATATATATATATATATATATATATATATATGTTTTGTTTGTAGATTATTATTTTTTTCTCAAAATTAATAAATGGACTGGACCAATTCTCCATAGCTGAAATTTACGAATTCCTTGATAAAGAGAGGAGCGCCCATCATCCAAATGGCAAAGCCACGAGCTACATCAATTCAATGCGAATTATGTCACTGGGGTCCCAAAGTACTTTGCCTTTCACTATTTTGGCTTTGCTTAACTACCATATAATAAAAACAACAGTATTCGTATTATTGAGCCAATATATATTAAATAACTTTAGTATGATTAAAAATAGAAAGATATTAATTACGGGAGAGAAACGCCAAAGAAGAAAGAGATGAACCCTCACTCCTGAAGCCCTGTCAAATGAAGAAAATCTAGTTCAAAGATATGAGGATGATCAGTGCCCATCTGGTGGTAGCTACTGATCCTTGCAGAAAAAGGAAAGGAAAACAAACACCATGGCCATTCCCATACAGAAAAGGTACCCTCTTTTCTACTATTGACCCCTTTTTTTTTCCTTTTCTTTTTCAAAGGGGTTAGGTAGAGGCAATAGAAGCTTCCATGGGATTTTTTTCTCTCCATGGCTTCTCCCTCTCTTACTCTGCCAAGAAAATTATACTATACGGCTGAAGTTTATTATTATAATTATTATTATAATTATTATAATCATTAACTCATCGCTTCACTCACTATCGGTAGTGTAATAATTGTCCTACCTTTGTTAATAGTTCAACTTCTACCAACATCACATGCATAACCTTTTCTGAAGGGGCCCTCCAAGTTTTCTTCTGGATCCATGCCTTTCCCAAATGACCCTCAAATGCTCCATTATTAAAGAGATTGCCTTCGTCATGTGTTTCAGATGTAAATCCCACTTTAAAATGGTGTGAAGAAAGGGACGAGAACATGTAGATACGGTTGAGGATTGAATTAGTGAGGAAACTGGATAGAGATATATCTTTGCATCACATTATCAAAGGTATAGGCATACGAAAAGCTTGGGCTTTAAAAAGAAAATTTCACTCAAAGGTAATTCTCACAAACAAGGGTAAATTGTCAATAAGTATAGTTATGATTCTGTGTCTTTTTTTTCCTTATTATTAATCAAACAATTTGGTATAGAATATGTCGAGAACAATGATTTTAGAAAGATATTCGGCAATGGAATCAAGATCCAGGCATGGCAAGATGGCCCTTCTGAATTTTGAAAACTTTTCATTATAGATTCTATCTTTGGATTTAAGATTGAGTTTTCTTTCCTTATATGTGCAAGACATTATTGTTTCTAAGGATAAATCAGGATTCATTAAAAACATCTAGACCATAAAAAAAAAAGAGTAAGCAAGTCCAAAGCCATTTCTCCATGGAACAAACCTAAAATGCACTAGTTAGAAATATGAACTCTATAATCACTCCTATCTATATGCTTCCACATTATTTTATATTTTTGTATTTTTATTTATGGGCATGTATCCTTTAATTAGTTTCACGCAACAAAAAAATCATTTTCTTTAATTTGATGAAAGTCTATAAGAATTTCATTTTTAATTACAAGCTCATTGTGATTTGAACTTGATGATGTTCTAAAAATCCAAACAGCTTGAGAGCAATACTTATATATTAAATAATCAGTTAATCTCTTGGTTCTAATAATCCAATTCATTCTAGTAATCCGATTCATTCTCTTGCTAAGGTGGCCGAGGGTTGATGTTTAAAACCTGCAAAAGGTCATCTTTTATAGATTTGAGGACTCTTCGATGTTTATGTAAGTATCATTTTGAGAGAAAATATAATGATATTTTAAAGACTTTGAAAATAAATAAGCCATGAAGAATGGAGATTCAAAACCCCTACTTCTAAAGATCTAGTGGGTCTTTATAGCCTATTTTCTTACCATTTTAATCCTTAATTGTCAAAGAGAGAAACATCTCTGACTTTATCAAAAAGGAAATATCTTTGACTTTACCAAAGAGAAAATATCTGACTTTTTCAGAAGAAAAATATCTCTGTAAGCATGTGGAATCAGTGCTTGGTTAAGCTCAAGGATTTTGGTTCTAGTAGTTTACCAGACCCATATATGCTTGGACTCAGCGCTTGACCGAACCCAAAGATGTTAGGTTATCACTCGAGCCCTAGTTCTTTTAAATGAGGATAAAAAAAAAGAACATAACATGTTGATCCATCAGTAGCCCTCCAAGTTTTTGTGTATTTATTACACAAAGATTTTGAAAGGTTACTAGTAGTAAATGAAACTTTTTTTACCTTCCCTATAAAATTTAGCTGTCTCACATAGAATTGTTAGGATTCTTATGGCTAGATGGCTAATCTTTATTGAAGGAGGTGACTCTTGGGAAACATAATGATTACTTGCATTTAATGTAGTATTTGAGAGAGTTTCTGGAGATTTGAGAAGACATGAAAATCCATTCATCTAATGGTGAGGGCATAAAGATGTTTCCTTTATAACCCTAGATGTTTTTGCCTTTGTTGTTTCTTTTATTTTCTGTAATTTATGAAAAACTACTCTATTGAAAACCCCTAACTATTTTAGTTCTAATCCAAGGATACAAACTCATCTCTAGGTATTTTCCACCACCGGCTTCTTTCTCTTTCCGCTTTAAACCAAAACATGAACCCAAAAAAAGTTAGACATGTCTTTAAAAAGAGGGATGTCATTATTTCTGAAAAGGAGTTCAAGTTCCAACTTAAGATTAGGAGAAGTGGCAAGGGGCATGGGGTCCATCATAATGGGCCACAAAATTAGAGAGGGTGATAACTCGATGTCCATGTCTAGTAGGGATGATAGTAGCTCTCCTCATAGAAGTTCTTCTCTCGCCATTATTAGAGAATCCTAAAAGAGATGGAGGCTACCTTAGACCTTTAAGGATGACGTTTCCAGCATTTTAGGTGTTAAAGATATAAAGTTTGTTTCTCATATTTAGCCAAGAGAGTACACAACTTAGATACCTAACCAGACTGAACGTATCAGCTGGGAAACCTTGGGCTCTTCTTAGAGTCATTTTAAGATTATAACTTTTTTTGCATGTATGTGATGAGGTATTTCTTCCCTCTCAAAGGATTTATAGGGGAAATGTTCAGATACTACCAGCTATGTCCAAGCCAGTTGCATCTAAATGAGTTATCACTTTGTTCATATTTGATAAGTTTTTTTAGGCTTGTTGGAATTGAACCTATAATTAATGTCTTCAGAAGTTGTTACCATTTGGTTGCTGACACTGATGATGACAATGACATGTGTTGGTTTTTCACATTAGCCAACATGCCCACAAGAGCCATAAATAAAACTCTCTGTGGGAAGCCTGTACATGTCAAGAAATGGAGGGGAAAATGGCTGATAGTAAGGTATAGTGGGCCAGTCAATCCTAGAGGTGGAATGCAACAAATCTGAGGTTGTTTTCATTATTGGAAGGTTTCTCTTCCCGATGTAAACAACATGTCTCGTTTGAGCTTAGACGAGGAGAAAACATATGCTGCACTAGCCTCAACTTTGACTAAGTATAAAGTCAATAGGATGGCCAAAAGATATTATTAAGCCATTTTGCAAAATATGCAGCTTCCTTATTCTTGTCTTTTTATTGCTAAGTTTATTACTAAAATCTTTTTTTTTTTGTGCAGGACTAACAACTGAAGGAGAAACTTTAATGAGGTCTACAAAAGAGAGTTCACTAGGGAAGTCTTCGTCTCCTTTTGTGGTTGGAAATGGAGTTAAAGAACTAATGGAGGAATACCTCATCATTTTTTATAAACTCTCTGTTTTCGAGGGCTCTATTCATGAAGAAACAACAGTGGGAGCTGGAACTCCCGCAGAAAATAAAGTTGAGGGCATTTGTACTCCCCTAGCAAAGAGTCAAACATATTTAACTCCCCCTGAAGTGATTGAGGGCGTTGCTACCCGCTTTAAGTGGAGTAGGGTGTCCACCCTTATAGAGTTTGGTGTTCCGGTCTTGATTATAGAGGCTCATGTGGTGGATTTTCTCTGCCTTAATTTCCAGCTTTAACGAGCATATTCTAAATTGATCGAACCTAACAAAACTGATTAAACCCCCAATCAACCAAAATAGACCAACTGGTTGACTGGTTCAATCCAATCGGTTGATCGAGATTTCAAAATCCCGATCTGCTAGTCCTCGAAACTATAGATCTAAGGATAATCGGCAAGTTCCTCAAACAACTATAATTCCAGTTCTCAAATCAGTTCATTTTAAGCCAAACTAACACCATAAAACATTTATTAAACCTTTTAAATCATTCAAACTCTAAAATCAAACTTAACCAACATATTCAAGCATAAAAAAAATAACATCAATATCTTACATTAGGAACCCTTGACTTTAACTTTCACTTCCTTTTCCCTTTCTTCCTTCTTTTTTATTCCTTATTCCTTCTTTCTATCTTCATCTTTCGGTTCTCACTGTCTACAAATCTAACTCTTTCTCTTATTTTTCTTCTTTTGACAACATATATATTTATTTAATCATATGAAGTGTCCAATTTTCCCATCAATCATTAATACCCATAATAATGCACACAATGACACCGTTGACTTTTCAAATCCATTTTATTTTTATTTTGGGGTATTACACTAAAAAAATATATGTTGTAGAGGCTGAACTGAAGAGTCTTAAGGTGGCTTATTCATTATTAAAGGAACAAATACAAGACATTGTCTTTCAATTGGGATCTAATGACAAATTGCTTTAGGTTGCCTATAATCAAGTGGATTCCCTAAAGCGGGAGATCTTTGAGGTGAAGACCATCTAAGATGGTCTAATGGTTGAGCTTTTTGCGACTAGAAAAATGCACAGAGTTCTCAGGCTTAATCGAAGGCTTTAAGGAACTCTCTCTCGAGGAGCTTCATGAATTGTTTTGGGGTCTACAGCTTTGACTGAAATAGTTGGGGACAATATATTTCTTTCCATATCCAATCTTTATTTCTTCAATCAATCAATCAAGAGGAATGCATGAAGACTCTAATATCATCTTTCATCCGGTCTTAGTGTTTAAATTTGCGGATGTGTTCCCAGTTATGGCTATTGCTGCTAGATATGAAGAATATTTATATTTTATTTTATAAAGTTTGATTCTTTTCATTTATCTATTTACTCGTGTGTATGGATCTAATGCCCATAATAAACATTCTATATGGGGCTTAAGATCCTTAGAAAAAGCTTTGGAATTTTATATGGATCCAATGCCCATACTTGAAAAAATTTAAGAGAATTCCCTAAACAATTGGTGTGGGTCCAACACCCACATTAAAAATTCCATGCAGGGTTCAAAAACCCTTAGGAAATTATGAAACAATGCATAGGTCCAACACTAACACTCAGGAAAACATTTATTAAATTTAAATTTAAAACTTTGTCTAACTTTTTAATTAATGTTTAAAAGGGATTTGCCCCCTGCTTAGAACCGAGATGAAATCTTGGTTTCTGATATATTCCTATCAATCTGGATGAATATGTAATTTATTATTGAAAAGTTGTTAGGAATGAGAGGGAGATTGGTGCTGTTATTCTTAGGTAAAACATAGTTATTGAGTTAGTTTGCCTCTTTCTTGGAGAAATGTGTTATCGCTCTAGGGTGACCACGTCAATCCCTTTCAATATGATTTGTGCAATTGCACTGGGAAGACTGAGTTGATCCCTTCCAAGGTAAATTGTGCAATCGCACTAGAAAGACTGAGTCAATTCCATCCTTAAAAGGTTGTGAGGTTGCTTTCTTAAACATCATCCAGAGAAAAAAAGACATCGTTACTGTGAATAATTTAATTTTTATATAAGAAACTTACATTCCTAATCATTGACCATGATATATTTTTTTTATTGTCATTTAAGGTA
>Ga0307518_10004272_pt1 | contig 10253 bp, 5 predicted proteins | sample 25_EM_MG_FD_203889 | JGI IMG/M metagenome (GOLD analysis project Ga0307518, IMG submission 203889) | Populus trichocarpa ectomycorrhiza microbial communities from riparian zone in the Pacific Northwest, United States - 25_EM | ecosystem: Host-associated > Plants > Roots > Unclassified | place...
TGCCGGGAAATTGAAAAGTCACGTAGGCCCAAGCCTACCTCCTCGGATTGGCGGACTGCTTGGTTTCTCTACGCTACACTGAAGTGTGAGGCAAAGCCCAATTTTATTTTTGAACATGAAAGGATTCCTATTTTGAGAATGTCTCTATGCCAACTCTGATCCATCCTGGCCCGTATATCCATTTTTCTTATCAGGATCGGGAGTAAGAAGAATGGCTAAGAGAATAGATATCCATTTTTCTTATCGGATGAATTCAAGTTAATTTTTCAGTTTGTATATCAACTTATTATGAGATTATAATAACCTCATAGAAATTTAATTAAAATAAATTATAAATTTTAATTTTTAATAATTTAATGTTGAATGATGAAACTAAAAAAAAATCAATTAAAAAAATGACCCAAGAAAATTACCTGAGTTAACCCAAGTTAATTTGCCAAGTCCATGACCTGATTCATGAGATCGGAATAACCCAACAAATCAAATCAAAATAAATTATGAAACTCGATTCTCAATCATACTAGTGATGAAATATGAAATTGAAAAAAAAATTAATTAAAAAAAAACATAGAGAAACGACTCGGATTAACCTGTCAAACCAATTATTTGAGTTATGAGATAGGAACACCTTATAGAAAAAAAAATCAAAACAAATCACGAAGTCTAATTCCTTTTTAATTCAATGTTGAATGATGAAATCAAGAAAAAAAATCAATTAGAAAAAAAGAAAAAATTTGAGTCAACTGAATTAACTTGTCAAACTCGCGGTTTAAGTTATAAGCTTTGGATAACTTCATAAATAAAATTTACATAACTCAATTCTTAATAAATTTAATGTTGAAAATTTAATTAAAATGAAAAAAAAAAAACCTATTCTTATAAACAATGTTACGGGAGGAGAGGCAAGTAAAACCCCTCATCCTCTATTTTTTTTATTTTTTTGTTAATCTCCTTCGTACTATGGAATATGGACATCTTTGAAGGTTAACTTTTTCGAAATTAGAACTCAAGGGAAGTAGAGGAGAAAGAAACTGTAGAGTTGATACAACACTGTTTTTTTTTTTTTTTTTAATTCTATGAAGCGCAGATAGAAATTTACTGTGAAAATTAGCAGCTCTGTTCAATTGATAATGATAGAAACACTGCTCCATGCTCGTCTGAAAGCGGTTCTTCCCATAAGTGGGCTTGGAGGCCATGGACCTACATTGGGCCTTCTGGTTAAAATATTTGAGCAGTGTTTCTATCATTTTAGAGTGAGGTAGCCTCTCCAGCTCCGGGGAGATGCGTGAGGTAATATAATGACCACCTCGGAACTGACTTTCTAATATTATCTCCATATATAACCCTCAACCCAATACATTTGATTGATTTTCTAATATTATTTCAAGTTAAGGCACCAGCTCGTGATAACGAGAACGACTATTTCGCTTAAGATCCGATAGCCATTTTTCATAACAAAATTAACTACATATTTAAAGCTAAAACATTTTACTTCAAAATATTTCATCTTTGACTTTAATCTATTCTTTTACTATGCATATGAAAATATTGGGGTGTTTATGAGTGTGATAGTGATTATTTTTTAAGATTTTTTTCACTTGAAAGTACATTAAAATAATATTTTTTAAAATTTATTTTTTACATTAAAACAATCCAAAAATATTAAAAAAATTTAATCTTACCAAAAAATAAAATAAAAATAAAACTCAATACTAAAAAAAACCTTTATTTTTATATGGAAACCGCCCCAATGGAAACGCAACTTAGGCCCAGCAGCTGCTCTCGGCCTGTCATGTGATTGTAACAACTAATAATTACAAAGATTTAAAACAATACTGTGTTTTTGTAATCAAAGTTCAAAACAAAATGTGGTTTTCGCACCTTTTTCAAGTACATACTAAGCTGTCAAGCTGCTATGGGTACACCAGGACGATGTTGTTCCCTTGACGATCGTGTTTTTTTTTCCCTTCTGTTTTTCTTTTCTCTTCGGGATTATTGAAGAAGATACAGGGCTATACCCGGCGCAGTAATAACCAAGGCATTGGGTATTATTTTTTTCTAAACTTCTCTCAGTCATTCCGAGACAACGATGATGATGTTGACGGTGTCAGTTAAAGATTATAAGTGGGTAGTTTCCGAAAATACCTCTTCAGGAAGGAAGTATACTCTCCTCGAATAGTTTGATTAAATATATTTAACTTATTTTTCAATGCCCGTAAACACTGGAGAAATATTTTTCAGCACATGGAATAGGTGGCGACCTGGAGGAGAACGGAAGAGGCATGAAGAAAAACAAAACGCTAAAATCTAATAAATCCACGTCACCACCCCTGTAAATTGCAAGATTAATTAATAAAAAGAAGAAAAGAAACTCTCCAGAAATTGAGGCTTGATATCCGGCTTAAAAAGAATTGACCGTCAAGTTAAGATATTAATTATTACTAACTATTTACAAGATGGCCACCAAATCCGCTGATTATAGAATAATGATGATAAAGCTGAAGATATCATCAAGTTGAAGATATCATCAAGTACTGTCAGTCGCTGTCTTGGGTGACAGAATGTTGGCAGCCAAAAAGATACATACAGCTGGCAAGCAGGTAAATCCACCGAGCAGGTCCGTGCCAGACAATTGTCATCCATTCATGCACTTGCCCGCTAACCCAGGAAAATAGAATAATAATAATAATAATAATAAAAGAAAACAATTGTTTTATCAGGCATGACACTCGTAGAGTATTTTAGAGTGTAGATGCCGTCTTAATCCATCACATCATCCACCACCTAAGCTTTTATTACAAAGAGAGAGAGAGAAAGGATATTTACATGTGACATGGGTTTCACGTAATCTAATACATGTTGAAATCAATAGGATATGGTTTGACTTTCCTCAATCCGTGTCGTACACTACTTGCTTGCTATAATTTTTTATTTTTCAATATCAGTATATTAAAAATATAAAAAACAATAATAATAATTTATTTGGAACAAGAGCGCAACTACACAACAAGAGTTTACTGCTGTGTTCCTAAATAAAAAGCATATGGAAGATCGGATGCAATTGTAGCCGAACGGAGCCTAACCATCTTCACATGCAAAGGCTAAGAAGGGACTGCCACTTCATCATCAGGGCCCAACAACCACATTTTTCACTACCCATCATTATCTGGAAATGGATTTGGTACCAGACATGGAAAAGGGGAAAACATGAAATAAAGCAGCAACTCATGATTTAGGCGATGATGACATCCCAATAAATAGAATTCCCGCCATTTCCTCTACAGAACGGGATCATAACTGTTGGTTACAAAGAAAAAAAAATGAGCTGCTGGGAAACACATTGAACAAAAGGGATTGATTATCATTTGTGCCAGATCCCAATGAAACAAGAGACGAAGAAAACAAAACGACGAACAAATGAAAGCTAATCCACTCTTCAAATATCTGTCTATCTGCATTTCCTACACTCAAAAGCACCAGAAAAATATAAACTACCAAGCCAAAGGGTGGGGGGGTGGTAAGAATCACAAGCTAAGCATTCAGAGAGAGCCACTCCTACCACAACCGCCTGTTTACATACTGATATGGCTAGACACATGACTTCCTTTACCTTCCTTCTCTACCGTCCGTCTGCTGATGTAAATGACTCCGCAAAGCCAGATGGCCGAGTAGGTATGCTAGTCTGGGTATTATCCCCACTGGCAAGAAATGAAGAGCTGCTTCCATCAAATGCCTGCCACTTCAGGAGCACTTCGGGCAAGGGCATCTCAAAATCAATCCCATACATTTCATCAGAATCTGGTTCTGCTGGTTTCCAAATCTCAACAAGAGATGACAGAACATTAACCACGTGACCCATGTCTGGCCTTTGGTAGGGCTCCCTTGCAGTGCAGTGGCCTGCTAGATCGGCAACTGTGCTAATGCTACCAAGGGTTTCCTCATCAAGATTAATGGTTGGGTCAATGGTTTTACGGAACGTGTCTTTGTTGATGTGCATCCTACGGAACCAAGTAACAAGATGCAAGCTGTCCTCAGGCTGGGTCTCATCCAGTGCCTTCCTTCCTGTGATCATCTCCATTAATATGACTCCAAAGCTGAACACATCAACCTTGGTAGTCACTCGACCAGTCACTGCCAAGACATACAGAAGAATTCAGGTTTAGCTCCTGACTTATCAAACAAAAGATACAAAATTCCTTTAACATGCTGAGAAGTCTAGACAAAGAAGAGTGGATCATTCATCATTTGAAATGCAAGGAATTTATTTGGCTACCAGTGACCCACTTGAATTGAAAACCAAGAAAATAAAATACAAAAGGGAGCACCAGCTGACATTATAAGAGAATGAATATGTTCCAGTTCAGTTCAGTGTGCCCAATAAATACAATAAAGCAAAGTGAATCGTTCATCTCAGCCAATGCAGTCATGCTAACTATTATCATAAGCATGCAAACACAAAGATCATTTATGTGTCAAAACAAGGACCAATACTGTGTAGGAGGAGGCTCTTTTATAGTTTTATGAAATCTCTCCTATACCTACAAATGTTGCACAAACAATACAATACCATGGATCAGGTTTATTCACTTTATTGATTTTTTCTAGTTATTTAAGGTAATAACACGGTCCATTGACAGAGAGAGAACTCTGGTGTTGTTTCTGCAATGTTTTAGCCATTAACAGCCTACATGAAAAGGAATTTTCAAATAGAAAATCCTTCCAAAAAAAAAAGAAATAAAAGTATCAAACTCAATTGCAATTCTTTGCTGCACCCTCCCCTGTCCTTCTCATGCTTTTTTATTCATTCAGTTATGGTTTTCTCACAACCTAATGTTCGTCTATTTCTTTTATTGGTTACTCTACAATAAAATAATAGAATAACTCTAGGCATGCAAAGTATGGAAGTTGAAAATTTAGTTACCTGCATATTCAGGAGCAAGATATCCAAAAGTTCCAGCTAGTCTCGTTTCAATTGAAGCTTTCCCTTCTGGAGCAAGACGAACCAATCCAAAATCAGCCACTTTGGCCCGCATATCATCTCCTAGAAGAATATTGGAAGGCTTGAGATCCCTGTGAATAAAACTTTGATGTGCCAGCCCATGTAGGTATTCAACGCCTCTAGCAACATCCAAGCCAATGGTTAATCTTCTAGTCCAGTCGAGCGGTTTGACACCCTCCTCCTTCCAACTAAAAAGATGACTGCTAAGAGTCCCCCGAGGCATATATTCATAAACAAGAAGCCTCTCATTTCCATCCAAGCAATATCCTAGAAGGGCGACTAGATGGCGGTGTCGAACCTTGGTAAGCACTGCAATCTCAGACATGAACTCTGCTAGACCCTTCTCGGTAATCACTCCCGACTCCATCCTCTTTACTGCAATTTTTGTTCCATCATGCAACTCCCCCTTGTATACAGTCCCAAATCCACCTCTTCCCAATATATTTTCTTCACTAAAATTATTCGTAACATTTCTTAAAACTTGAATTGAGATCACCATATTCTCAGTCCTGACCACTTGAATGTCACTGGGTCCAACACTATCAGTAAAGCTCTCAACTCCACTATTTGCACTTGATCCAGCAACAGTGATTTTCACCTCATCCTGATCCCATGAGCGGCGCGGGTGAATAATCATCATATTTGGACTCTGAACCTTACTAGATCGCTTTTGTTTCTTACTATAAAAGAATACACCTAACCCAACCACACATACAACACCAACAGCACCAATCACAGAACCCACAATCTTTCCACTAGCTGAGTTCTTGTTTCCACTACCATCCGAACCACCACCTGTACCAGAAGGTGTACTTCCAGGAGCACCAGGGGGAGCATAGCTAGTGTTAATCTTCCCAATATCAGGATTTCCACCATATTCCACTTGCACATTACTTCTAAACTTGGGTATTTGACCAGAGAGTTTATTATTCGAGACATCTAATAAAGCAAGATTAGACAAACTTATAAGCTCATCGGGTATCGTACCAGTAAGCATGTTATCAGAAAGAATCAATTTCTGTAGTCTCGAAATCAAAGAAAAGTCTGAAGAAATGGTACCGCTAAGTCCTGCTTTCTTCAAGTTAATCACCAAAATATCCCCTCCACCACAAGTAATTCCTTTCCAGGCTTGGGTGGATGTGCAAGGATCATTTCCTTTCCAAAGGTCAGCAAGACTAGCAGGGTATCCAAAGTTTTTTGCAACCGACAACAAAACATTAACAGTAGAATCACAAGCAACACCAGGATTATCCAAACAAAAATTATTAGTCCCGGGAATCATATCCGCATCAACTGTCCTAGCAAAACTGGGCGTCGGTCCCTGGAGCTTATTATTAGTGAAATTGACAACACGAAGTGTAGAAATGTTCAGCAATGATGGCGGAACAACACCCGTCAAGCTATTATCCCTTAAATTCAAATCTTCCAATGAAATCATCCCAGACAAATCAGGCAAAGGACCCGTAAAATGATTTCCTTGGAGCCAAATTTCTTTCAATGAAGTCATGTTTTGCAGGATAGAAATAGTACCATTTAGCCTCGAATTACTCTTTTGGCCGTTAAGCCATAAAGATTGTATAGTAGACCCCGAAAAATTGAGGGGCAATCCACCCTCAAAATAATTAAAAGCTAAATGCAAAGTCTCCATGCCAGGAAACACATCGCTGTTAAAAAATTCAGGGATTTTGCCAGCTACATTAGCACCGTTCGCCGAGAATTCCTTCAAAGCACTAGCATCCTTGAGACTCTCCGGTATCTCCCATGATTCAAAAGGATTGTAATCCAAATAGACGCTGGTTAAGGACGTCATTCCGGCGAAAAAATCAGGAGGAATTGAAGAGAAAGTGTTGTTATGTAAAAAGAGGACTTGGAGAAAGCTTAAACCTGATAAACTCGGTAATGCGCCCGTTAACTGGTTGTTCATGACCTCGAACCGAGTTAACTGAGTCAAGTCTTTGAGTTCTGGGGGGAGAGTACCTTGTAAATTCTGATTGCCTATTTGGATCCGAGTGACCCGGTTATCTAAGCAACCCACGTGGAGCCAGTTACATGGGTCAGAGCCAGACCAGCCGAGAGTAGATGGGTTGCCAAGGCTGCCTCTCAGTTTCATCATGGCTGCTGCGTCGTCGTTTTGCTGAGAATTGGCTAGACATAGTAGTAGGGAAAGAAAGAGTGAGAAATTGGTGAAAAGCCAAACACCCATGTGGCGTTTCAGAGAGTTTTTTTTTTTTAAGAGAGAGAGGGTTACTCTGCTAGGGTTTACGAAATCAGATGAGAGAGAGAGATTTTACTTATTTATGTTTTATTTGCAGGGAGAGAGAATTTTGGCAGAAAAAAACGCGGAGATGGAGGTGAGGAAGAGAGTGGCGAGAAAAGTGTGAATTAAAAAAAAGAAAAAACCCTTTTTCTGTCTGAAGGAACGCAAGCTTTCCTTGTATGTATTTTGGACTGAAAACTCTACGGATTCCACGTTGGATCTTTTTCTCGGATTACAGTTGGCACAGGTGAGTGAGTCCAGCCTTGTCTAGTCTATTCCGGGTTATGTATTTGAATTTCTTTTTAAAAATATTTCATGTTTTTTATTTGAAAATATATTTTATTTTTTTAACATTATTTTTAATATTAATATATTAAAAAAATTTAAATGAAAAAACAAACGGGTTGATAAATAGGAGAAAAAAGCAAGTCTTCCACCGTCAATTAATTAAACCAGGAAGGCATCGAGGAATCATCTCTGACTTTTGATATTTTTCACGAACACCTTCTATATCCTCATTTTATAGATATAAACAGATCTTTTACATATTTAAATTAAATATTAAATATTTCACATTCAAATTAGTGATTAGGATTATAAGGAGCCGGCCGGTTACTATTGTTTTGTTGTGGTGCATAAAAAGAATTATTCAACAATAAGAGAATCTTTGAACTAATTTACATGTCTGCATAAATTAAATTATTTAAAAAGTAATATTAAAAACACATCCTTCACATTGATCCAATACATTCAAAAAAAAAATTATTTGTTGTTGTTGGATTAATCCGATAAATAAATAAATAAATAAACAGACAAACTTATATGTTACTTTCCTACTCAACACGGTATTCATATTTTTTATTTCCTTTTTGGCTTCATTAATTGAAAATTCAATGGATTTTTATTAATTTATGTATTTTGAGAATTTTCATTCGATAAAAAAAATATGGGAAATGACCCAGCACATTGTTCATTCATTCATTCAAGACATGGAAATATTCAAACCCTGGATCCGTGGCTTTTAATTACAGCTACTGCAACTACAGCTATATTACAACTAAAACTAATCGTATACAACTATTACATATGATCAATCAACTTCAATTCCAAGCTCTCCAGATTTCACCACGACCAACTATTCCTTAATTTTAGGAAAAGTTCTGGCATTGTCTCCAATAGATCTCGTGTTCTATACGTCCATAGCCCAGATCTCGACCAACAATGTGACGAGTGGCATCTAGTAATCTCTCAGCCTCCAAGGTTGCTTGGTCTCTTAAGACTTGTAGATTTCTTTTACTTTCAATTTCTAAAAAATATAAAATCCTTCTAAGATCTAATTGCTATCCCTGCAGGTTTGAAAGCAAATGCATCACACTGGGAAAATCCCAAATCAACGCTTCAAAAAAATATTTACACATGACATTCAACACATGGAAAGACAATAAATCACACAAACAAATCAGATACCAATTTTCTGCAAGCAATATCATCAACATAAATAAATATCTACCTAATATCACATTACAAATATTCAAAGCGAATAAAAAAATATTTGTTAGGATCCAGCTGTCAAAAATGAGCAAAACATACTAGATCAATAAGAAATAATGTTGGTGTGTGTTGGTCACGCACTTACAAGCTATGTGTTGTTCTTGATGGTGGTGTGTGCTCCTCATGTTGCTACTATAACCTGGAAAAATAAACCTGCAAAATACAACAACAATAACAACGGGTTTTTAGGTAGAATCAAAGTTGTGGCCTTTGAGTTATCATGGGTGATGATTTTAAATTTTTTTTGTTCGATTTTAGGTTGAGAATGAGTTAAATTTGATGGTTTTTGGCTGGAAAAATAAAAAACTATTTTTTTGACTTGTTTCCTAGGCAGATCAAGGTCGAGGCTAAAGCAAGAAGGTCATGGAGATTGAGTTGGCACATGTGGTAGTGATTGTTGTTGAATTCCCAAATTTCTTATAAGCAATAAATCAAAATTATTCGAGAGTCTTAGAATTTTATTCGTCAAATCTAGAGTTGTTTAGAAATTTATTACCTAAAGATCTATTCTTCTTCGCTTTGAATAATTTTTTAAATCGTCCAATTGTCCGACCTCCAACAGTAATTCACAAGAACCATCAATGAGAAATTTCTTAAATCCTTACTCAGGAAAAAGAGATTGTTATGTCTAAAATATTGATTGATGTCAATCTAATATGAGGTTAAAATTTTCTTTTTAAAATTTCTTACTTGAGAAATTTACAAATCCTTACTTGAGAAATTTCTTTTTGAATATGGGGTTAAAAATTGGTTATGATAAACCCGTGTTGATTGATGTCAATTTAATATGACGAGATCTCAAATGCATTTTTTTATAGATAAAAAAAACTGCTTTGTCCCGCGATGAAAAATAGAACCTTGTTTTTTCTAGACACATTAGTGGCTGGATTCTAGGCACCTATATAAGACGCGTCGTCTTTTTTTTTTACAAAAAATTAACTAAAAAAATGAAAGACCCTCGTGCAGGGCCCTTTATGGGTGGGTCAGACACTAGGCATGACTCTATAGACCCAACAACACCTAGTCTCTTTCATTTTTTTTTAAAAAAAAATCTGATTTTTTTTTGTTAATACTTGTTTTTATGTCTTTTGTAAAATCATTTCTAAATATATGTTTTAATTAATACCCATTCTCTATGATTTTTTTTGTTTTATTTAGCTTTTTTGAATCAATGATTGTTATTTAGTTAAATTGGATGTTTTATTTTTTTCCAAGGTTAGTACAATTCATTTGTAATATTTTTTTTATATATATTTATATTGATTTAATATGTATTTTTTTAATTATTTTTAATATATACAGTCTTGTTTATTTTTTTTATTTTATTCAATAAATTTTATTTGTGTCAATTTCTATTACAAATTAATTTTAACAAGCAAATTTATTATACATAATTAGGTAAACGACCAATGTTGCGATATTAAATATCTTAATTTATATTGGTCT
>Ga0307518_10004273_pt1 | contig 10253 bp, 9 predicted proteins | sample 25_EM_MG_FD_203889 | JGI IMG/M metagenome (GOLD analysis project Ga0307518, IMG submission 203889) | Populus trichocarpa ectomycorrhiza microbial communities from riparian zone in the Pacific Northwest, United States - 25_EM | ecosystem: Host-associated > Plants > Roots > Unclassified | place...
GCGCACCCTGGAACGAGCCAAGGTCTCGAACCCGGACGAGGTCCGCGCCGCGTTGTCGTTCTCCCCGGCGGCCGATCGGCGCGCCTTCGCCTTCGTCGAGCCCGGCTGCGCCGAGGACGGCGCCGAGCTGACCATCGAGCGCGACACGCTGACCGCGGAGCTCACCGGCGGGGAGAACGTCAACTGCGCGACGGCGAACTACTTCCTCACCGTCTTCTCCGTGGACCGTGACTCGATCCCGGCGGCACCGACGTTACGGTGACTCCTCGACGACATCAGGCAGCACCAGCGCGGTGTGCGCCGGGCGTCCGGTGTCCGGCGCCAGCGCGGTCAGGCCCCGAAGCCGGCTGTCGCGCCGCGCCAGGGCTTCGGCGGTGACCGGGAAGAGCGCCGCGTCGCCCACGCCGACCTGCGCTTGGTTCAGTTCGACGAATTCGCGCGTCTCGCTTTCGTAGGCGTCGAAGGCGCCGGTGGCGGCCAATGACCTGGCGAGCATGTAGGCCCCGACGAGTGCGAGGCTGGATCCCTGTCCGGTCAGGAACGACGGCGCGAAGGCGGCGTCGCCGACCAAGCCGACCCGGCCTTGGGACCAGCGCGGCAGGTGGATCTGGCTGACGGTGTCGAAGAACAGGTCGTCCGCGTCGCGCAGGGCGCCGATCATGGCGGGGATTTCCCAGCCGTCGCCGTCGAAAGTCGCGGCGATCAAGTCACGTTGCGCGCCGGGATCGCGGAGCACCTCGTACGGCGGTTCGGGGCGGGCGGCGACCAGGAATCCGTGCACCCTGTCGCTTCCCTTGACCGCGTAGAGCGCCGCCCCTCGGCCGGGCGCGTTCCAGATCACGCCTTCCCGCGAGAGGCCGAATTCGTTGGGCATGGTGAATCCGGCGAAGCAGTATCCCAGATAACGGTGGAATCGATGCTCCGGGCCGAAAACGAGCTCCCTGGTGCGCGAGTGCAGTCCGTCGGCTCCCACCACCAGGTCGAAATCGCGCCGCGCTCCGCCGCGGAAGGTGACTTCGACGCCGTGCTCGTGTTCGGTGAGCGTCGCGACCGAATCATCGAAGATGTACTCCACGTCGTCGCGGGTGATTCCGTACAGGATTTCCGCCAGATCGCCCCGCCGCACCTCGACGTCGTGCCCGTCGACCCCGCCGGTCACCGCCTGCGGATTCAGCGAAGTCACCTCCCTGCCCTGCGCGTCGACGAAGGTCAGCGAACGCGTCTCGATATGCGCTTCCCGAAGCCGCGGAAGGATTCCCATCCGGCGGGCCACCTCCAACGCCGTGCCGCGGACGTCGATCGGATAGCCGCCGCCACGCAGCCCGCCCGCCTTTTCCACCACCGTCACGGAGAATCCGTGCCGTCGCAGCCAGAACGCGACCGCGGGGCCCGCGATACTCGCGCCCGAGACCAGAACCGTGCCTCGCATTTGTTTCCCCACTTCTCTCAGAGTGTTGCCAACGCTTGCTTTTTGTTGCTGGAGCGCGACTTTCGCACCAGCAGGACGACGAGGACCGCGGCCAGCGCGAAGGCGACGGAAGCGATCGTGATGTAGCTGAAGACGCCCGTGCCCGAGTTCACCGTTTCGCCGCCGACGGATACGGAGGTCGACTTGAGCACCGCCGCGCCCACGAAATCCAGGACCACCGAACCGATCGCGACGACGACCATCACCAGGCTGGAGACGATGCCCTGCCGTTCGGCGGGCGCCAGATCCCCTGCCAGGTTGAAACCGGAGGTCCCGAGCGCACCGACCGTGAAACCCAGCAGGAAAGCGAAGAGCACGGCGACGGGGAACTGTGAGACACCGGCGAACATCCCGACGGTCCCCACGGTTCCGAGTGCGATGCCGCCCGCCAGTGTCATCGCGGGCCCGACCCGGGTGGCGAGCACTCCGGCGACCGGACCGCCGATCATGACGCCGACGCCGGGGGCCGCGAGCAGCAACGCCAACGTTCCCTGGCCCGCCAGTCCGTACCCGAGGCCCTGGCCCGCCGAGACGTCGCTGACCAGGGGTATGAGCTGGAGCATGCTCTGATACGAACCGGTGCTCAGGACGAGCACGAGCAACGTGAGCGCCAAGGGCGCCCCGATGTGCCGGATGTCGATCAGCGCATCGGGTTTACGGCTCGAAACCAGGAGCCACCGGCACAACGCGGCGACACCACCGGCGAGCAGAACCAGCGGAGCGAGGGCGAACCAGCCGAATTCCGAGCCGAGGCTGACGTACGCGAGCACCCCGGCCAGGCCACCGCCGAGGAGCAGCGCGCCGCCGACGTCGATCCGGCCCGGTGTCCTGACCACGGATTCGGGAATGACGCCGCGCACGCAGACCGCCATCGCGATCGCGACGACGGCCGAGACGACGAACAAGATCTGGAAGCCGAACTCGGCGGCCAGCTTCTCCGTGAGGAACCGGGAACCGATGTTGAGCACCGCGGACCCGGAGGTCACGATGCCCACCACGACCATCGCGATCCGGGGCGCGCAAATCTCGCGGACGATCGCGACGGAAAGGAACAACGCGGCCACGGCCGCCCCTTGCAGCAGTCGTCCGGGTACGAAAACCCATAGATTCGGTGCCACCGCGCAGACGAGCGCGCCCGCGCAGCTGAGCAGCAAGGTCAGGACGAGCACCTTGCGTTTGCCGTGCACGTCGGCGCTCTTGCCGAGCAGCGGCGCCCACATCACGCCCGCCAGCATCGCGCTGGCGTTGAGCCACGCCGTCTGATCGGTGCCGAAGTGGTCGAGCATCTCCGGGAGGACGAGCAGCGGCGCGGTGATCGCCGTGTCGACCATGAAGTTGACGAGCACCAAGACCGCGACGAGGCCGACGAGCCGCCCGCTCCACCTGCTCTCCTGCATGAAGGACTCCTTGTGCGGGATTCAGGGAAAGGCGGTCCGCCCGCCTCAAAAACTACACTACACGGTGCAGTTTTCTACGGCTGAGAATACGATGAGAACATGGCGACCCCGCGAGCGACCGCGCGAACACCGGGCAGGCGGCTGCAGGCCGAGGCCAAGCAGGCGGCGATCCTTGACGCCGCCGAGGCGTTGTTCGTGTCGGACGGCTACGAACTCACCAGCGTCGACGCGATCTCCGCGCGGGCCGGGGTGTCCAAACGCACCGTCTACGACCACTTCGGCGACAAGCAGACCCTCTTCCGCGGTGTCCTCGGCCGCGCCAACGACGCCGTGGTCGCGACCGTGCGCAAGGCGATCGACGAGGAACTCACCGAAGACCGCGACATCCGCGACGCGTTGCTCGGCTTCGCGCGGCGGGTGACGACCGGCATGTTCCCGACTTCGGACTACGCGACGTTCCGGCGGCTGAGTTCCCAGGCCCCGGTGGCGCCGCGGCTGCCGGAAGCGGCGCGCGACCAGCCGGAACGGATGATGGAGGAACGGTTCGCGAAGTTCGCGGCGGAGGGCAAGCTCCGGCCGAGCGACCCGCGACGCGCCATGCAGCATTTCGTCGCCCTGACCATGCGTCTCGTCCTCGACGTGACGGACGAGGACCGAACGGTGGGCAAGGCGGAGATCCTCGAAATCCTCACCGACGGGGTGGACGTGTTCCTGCGCGCCTACCGCTGACGCGCCTTGTCACCCTTGAGAGCTACACGCAAGTGTCCTCCGCATGGTGACGATTCCCTGCCGCCGGATCCGTAGCGTGCCAGGTGAATCGTTCCCCTGTACCAGGAGTTCACCATGTCCCGTAAGGCATCCGCTCTGATCGCGCTGTGCTGCGCGGTCGCAGGCGTCGCGCTGTCGGCCTGCGACGAAGCCACGGAAGCGGAATCCGCGTTCACCGGAACACAGAAGATCAAGGTCGGCGAGCGTTCGGTGAACGTGTCGTGCGCGGGGAACGCAGGCGAGGAGCAGCCGGTCGTCGTCCTGCTGCACGGCGGGGGCGACGACCTCGGGAAACTGAGCGGGCTCCAGAACACCCTTGCCGCGCAAGGCCGGGTCTGTTCCTACGACCGGCTCGGCGCGGGCGCCAGCGACCAGCCGGACGGGCCGCAGAGTTTCGAAAGCACCGGGAAGATCCTCACCGGCGTGCTCGACCAGGTCGCCGGCGGCAGGCCGGTCGTCCTGGCCGGGCATTCGCTCGGCGGGCTGATCGCCGCCAGGTACTCCCCCGACCACCAGGACCGGATCAAGGGCCTGGTGCTGATGGACGCCACCTCGCCGACCCAGGAAGCCGATCTGCGGCAACGGATTCCGGATTCGGCCACCGGGATGGCGGCCGAACTGCGGGCGCAGACCTTGGCGGTGTTCGCGGGGCAGGGCCCCGAAAAGCTGGTGGTCACCGACGGCGAAGTCCGCCCCGCCGGGAACATACCGGTCGAGGTGATCCAGCACGGAAAGCAGTACTTGGCGGCCGTCCCCGAGTACGGCGCGGGCCTGGAGCAGGCGTGGTCGGAGGGGCAGCGGAAGTGGCTCGCGCTGTCCGGCCGCAGCAATCTGAGCACCGCGGCGAACAGCGAGCATTACATCTACGTCGACCAACCGGACCTCGCCGTCCGGGCGATCCAGCGCGTCGTGGACGAAGCCGAGTCCGAATAGGACGGTTCGGGCGGCCGTGTGATTCCCTGGGCTGAAGGCTCCCTTCACCGCATCTAACGCGACGAAAGGAGCCTTCAGCCCAGACCGGGTCGCACTCAGCACGCCACTGATGTTGCGAAAGTGGCTTTCGCAACGTTGAAGGTTGCGAAAGTGGCTTTCGCAACCTTCCACATTCGGCACACCGCCCGAAAAGAACAGATCAGATGACCCGGCCGTCGCAATACCGGAGCGAAGGCCCCCTTCACCGCATCTAACGCGACGAAAGGAGCCGTCAGCCCAGACCGGGTCGCACCCACCACCCCACTGACGTTGCGAAAGCCACTTTCACAACCCTTCCACCTTCGGCCCACCATCCGAATAGGACGGTCAAGTCACCAGGCCGTGCCGGAAGGCGTAGATGACCGCCTGGACCCGGTCACGGAGCCCGAGTTTGGCGAGCATGCGCGAAACGAACGTCTTGACGGTCTCCTGGCTGATCATGAGCGTCGCGGCGATCTCGCTGTTGGACCGGCCGTCCGCGATGAGCCTGAGGACCTCCAGTTCCCGGGGAGTCAGCGGGTTTTCGGCCGGGTCCTCGTCTTCGGCGGGCCGGATCCGGGCGGCGTAGCGGCCCACCAGCTGCCGCGTCACCTCGGGATCCAGCAGGGCGGCGCCGGCGGCCACTGTGCGGATACCGTGCAGCAGCCGGTCGGGCGGGGTGTCCTTGAGCAGGAACCCGCTCGCACCGGCGCGCAGCGCCCGGTAGACGTACTCGTCGAGGTTGAACGTGGTCACCACCAGTACCTTGCCGGGTTCGGCCACCCCGGCCCCCGCCAGCTGGCGCGTGGCCTCGATGCCGTCGAGCACCGGCATGCGCACGTCCATCACCACGACGTCCGGGCGCAGCCGGGCGGCGAGTTCGACCGCGGTCCGGCCGTCACCGCATTCGCCCGCCACTTCGAGGTCGGGCTGGGCGTCGATGATCGTCACCAGGCCGGTGCGCACCAGCATCTGGTCGTCGCAGACGAGCACCCGGGTCGGCGCGGTCACGACGGGTTCCCCGCGGGAATGCGGGCACGGACGGAGAATCCGCCGTCTCCTCGGCGGCCCGCGCTGAATTCGCCGTCCAGGACGTCGATCCGTTCGCGCAGCCCGGCGAGACCCCGTCCGCCGCCAGGAGATTCCATAGTGGACACTGATTCCTCCGTGTCCACCGCGACGGTGATCTCCCCGTCTCCGTGGCGCACCAGCACGGAGGTGCGGCTGCCGCGAGCGTGTTTCAGCGCGTTGGTCAACGCCTCCTGCACGACGCGGTAGGCCATCGGACCGGCGTCCCCCGCCGTGGGCTCGCCCTGCTCGGAGAACTCCACCGGCTGCCCTGCCCGGCGCGTGCGCTCCACGAGGGTCGGGATCGCTTCGGCGCCGCGGCCGGGATCGATCACGTCGAGCAGCTGACGCAGATCGGTGATGGCCAGCCGTCCGGTGTCGGCCACGGCGGCCAGGCTCTGCTCGAGCCGCGCGTCGGTCAGGTACCGGGCGGCTTCGGCCTGCACGACCATCGCCGTGACGTGATGGGTCACGACGTCGTGGAGTTCCGCGGCGATACGGGCGCGTTCGGCCGTCCGTGTCTCCTCGGCGACACGGCGGCGACGTTCCGCCTCCGCGACCCGGTTGGACCGCAACGCCGTGCCGATCCCCCAGGCCAGCACCAGCGCGAGATAGAAGGTCACGTAACCGGTGAGGGGCTCCGTCCCGCCGAGCGCGGCGAACGCGATCGCCGACGCGAGGAACGCCGCGGTGGACACGATCGCCACCACGCGACGGTGCCGTTCCAGCCGAAGGCCCACGGTCAGCAAGGCGATCGGCAGCGCCGTGCCGGCGAACGAGTGATAGCCCCCGAACTGGTCGACGGCGAACCCGAGCGACACCAGGGTGAAACCGGCGACAGGCCACCGGTGGCAGGCGGCGAGCGGGACGCATTGCAGGGCGATCCCCACGACGGCCAACGCGTCGTACGGGCGGTCCGGCAGCCCGCCGAACTGCGTTCCGTGGCTCTGCAACGCCGGGAGCAGCGATCCCACGAAGAGGGTCAGAGCGACCGGGAGGTACCAGACCGGGCCACCCCGCCACCGCGTCGAGACCCACCGAAGGTTGACCACGAAGCGGATCTTATTCCGAACGGGTGAACAGTCCGTATGCCAGTCGCCGATGTTACGGGCGTAACATGGTCTTGTGACCGATGAATCCCACGGGCGGAGCTGGCTGGTGATCAGCGTGTCGACCGCCGGCGGACCGGACTCGCTGCGGGTGCAGGTCTGGCGCAAACTCCGCTCCCTCGGCGCGCTCTACCTGCAGCAATCGGTATGTCTGCTGCCCGCGCGGGCGGAGGTGGTTCGGGAGATCCGCCGTCTGCTCGACCGGGTCCGCCAGCAGGGCGGGACGGCCCGGGCGCTGCCGATGGCGTTCACCGACCCGGCCGAGGAGCGGGCGGTGATCGCCGAACTGAACGAGGCCCGCGACGCCGAGTACGCCGAAGTCCTCGAGCGGCTGCCCGAGCTTCGGCGGGAACTCGCGGACGAGCAGGCCCGCGGCAACGCCACCTACGCGGAAGTCGAGGAATCCGAAGCCGATTTGCACCGGTTCCGCAGTTGGCTGGCCAAGATCGCCGCCCGCGACTACTTCGGCGCCCCGCGCGGCCAGGAAGCCCGCGACGCCGTCGAGCTGGCCGCGGCCGAACTCGCCGCTTTCGAGGAAGCCGCCCTGCGCGCCGAAGCTCCCGAGATCCGGGCGGGGAAGAAGCGATGACCGGGTCGTTCTGGTGGGATCTGCTGCTCGGCATCGCCGGTGCGCTGCTCCTCGCCTGGCTCGCGCTCGTCGTGGCACTCGTGCTCGCCCGGCCGCGTGGCGGACTGCTCCGGGAAGCGCTGCGGCTGCTGCCCGACGTGCTGCGGCTCATCCGCCGTCTGGCCGCCGACGAGACGCTGCCCCGCGGCGTCCGGATCAGGCTCACGCTGCTGCTGGTCTACCTCGCCCTGCCGATCGACCTCGTCCCCGATTTCATCCCCGTTCTGGGGTATGCCGACGACGCCATCATCGTCACCCTCGTCCTGCGTGGCGTCGTCCGCCGCGCCGGGCTCGACGCCGTCCGCGCGCACTGGCCCGGCACCGACGACGGATTCGACGCACTCGCCCGCCTGACCGGTTTCCCCGCCGCCGCGGCCTGATCCGTTTAGCGAGTTGTGCGCATTTCTGTCAGAGGCGTAACAACTTTCGGCCTTCCCACGGCATACCGGAGAGCTGTCTTGTTCCATCCGGTCCCCGCCGCAGGAGGATTCGCGTGTTGAATTCCCGTCGTTTCGTGTTCCCCCGAAGATCGCGACGCGCGCTGGCGGTGGGCGTCGTCGGCCCGCTGGTCGGCGCGCTCGCGGCCGGGCTCGTCGCCGCGGCGCCCGCCGAAGCCGCCGTGCCTGCCGGTTTCACCGACACGGTGGCGATCGGCGGGCTCAGCTCGCCGACCGCCACCGCGTTCGCGCCGGACGGCCGCGTGTTCGTCGCCGAGAAGAGCGGCCTGGTCAAGGTCTTCGACTCGCTCGCCGACCCGACGGCGACGGTGTTCGCCGACCTCCGCACGCAGACACAGGACTTCTGGGACCGCGGCCTGCTCGGGCTCGCCGTCGACCCCGCGTTTCCCGCCAGGCCGTACGTCTACGTCTCGTACACCCTCGACGCGGAGCCCGGCGGCACCGCGCCGCGTTGGGGTGACACCTGCCCGACCCCGCCGGGCGCCACCGACAAGGGCTGCGTCGTGACCGGCCGCGTCTCCCAGCTGACGATGGGCGCGGCGGGCACGGCCGTGAGCGAGAAACCGCTGGTCACGGGCTGGTGCCAGCAGTTCCCCAGCCACTCGGTCGGCGCACTCGCCTTCGGTCCGGACGGCGCCCTGTACGCGGGTGGCGGCGACGGCGCCAGCTTCACCTTCGCCGACTACGGCCAGGTCGGGAACCCCTGTGCCGATCCACCCTCGCCCGCCGGGACGAACCTCACCCCGCCGACGGCCGAAGGCGGCGCGCTGCGGTCGCAGTCGCCGCGACGCGCCGCCGGGCAACCGGTCCTGCTCAACGGCACGCTGCTGCGCATCGACCCGGACACCGGCGAAGGCGTCCCTGGCAACCCCTTCGCGAACAGCGCCGACGCCAACGCCCGGCGCGTGATCGCCTACGGCGCACGGAACCAGTTCAGGTTCGGCTTCCGGCCGGGCACCAGTGAGCTCTGGGCCGGCGACGTCGGCTGGGACACCTGGGAGGAGATCAACCGCGTCGCCGACGTCGGCGACAGCGTGGCGGAGAACTTCGGCTGGCCCTGTTTCGAAGGGAACGCCAGGCAGGCCGGTTACGACGGCGCGAACCTCGACCGGTGCGAATCCCTCTACTCCTCCGGCGGGCACTCCGCCCCGTACTACGCCTACAACCACCGCGCCAAGGTGGTCGCGAGCGACCCGTGCCCCACGGGCGGCTCGTCGATCAGCGGCATCGCGTTCGAATCCGGCAGCAACTACCCCGCCGAGTATTCCGGCGCGCTGTTCTTCGCCGACTCCTCGCGTGGCTGCATCTGGGCCATGCAGACCGTCGACGGCCAGCCGAGCGCGAGCCGTCTCGTGCCCTTCGTGACCGGCGTCAACGTCCCGGTGCAGGTGCTGACCGGCCCCGGCGGCGACCTGTTCTACGTCGCGCTCGGCAGTGGCGAACTCCGTCGCGTCAGCCATCCCGGCGGCACCAACCGGCCGCCGACCGCGGTGGCCACGGCGACCCCGTCGAGCGGCCCGGCGCCGCTGACGGTGCGGTTCGACGGCACCGCGTCCACCGACCCGGACGCCGGGGACACCCTGTCCTACGCCTGGGACCTCGACGCCGACGGCGCGTACGACGACTCGTCGGCCGCCGACCCCACCTGGACCTACACCGCGGCCGCCGCCGTCGACGCCGGGCTGCGGGTCACCGACTCCCACGGCGCGAGCGCGACCACGACGGTGCGCGTGACCGTCGGGAACCCGGAGGGTCTCGACCCGGTGCCGGTGATCGACAGCCCGGCGGGAACGCTGACCTGGTCGGTCGGCCAGACCGTGTCCTTCTCCGGCCGCGCGGTCGACGCCCAGGACGGGCAGCTCCCGGCATCGGCGCTGTCGTGGCGGCTCGCGATCCGGCACTGCGCGACCAACGGCACCTGCCATACGCACAACGTCCAGGACTTCCCCGGCGTCGCGTCCGGCTCGTTCGTCGCGCCGGACCACGACTACCCGTCGTACCTGCAGCTGACCCTCACCGCGACCGACTCGACCGGCCGGACCGGCAGCAAGACCGTCGACCTCCAGCCGAAGACGGTGTCGCTGAACTTCGCCTCCAGCCCCAGCCAGGCGACGCTCACCGTCGGCGGCACGCAGCAACGCACGCCGTTCTCCCGGACCGTGATCGCGGGATCCACCAACTCGATCAGCGCGGACAGCCCGCAGAAGCTGCCCCCGCTCAACCTGAAGTACGCCTTCACCGGCTGGGCGCACGGCGGCGCGCGGACGCAGAACATCATCGCGCCGGGGACGTCCACGACCTACCAGGCGAACTATCGGCTCTGCTGGCTGTTGAACCCCTGCTGACCACTCACGGCCAGTCCGTGAAGGCCTCCTTGAGGGACCCTGGGTCCCTCAAGGAGGCCTT
>Ga0307518_10004274_pt1 | contig 10252 bp, 15 predicted proteins | sample 25_EM_MG_FD_203889 | JGI IMG/M metagenome (GOLD analysis project Ga0307518, IMG submission 203889) | Populus trichocarpa ectomycorrhiza microbial communities from riparian zone in the Pacific Northwest, United States - 25_EM | ecosystem: Host-associated > Plants > Roots > Unclassified | place...
TGCAGCACATCCCCCTGTGGAGATCATCTACCAGAACCGCAGAGGAATACCACCACTCGCTTATTGTTGTCATTTGGTGTTGGTTGTTGGTTGTTCTGACCTCTTCCCTCACTTAGGCGCACACCGAAAGAGTGAAACACATCAAACACAGTTTCCGCATACTTTTTCAAAGTGCTGTAATGCCACTGTTTGTGCAGGACCCCACACATCAGTATGAATTAGTTCACCTGGCCAGGTTGTGTGTGGTTTTAACTGTTGCAGAAAAGGTATCCTTGATTGCTTGGCTTCAATGCATGCATGGCAATCACTTGTATTGGATGGCAGTACATCAAGGCCATCAACAAGTGTTTCATCATGAAGACATTGAAGGCCATGGATACCAATGTGTCTGAATCGCCAGTGCCATTCATCCCAGGTACATGCCTGGTAGGTGTGCACTGATGATTCATGCTTTTGTGCTTTCATCATATAGATACCATCCTGTATGGTAGAAATAGCAAATAATGTCTTGTTTTTACTATATAATTTGGTTTGTCCATCACTGGAGGCAAATGATCCACCATCGCAATCTAATCACAGGAGGGATAGGATGTTATGGACAGCACTAGGGACATAATAAACATCATGGAGGATGACTACAAAAGTTTTATCCATGACATAGGTCTGGAGTTCCACTGTGCCAATTCCCTCTGCAATGACAGCATGATCTCCGATTCCTTTAATCATTTTATGGATGGGGACAATGTCTGTGAAGATGTCCCTGGTGTTTGCCAAGTGTACCGAACTGCTGGTATCTGTCACCCAGGTGTAAAAGGCAATGTGCTCGTCGATTCCATCCTTCCAATTTACAGTGAAACTATTAGAGTAGATATTATTATTGTTGGATGACGTGCCCTGTCCATCCACCATAAATACCTGCTCATCATCTTGTACATCGCGGATCTCTGATGCGGAAGCAAAGTTTGTTTGGGTGGCCCCTTGCTGTCCTTTGTCCAGCATTGGTCTTCAGTGTGACTGATTTTGTGACAGTAACTGCATTTGGGTTTCCCCTTATGATGGCACTGATCAGTAGAGTGGTTGTCCCTTCCACAGTGTGAACATGTTGTACTTGGTTCCTTCCATTTATCATGGAGCCATGCAATGAGTGTTTGACCGGATGAGGTGCTACTGCGACATTTGTACTCGTCAACCAGGACCGCAGTTAGTTGTTTGACTGTGATGGAAGCCACTTCTTTTCCAGCAAGTCTCCCTGCCATATACAATGTCGTGAATGTGGTCCAAGACTCCGGCATGTTGAGTAATAAGATATCCTTGAATTCATCATCAGGGATGGGTTTTCCCATGGCAGACAATTTGTTGCGCATCTTCTTCAACTTGTTGATATGTATGGGCACATTTTCATCTTCCAGGCATTTGGCATTCAGTAAGTCCCTCTTAGCTAGAAGAACAGTTTGAACACTGTGTGTTTGATGTGCCATCTGGAGGCTCTCCCACATCTGAGCCAATGTTTCGGCATCATTGACATGGTGCATTTGTGCGTCATCTATATTTGTGAGAATCAGGGTCTGTGCAATCAGATCCTCTTCTTCCCACATGGTAACCTTTGCACTATTATTAGGGTCATCCCTTGCAGGTTTTGGGCAGGTCCCTTTGGCGTATTTGAATACTTTATGCAGACATAGGTACTTCTGCATTCTGAGTTTCCACGTGTGCCAGTTATTTTCTTTGAGTGCATCAATTTTGTAAGAGGAGAGCACCCCAAGGTTTCTTCCTTTGATGGTTTCTCCATTAGTGTCAGTGGTAATAGAACTGCCAATGCTGCCACTTGTCACAGACCCAGCCATGGTGGACCCAGACATATTAAACAATAATGATGCCTATTGGCAACAGTGAGTCTTTGATTAAAGTAGCACAAAGACAGGGCTCATAACCTGTTGGCTATGAGCACAATGAATACGAGAAAGATTTCTATTCTCTCCAATCAGAGTTCAAGTGCCTATATACATACTGTGGCACTACAGTCATTTATGGGCACTTGAACCACCTTGTATTTGATGCACAACAACACAACAAAATGTAGATCGAATGGTGCGAATACCTTTATATGCACTAGATACACTCCTCTACAAGTGGCTTTGGAAATACAAAATGTTTTGAATGAATAGTGAGGTGAAACATGTTTGAGGGTTTTCGTCACTTGAACCACCACCAAATCTGGTAAATCGATGAAATCATTAATTATCTAAGTTATCTACGTGGTTATCGCCGCAGCATTAATCCTCGTTCCCATCAGACTCCATGCCCTTGCCATCATTCTCACCATTGTTCTCCTCGTTTTCAACCATCACCTGGTTACCTTCGCTGCTTTCAACAACAGGCTTTCGAATTGCAGCCTCCAGCTTTCCCTGCTTTGGTTTCTCCCATCCAACCCGTCGTTTTTCCTGCTTTGCCAGCTCCTTTTCTTCATTCCACAGGTGCAACTCTTCGTGGTAAGCATCTTTACGTTCCTTATTCCTCTGTTTATGTGCCTCTTCTGCTTCTTTCCAGGTTGCTAATAGCACAGCCTGCTCTTCCCGTTGCTTTCGACGATTTTCGGAAGCAATTTTTTCCTCAGTGGCAACTTTCTCGTGCTCAACAACACGCTGATAGAATTCGTCACCTGTGAGTAACCTTGGTAGTCCATCCCCCACAAGCTGACCCTTCTTTTGTCTTTTCTTTTTCTCCTCCTGTGCAGCAAGCTGTTCTGAGAGGCGGTCACAGTACATTGACTGCAGTACAACAGTTGACTGCATCCCAAACAGCAAGCCCTTGTACTCTGCTTCACGGTCATATGACTCACAAAGTGCAACCTGGTAAGCATGCTCCTTCTCCATTCTCGGCTCCTCATCCAAAAAGGGGTGTTTGCGTTTGTGTGTTGGGGTAAGAGATGATGGGGTGTATTGAGGAAGATGATCGGATGAAGTGAGTGGTGTTTCGTCAATAAGGAATGAACCTGATGTTGATGCCAGTGTTTCGACTGCATCTCTTGCAGCCACATCCAACAATGGCCTATGTGGGCTTCCTTGCCCAGCCTGATTGGCGTCCAACAAGGTGGGTGCCTTTCTTCCCTCAATGTGAGTGCAATTGGATTCGGAGACTGCCCTGCTGGTCTCCACTTCGTCAGGGGTGTGTTCAAGTTGACCACTGCAAGATTGATATTGACGCATTAATGCTGAAATAGCTCGTACAGGACTCGGCTGAGGGAGAGGTAAGTGGCCTTGGAAGATGTCTCCAAACTCGGAGCCATCATTTCCTTGGTGACAACACAAGGGTTGAATGGCCAGATGCCAGTCTTCTCGAAAGCTGTGCAGACTAATTCTGGCCTTAGGGTCTTGTGGTGCGCACGTCCATAAATGGATACGAACGTCTGTTTGGTGATTCGCTGACGTTTAGACCCCTCATATTCTTTTCGTTCGTCGCCCCAGCATCGTTTCAATGGACCAAATATGACAACGTCAAGTCCTTGATAAACATGAGTGGAATGCGCAGGATAGCATAAAACATGGATATTATGCTGTCGTGCATAGTCCAAGAACTCCATTGTATAATGGGAATTATGCCCATCAACAAGAAGAAGGCGAGTGCGACCATTTGCCTTTCCACATGTCTTCTTATCCAGGGCTTCTATCCATAGGCGCCCAATAACTCCGTCTGTCCATCCTTTCTTGGAATGTGCAACACTATAAATTTGTGAGTTTGTTGTCTCATCATTCAACATTGCTAATGCTTACGATGCCTTTAATGTGTTATCTTGATGCCAGTTCGTTGAAAACGACTGTCCCTTGTAAATTATAAGGGGTGCGATAGAATCCCCATCAGCACATATAGATACCATCACGGTAATATTCTCGCGATTTCCACTTTCCTGCTGATGTTGTATCTTTTTTTTTGCAGGCCCAATGACATGCTGTCTCTGGCCACCAGTCCCTGGCTGGAAGCCTGTCTCGTCTGCTGCCCAGATACAGTCAGGCTCGATGTTGTTTTCATCCATAGTACTTTTCAGGAGCTCGAACCATGCTTCATTGGTGTTCTCGTTGACTGCATGGCCACGCTCAGTGTCTAGTGGGGCACTCCAATAGCGATGTAAGCGTTTGGAATGGCGGTTCAAGAAGCAGTGTGTCCACAGCTTTCCAACCCCAGTTTTAGGGAAAGTGCTCCCTAGTTGAGCATGTAGAAGCGTGTCAACATGCTGCTTGAGGCCTTCATGAGTGAGCGGGAAGCCTCTTTGAGCAAGCTGAAGGCAATAGTTGACAGTGACTTCTTCTTCCTCCGAGGTGAGCCATCCATGGTTCTCCTCGTTGGCTTGTTGACAGCTTCTTCCTCCATCAAGACGCCTCTTCAGTGTGACATGAGTGAGGGTAACATTCTTTTTCCTCTTCTTCATCTCCACTTTGACCTCGCGACATATTGCACGCAAACTTCTTCATTCATTTTCTGGCTTTGCTTTGTCTTCCCGGTGCAGTTCAATCCCATATGCTATGGCTTCCTCATGATTCTGGCTGTTTTCACGTTGCTTCTGGTCTTGTGACTTTGCATGACCGACCATGGCTTGACAGATACGTTGAACTTCAGCTGTCTAGTATGAAATTTGTACCAATGGTGCTTGTATTGTCCACTGTGCTCACGTTGCCTTTTTAGGTATATCTCTTCCGCGATACCTGATAACAGCCACACACCACTCTCATCTCCGGCATTGTGTTGGCAGCAGCAACAATCACTTCTGGTTCAATCGGACATCACAGAAGTAGAGATGGGACACCCCTGCACACATATCTGGTGTTTTATTTTATTCTAACTGTTAATTTACGGTGTACAGTACCAAACAGTCAGAAATTGAGCAGAAAACATGAGGTAGCGAGTGAAGAAGACATTGTAAAATATTCTCATTCTATTGGGAAGTGAAGGAAAGTATCAAGGCTTGTTGTCCAAGGTGAACTTTTGTGATGAGTAGCCATATTTCGTGCTGTATCTTGTTTTGGTTCAAGTGCCAGTAATGGTTCAAGTGCCCATAAATGACTGTAATCTACTCTGCTACCTATTTATGCTCCGATAGTACAAGGTATGCTATAGCACATCTCCAACAAATAGTAGCCTGTTGGCAGTGTGCATAGGTAAGGAAAGGCTTTGTCTTGTGTGATATGGCAATATTTTTCAGATCTCCGCATTTTGTGGGGTAAGTTCTCATGCCTTTGGTATATTTTTATGACTAAATATGGTAATGTTTTGATAGTAGTGGTGAGTCCTGAGCTTATCTAATCAAGGCACATCACATTTGTTAATCAATACTACGCTTTTTTGGTAATTACCACTACACAACCTTTGCTAATCAACACTACACATTTTTGGTAATCAACAATACCATAATAACACTACACAATATATCCTAATAGACACTACACAAAGATACAACCCAACACATCACTACACATTTTTGGTAGTTAACACTACAACACAAACACAACACAACAATTTCTAATCACCACTATGCATTTTTGGTACTTAGCACTACAACACAAACACAACACAACAATTGGTAATCAACACTACACATTTTTGGTAATGAGCACTACAACACAAACACAACACAACAATTGTTAATCAACACTACACATTTTTGGTAATGAGCACTACAACACAAACACAACACAACAATTGCTAATCACCACTATGCATTTTTGGTAATTAGCACTACAACACAAATACAACCCAACACATCACTACACATTTTTGGTAGTCAACACTACAACACAAACACAACACAACACCTGCCAATTCACTACGCATTTTTGGTAATCAACACTACAACACACACACACACACACACACACACACACACACACACACACACAACACAACAATTGCTAATCACCACTATGCATTTTTGGTAATTAACACTACAACACAACACATCCCAATTCACTATGCATTTTTGGTAATTAGCACTACCACACAAACACAACACAACACATCCTAAATCACTACACATTTTTGGTAATCAACACTACCACACAAACACAACACAACACACCCTAATTGATACTACACTTATGTGGTACACTTTTACTACAATTTTTACTACACTTTTACTACACTTTAACTACGCATTTTTGGTACACATTTTACTACACATTTACTACACTTTCACTACACATTTACTACACTTTCACTACACATTTTGGGTACACTTTTACTACACTTTTACTACACTTTTTACTACACTTTTACTACACTTTTTACTACACTTTTACTACACTTTTTTGGTACATTTTGACTACATTTTAACTACGCATTTTTGGTACACTTTTACTACACTTTTACTACACTTTTTAATACACTTTTACTACACTTTTTGGTACACTTTTACTATGCATTTACTACACTTTTTTGGTACACTTTTACTACACTTTTACTACACTTTTTACTACACTTTTACTACACCAGACTCTACTAACTTGGGTGCCAACTCCGAGTCAAAAAAAGAGTAAGCAGCTCCCAGCCCTCCGCACAACCGGCGAGCTGTGTTGACTCCGGAAGTGCACTCAAGGAGGCCCGCCTCAACATGTCCGCTCTTTTCAACCCAAACTCCCTTACGCCATATGTTTCCCTTTTATCTCTTGATATACCTAAAATCTGTGCTCTTGTGGACTCCGGTTCCACACATTGTTTTGTAGATTTACAATTCATGCACAAAAACAACCTTACCTCCTATTCCGTCTCTCCCATCCAACTCCGGTTATTTGATGGTACATCAAACTATGTAATTACTCAAGCTATCGATTTATCAGTGCAGTTCCCTGCATCCAGTGATGTCACCCCTGACTTTTTACCTCACTCCATTAGATTCTGAATGCTTGATTGTCCTTGGACATAACTGGCTCACCTGCTATAATCCATTGATTGACTGGGTATTGAGTAGTTTAACATTCCAGACTCCTGCAGGAAGTTTGCTAGCACCCCTGTCAACTCCCTCTCCAGTTCTGCCCAGAAACCCTGACTCTGGCCTCCCCAGCTAGTCTACCCCAGGCCTTGCGCCATCTGTCGACACTCCAGTTTGCACCCCCCCGCATATCTCTCTAATCAACACAGCTGCATTTGTGCATGCGTGCAGTTTGGAAGGATCCACGAAGTACCAACTCCAGCTATGTCCTGCCGACTCAGCAAAGGCCCGGTCTGCTTCTACATCAACTCTGCCGGACTTGGACATCATCCCTCTGGAATATCGTGACTATGCGGATGTGTTCAGTAAGGTGAAAGCCTCTGAACTTCCCCCACATCACGACTATGATTTGAAGATTGAGCTCAAAGAAGGTACCTCACCACCCTTGGGAACTCTTTATTCACTGTCTCTGGTCAAGCTCTCTGCTCTCCGGACATTCATCGATGAGAATCTCAATACAGGTTTCATCTGCCCTGCCTCTTCCTCTCACGCTGCTCCGGTCCTCTTCGTCAAGAAGAAGGATGGCTCCTTATGACTCTGCATTGATTTTAGAGGCCTAAACAAAATCACCAAAAAGGATCGCTACTTACTCCCCCTCATCTCTGATCTACTGGACTCACCCAGCTGGGCTAAGGTCTATTCAAAGATCGATCTCCAGCATGCATATCATTTAGTCCGGATTGCTCTGGGCGATGAATGGAAGACCACCTTCTGTACACGCTATGGGTCCTATGAGTGGTTAGTAATGCCCTTTGGCCTCACTAACGCCCCTGCAGCATTCCAACACTTTGTCAACACCATCTTTGCTGACATGCTGGATGTCTGCGTCATTGTGTACCTCGACGACATCCTCATTTACTCCGAGGATATGGAGTCTCACCAGCAGCATGTCCGGGACGTCCTCCGCCGACTCTGGTTACATGGCCTGTTTGCCAAACCAGAGAAATGCGAGTTCCACTCAGACTCAGTGGAATACCTTGGCTACCGTCTATCCCCTGAAGGTCTGACTATGTCTTTGGACAAAACACAAACCATCTCTGATTGGCCTGAACCTCGTAAGGTAAAGGACATTCAATCCTTCTTGGGATTTGCCAACTTCTACCGCCGGTTTATATTCAACTACTCTGATATTGTGGTTCCACTCACCTGGCTCACCCAGAAAGATGCTCCTTGGATCTTCTCCGAGGACTGTCGACGCTCTTTCAATGCTCTCAAGCACGCCTTCACTACCGCGCCCATCCTTACCCACTTCATTCCGGACACCCCTATCATCGTGGAAATGGACGCCTCTGACTACGCTGTCGCTGGTATCCTGTCTATCACCTGCTCTGACAGAGAGATCCGTCTGGTAGTGTTCTACTCCTGGACCTTGACTGCTCCGGAGCTGAACTACGACACCCACAATAAGGAACTCCTTGCCATCTTCAAGGCATTCCAGAACTGGCACCATTACCTCAAAGGCTCCACCTCCCCTATCGATGTCATCACCGACCACAAAAACCTAGAGTACTTCTCTACCTCAAAAGTCCTCTCCCGCTGGCAAGCCTGGTGGTCCAAGTTCCTCTCTCAGTTCAACCTTGTCATTCGTTTCTGTCAGGATCGGTTCTCCTCAACGATCTTACTAGGAGGTCCAGGGGTGCAGGGGACTAATGAGGAGGTAAGTCCAGACACTAGTAGGTGCTAGTTAGTGCAGACAGTCAAGTCTGGGTCATACGGATGAAGTCTGGGCACTAGAGAAGCACTGGGAGTAAGTCTGGGTTTTGCGGAGTAAGTCCGGACTGCGGGAAAGTGGACCAGAGTAGCGCAGCTTGTCCGGAGTGAAGGACATCCCAGAGGTGGGATAAGTCCCTAGAGATCTAGCGTTGAGTCTGGGACAGAGGTGGCTTTTGCCCTTGTGCGAGTAGGAGACTTGCTAGGATCAGACATAGGACCAAGGGGACGAGATAGGACGGAGACTGGAGTTGTCCAGAGTTCAGGAGTTCAGGTGAACAGATGGATTAGGAGAGCATAGTGGGTAGTACAGAGGGAGGAGTATCTTAGTCGAGATTTGATCTAAGGATCTACTAGGCTGGAGTTTGGTAGGAGGAAGTGGAACCGGAGGAAGTGCAAGAGCGGAGGGAGTGTGCAGGTGGAGGAAGGGCGGAGTAGCTGGAGGAAGGTCCGGAGTTGGACATGGAAATGTCCTAAGCCTTTGGTGGACCTAACAGAGGAAGTGGAGCAGGAGCAGGAGCAGAACTGAGCCAGAGTTGGATGTACCATCCGGAGTTGGGCTACGTCGCAGACAAGGCTAAGGGAGTGGCTGGACTGAAACCAGAGTAGCAACTAATGGTAGGTACAGGTCCGACACAGAGGAGTTAGACCGTGGATCTGTCTGTAGGAAGACAGGGGTTAGTCCTGAGGCGGAGATGGACGTAGTGACCAGAGTTGAGCTGGAGTGCAGCTATGGGGCTGGAGATGGCCGGACTAGATCCGGAGTTGCGTCTATGCCTAAGGAGAGGTCAGGCAGGCCAAGGTTAGACCGGAGTTGCGACTGGGAAAAGTATGGATATGACAGTTTCCGTCCTGGAAAACTTGGTGCCAAGCCAGACACTCTCACTAGACGATGGGACGTCTACCCCAAAGAGGGGGATAGTGGCTACACCTGGGTTAATCAAAATCTCAGGCTGGTGTTCACTCAAGAACAACTGACTAACTCCCTTCGCGCAACCATTTTAGAGTTCCCGGTGTGCATCTAAGTGAGGGAAGAGGTCAGAACAACCAACAACCAACACCCAATGACAACAATAAGTGAGTGGTGGTATTCCTCTGTGGTTCTGGTAGATGATCTCCACAGGGGGATGTGCTGCAAGCCTTCAGGTAAGGTGCAGGAGGGAAGGGAAGGGCTTCTGATGGGGAAGAAATGTGATTGATGATGGTATTGACTCCTCTTCAGCCTACCACAGTGGTTAGGAAGAGTCCTGGGATTGAGCAGTGATGATGGATTGATAACAGGGGTGTAACAGCAGTGATGGGACAGAGGGGAAGCAAGGGGACAGTTCCTGCTTCAAGAATGTGATGGACAGTGATGGGATGGAGTGGATTGATGAGCTAGACTGCACTTGAGCCTAGAGAACTGATCAGATATCAAGTATATCTGACAAACAACAAAAAATGGAGCTTTAGGCCAGCACTGGGTGACCTACAAGTCCAAAGACAGAGATAGAGCTTATAGAGAGTGAGGGAGAGTGAATGTGGTCGCTTTATTGAGGGGGAAGCAGACTCTTCCTTGCAGCCTTT
>Ga0307518_10004279_pt1 | contig 10244 bp, 7 predicted proteins | sample 25_EM_MG_FD_203889 | JGI IMG/M metagenome (GOLD analysis project Ga0307518, IMG submission 203889) | Populus trichocarpa ectomycorrhiza microbial communities from riparian zone in the Pacific Northwest, United States - 25_EM | ecosystem: Host-associated > Plants > Roots > Unclassified | place...
TCATTATCTATTTTTTATCATCTAATTAAAATAAAACCAACTTATTTGACTCGATAAGGTATATGACCCATGCCATAGATTTTTCTTCCTCTTTAAAATATACATGCAACACCTTAACATATAATAAGAATCCAACCCCCTGATATAATGCAGGTCCACGTCTAGTGTTTAGTAATTTGAGACGGTTAACCTTTAGGAAGAACACCTAGTAGATAAGTTGGTGTATTGCTCATATTGTCACGCAAAGTTAAGGTTGTAAGAAAAATCTTTTCTTGGGAATTCACCAACGCAGACGGTCCGATTATAAAAACACAGTAAATGAAAGACTAAAACTAAAACTAAGATCTAAAAACCGAAAACACATGACCATTTCCATAATCTTAGAAATACTTGTTGGGGAGGATGTGGAAGCCGGTGGGAGTGCGCGTCTGTTAAAGAATCATTCATACAAGTTTAGTCAAGTGGAATGCAACATGCCATTGTTATAATATCTCTCTGTTTTAATTTTCTCGAAAGAGTTACCAAACACATGAAGTTTCTTGAGAGTTTTTATTTAAACCTTGCAATGGGGACAGCAACGACTCGACGGGGTTGAGTGACAGTAATGATTCCAGATTTGGTGCAACCTCCGTGGTGAAGCATTGAGAGAGATGAGGACTCTTTCCAGAACCAGACTTTCCGATTATAACTATTAACTACCACCGGGTTTTTTTTATTTTCTCTTCAGATTGCACTAAAGGCAAAGGATTCACCATTTACCGCAGTGCAGACCTGTAATTATTATTCTTAGTTATGGCCAAGCAAATATATATTTATATAAAGAAACAATATCGAGAGAAGTTTTGATGGCAATGAGATTTTTACTTTGATCGATGTAATTTGGACCAGAAACAACTAGAAATTGCTCATGAAATGAACTAACAAGACTTTCTTGTTCCTCTTGCGCAAGTTAGAATGGATTTGTTTTGAAATTTATTAGTTATTTTTGTTTTGATTTTTAGGTTTGTGTAATTGGGAAAAAAAAGTTTGAATTCTAATTTTAGTTTAATTTGTTGAGTTTTTTTTTTATCATGGATTTGAAAATAAAAATACAAAGAAGCAAAAAAGACTTGGTTTTGATTTAGAGAAATGGTAGTGTGATTAAGAGGAAGAAAAAGATGCAAAAATTACAAGTGTATTTTGGTTATTAAAACAATTATAATGACAAACTTGTAATATTTTAGACTTTTTTTTGTTTACCAACTTCATAGGTTTCTAATTTAATAAATACAGTGAAATCAATTATATAAATAATAAAATATAAAATACAATTTTTAAAAGTATATAGGGAAAGTGTTACCTGGAAAGCTTTCACTACTTGTGTTTTTCTATTGCTATTAAGACTAACTATTTTATCAACAACTAAAGAAATTAAATCTTAAAGAGTTAAATGATTAAAGTTAAACAATTTCAAAATGAAAACAATTACTATATAATGCATACTCTTATTATATGTATATTCAATAAACGACAAGTAATTTTTCTGATTTTTCAAATTCTTATGAATCATAGTTCTTAACAATGTAGTTAAAATATTATTTACTATTTCAGTTTGATCAACTATTTATGGATGGAAAGTAATAGAAAATAACAATTTTTTCCCTAACTTGCTCGACAAAACCTTCCAAAAATAACTAAGAAACTTAACATCACGATAAGAAATAATGCTTATAAGAATCCGTGAAGCCGAATTATCTTTCTAACGAATAAGTTTGCAATTTTAGTTGTATCATCAATTTTAAGATAAGATATAAAATGTGTTATCCTACAAAACCTAATTGCAACCATAAAAATAAAATCCCTGCTCGCTTTGACCGAGGAATACCTAAAATTGCCAAAATAATAAAATAAAATTTCTTACATAGTAGCTTCTGAACCTTCTTAAATGATTAACTCTTTCTAAGAGAATTAGTTAGTTTCATTTGAGTAAAAATCTAGCCGAGTTGATTATTAAATGTGGAAGAGGAAATTTGCATACAAGGTTTGATAGGATACTAAGGAATATAATTGAGTTGATTGTCCAACCTAAATAGTGGTATGAGAATGCTCATGAGAAATGAGAGAAATGCCTAAAGGTGTAAGTTGAACTTAAATACCCATTGCAATGATGATTGGTGGAAATTATGAGAATATAAAAGGTTTGGATTCTTTAGCATTTTTTTTTTATATATATTGATGTTAACAAATGTATTGTTTGTTCCTCAAAGACAAGATTCATGAGAGTTTTATCCATGATGTTATTCTTAGTTTTTTATATTAGAGTTGATTAACATCTCTAGGATAAATTGTAAGAAAGTTAAATTATGAGAAAGATAAATTATTGAAAATCTTTTATTGAAATTATGTGTTAGAGCATATTAAAAAATTACAACAAATACATCCATTTAAATTCTAATTCTTATTATGGTTCTAAAAAGTAGAAAAATAACAAACCTAGAGTCAGCTTTAAATAAAAAAAAAATCAATTATTAGAACATTAACACTTAGTCCATCTTAACAAGGAAACAAACATCCAAATACTAGAATAATGATTTTAATTTATTTTTTTTAAGACTAATAAGGAAAAGATCTTAGCTAGTATACATGCAACCCATTCAGTTCATGATGTCTTTTAGCCCCACCAAACATCTCTAAAATCTTGGTCGTTTTAGCCCATGATTGCTAATTGTTATATTATTTAAAGTATCAATCTTGAATTTGCTTATGTAAAATGCTCATTACCATGTTTTAACAGGATAATAATATACAATGTTTTTTTTTCAATATAAACAAAAAGATAGGACTAACATGTGATATGTCTATGGCAAGTTGGGGTGAGAAAAACAATAAAATAACCAATTAAACCATGAAAACTAATAAAACAATTAATCAAAAAAACCAAACCGGGAAAAAAATTGAATGAACCAATTAAGAAACTTTAAAAAATTAGTTCGATTCGGTTCGGTTTAGTTCAGTTTTGATTTTAAAAGCATGAACTGATTAAACCAGAACAAACTAAACTAGTTCAACCAAAATTAAACCCTACTATAAAAAGCAAACATGTATAAAAACTTCTTTTTCTCTCCTCATAAACCCTATCTCCGAAATCAAGTTGCCCCATTTCTCCCTACTCTTTCCATCTCCCTACTTTCTTTATCTTCCTCTACCAAAACATCTCCTCCACTAAAACCAACCAAACCAACTTCTATCACAAGGTCCCTCATATGAACAACCTCTCTCTCTCTCTCTCTCTCTCTCTCTCTCTCTCTCTCTCTAGCACGAAACGAAAACAATAAACATAGCCTGATTCGTTCTTAAGACCTTCTACCAATTAACCCGAACCAACATTTCCTCTTTTTTATCCACCAATCACAACTCAACCCACAATAACCCTATTGTTACTCGACTACCCTATCATAGACAAGACTTGTATGTGCTCCCTCCCTCCCTCTCAGCCCTCTTCTTTACTTTCTGATTTTTTTATTTTATTTTATTTGTGCATTTGTTGATTCTTTTCTTGTTTTTATTCCTTTTCTGTTTGCTTCCAGGTCTTGAAACTTAATTCAAGATATTTTATTTTTTTGGTGAGGAGGGGTTTACATAGAAAATAATCATGGATGGTATGTGAGCTCTGTTGCCTCTTATCTTCTTTATTTTAATGTTTTATGGATCTAAGTGTTAAAGAACCATCTCAAGCTATTAGGTGAGGTCTAAATATATAATTTATTTTATTTTCTAATACACCTCATCAAGTGAAAGCCATTTGGACTTGAAACTTGCATAGGCCAACATTACTTAATTTTTATCAAATAAATAGAGATGGTGAGATTCGAAATCGTGACCGCTTGGTCATTAAGGCTTTGATACCATGTAAAAAAACAAATTCAACTCAATAGCTTAAACTCTTAAGTGAAGTCCCAAGATATGATTTATATTATTCTCTAACACTATGTATAACAAGAAGTATTTTGTTTATATCTTAGATGATACAAATTAATTCTTCAATGAATTGGTTAAAATCTTACGCTCAAATGAATTTAAAATTGATTTTGTAATCTTTGTATGAATTTGTAATTGAAGTGCCATAATTTATAGTTGAGCCTATTACCTTGTGATGAAAGGCTGGCTGTTGACAATTGCTATGCTCAAATGTCTTGTTGATTGATGGATTTGGATAGCATAGAGTATTGAAGGGTGGGGTAGCTTCGGTTCATGAAATTCTTCTCCTTCCCTTGCGACATAGATTGTCAATCACCTTTCTTGCCTCTGATTGAATATATAGAGATAATTAGTGTCCCAAAAATAAAAACCAGAAAAGAATTCAAAAAAGAGTGTTATTGGTCTTATGCATTAACAGATTTCCGTGAAGAGGACTATCTAATTCATCAACAAACATATAGGCTTATAATTAATAAAAAAATTTAAAAGTTGAAACAAATTGCACAAGGATTTTGCTATAGAAAACCCTAAAAATACTATATACAATAAATAGGTTTTTCTAATTTTTCATTTGAAAAACCTGAATCGAGCTAGTCAATTTGAATTAGTTGATCGGTTCGATTTGTTTTTGTTTTGTTTTTTAATTTTTTTTAAAAAGTTTTAGTTTGGTTAAATATGAAAAATGTTCACATGACAAGCATGAAAAGCAGGAAATAATTTTGCTCAAATGTTTATCCAAATATTTATGAAAGAAAGGTAAACACTAGAAAAAAAAAATAAAAAAATACAAATAAATCGTTGAATCATGTGTATTAAAAAGTACATTGACCACTCCATTACTTGGGATGCACTACTACGATTCATGTGTATTTTTATTATACTTTTTTTAATTTTATATTTTATTAATATTTAGATTATGTTAGATATGAGTTTGAAAATATAAAGGTGAATTACTACATAAGTAATTGTTAAATTTAGTTTTTAAGAATATTTATTATATTTATAAATGGAAAGGTTAAATGTTAATATTTACTCTTATAAAACGACGCCGAAGGCACCAAGATTATGAATGGATTTAGCATCCAGGCGTGCAGCACATGTTTTGTGAAGTTTCCAATCTTCGAGATTTCTAACAACCATTGTGCAAGCTCAAATTGTCCCGCAGTTTAATTATGGGATCCCGGGAATTTAGTTATTGCAAGTTTTGAATTAAACCGGAAAAACATTAATACTATGAATGCGTCAAAACATGTAAAAATATAGTTTAATTTTTTTATATAAAAATTAAAATGATATTACTTTTTTTAAAAACAATCTTAAAATAAAATTATTTTTAATTAATACAGATTAACCTATTAAATTTTTAACTCAAGTTATAAATCATATTATAAACTGAATCAGATTTAATAATTTTTGTCCTCCCATCGGATTTACAATAAATAGTCAATTTTTTTTGTTAATTTTTTTGTTATTATTTTGATCTCACTCTCTCTCTAACATGTGTATCTACATATAACCAATTAAAATCACTATCGAAAGATTTATAAATATTAAAAAAATAATTTAAAATAAAAATAAAATTCAAATTTAATCAAAAATATTTTTTCATTACAAAACAAACAAGCTACAAGATAACGTTTGGAAAAACCTTATATATATATTCACTAATTATACAAGTATTACGAAGAATGCTTGATACTTCTAACCAATAGTGAAACACTACAAAAGATATTTTATTTTCTTTGTGGATCCGAAAAAGTGAGAGATGGCTAAAAAAAGTAGTTTTATTGCCAACAGAGAAATTAATCTTAATTATTGCAATTAATTAAAAGAACATATATCGGTGTAGAAAAAGAGGACATTATATTATAATTCTTTTCCCTCTTCCTTTGGGAAATTTATGGAACAATTAACAATCTGATTCTGGATTGATTTATTTATTTGTCCATAAAAAAAAAAAACACCCTCCATGGCATCTACTCTGCAATAGGAGTAAGTTTAGGCATGGAGCCAAGCGTGGGTGCATCGCGGGGCACCAACTGACCCTGTGCCATCACCAGCGACTTGTAGATCTCAATGATCATCTTCTCATCATACTCCTTGATTGGGCGGGCACCAATCCCATCGCCGTACCCTGCAGTTCCTCTCGCCCTGGAATTAGCAAACCCAAGCATCATCTTCACGTAGGCATCCCGTAGCCAGACAAAAAACCTCTTCGGAGAAGACATTTTCAAGGCTTTAAGCTTCGGCTTGACCTTGATCCGCCAAGCAAACCTCCTCCTCCTCCTTGAAGTAGTGCTAACCGAACCCACCTCCACCGGCCAACTCCTCCGAGTCCGACCTGACCCATTTATCCTCTCGTACCCTCTCCTGCTCCAGTATTCTTTCATCTTCGTGAATATCCTAGCAGAAACACCTTCCATACACACACACTCCTGTGTATGTGTTTCCGGTTTTTTTTGGCTTCTCTTTACTTTTTTGCAGTTTATGTGAGAGAATTATGGGGCAGAGAGAGGAAGGAGGAGGGTGGTTGAAAGCTGTACACAAGTACACAACTTATATACCAATTAATTCTCTCACATAAACTGCGTAAAAATAAAGGATAAACCAAAAGAAATCAGAATCACACGTAGGTGTGTGTGTGTGTGTTTTTTTTTGTTTTTTTTTTTTTTAATGTTAAATGTATTATGTACATCTCGCGTACCTGAAACAGAAGATCTTGGCCCTTGGATTCTGGTTCTGGTCAGTTGATGTAAATAGTTATTGTCCACACTGTTTCTAGTTACCTGTCTTATCCCAAATACCACTGTCTTTTCTTAAACCGAAGAAAATTATCTGACGTGTTTGAAATTTCAATATTTTTTATTTGTAAATAAATTAAGATTTTATTTAGTGAAATTTATTTTTAATAGCAATAAAGGTAAAAAATTATTATATTTTATATAATAATTAATTTAATACCTTATATTTATTTCGGTCTATCTTCAAATGAATAAAAAAACTCTCTTTCTCTAAAATTTGGTTGGTAGCATATAAAAAGCTAAATCTATCCTTTTAGTTTTAAGAGAATCTGTTTTTATACATGTTCAATTTTCTCTTCGAGTTATTTATCAATTTTTTTTAAATGTATCTATCTTTTTAATTAAAATATGAAATGCTCACATTCAAAAGAAGCATTTGAATTTTAGCATGAATAAATATCCTAAATGACCATTATAGCCATTCAAACTTTAGCATGATTAAACCCCTGTTTATTTTTGTATTTTAAAAACGTTTTTGAAAAAAAAATAAAATTTTTTATTTATTTTAAATTAATTTTTTTATATTTTTAGATCATTTTGATGCGCTAATATTAAAAATAATTTTTAAAACATAAAAAATATATTATTTTAATATAAAATAAAAAATATTTAAAAAAACAATCACAACCTAATTTAAGAGACGCTTTAAATATACGAGTACATAAAGTTTTCATCAACTATAGACACAGTAAAGCGATATTAAATGGTGACCGTATTGAGGGATCTAAAGTCAGTGTAAAAGCGGCAGTCGCCATCTTTCTTTTTAATTGGAGCTAGGTCTGATGAGCCCCACTTTTAGCACGTCAAGGAATTGGTTTTCAATTTTAGCTTTTGAAGAAACAGGCATGGCTGTAGGGCCGCACCTTAACTGGCTCGGCGGCTTCCCTTGCCGGAGGGAGCTGTGTGGGTTTCTTGGAAACATCAGCATAGGCTTCTAGTCAGGGCTGAATGTCATCATGAACTTGTAGCTGATTTTCTTGCTCCGTTGTCTGCAAACAAAGTGGAAAAACCGAGCCTCCTTGCCTTATTTCTTTAGCAGTGGTTTTTAAGGGCGCAGATTGAATTGTCTGCGTTTCCATGGCTTGTGACATCCTAGCTTGATTATTCCATTGGAACTCCTTTGTCATTTGCTTCCAATTACAAATCAATGGTCCTGGTTGCTTCTGTTGGAAACAGATTGCAGAAACAAAAATGAAGAAGATTTGTATGAGATAATTGGTAGACCTACAGAGCAATAAAAAAGATGTCTTTTATTATTCTTCTTTTCTTCAATACAAAAACAGAACGGAGGAGTACTCTATATAACAAGGACTAATTTAATGAAATCTTTTCTATCTAAGAAAAACCAAGAGAACTTTGATTCATTAAAGCTAACAATTAATGACACTTAAAATTAAAAATTAAACTTTAATACTCCCTCTTAATTTGTATTTTTCAGAAACTCCTTGAATTGTTGGAACTTTTTAACTAGAACAACTTTATGAAGAATGTGTACAGTATGATCATTTGTAATAATAAACTTCAGTTGTATCTCTTTCTTGCTATCCATATCTCTGATAAAATGATGCCTTAACTCTGTATGTTTTTGATCTTGCATGAAAAACTGGATGCTTGATCATTGCAATTGCTAACATGTTATCACATAATATAACAGTAAGATCAAGGACTTTTTACTACAAATCAGAAAGAATACTTCTCAACCACACTGACTGACATATCGCTTCATTTGTAGCAAAGTATTCTGCTTCTATAGAAGACAATGCTATAGAATTCTATTTCCTTGAGCACCATGAAATTATATTTGTTTCTAGACAAAACACATAACCATATTTATTATTCCTATCATCACAGCTTCCAGCCCAATCACAGTTAGAAAAACCAATCAACTTGTTACTTTATTGTTTCTTGTACAGGATTTCATTATCCTTTTTTCCTTAAAGATATTGCAGGATTCTTTTTGTTGTTGCAAAATGAAGTCTACTAGGATCCTCCATAAATCTGGAAATAATACTTATTGAAAACAGTATATCAGGTTTTAAATTTGTGAGATAGATTAAAGATCTAGCAAGACTATGAAAAATATTTGAATCCATCTTAGTAGCACCATCATTCTTTTGTAACTTCTCGTTTGCTGCCATGAAAGATGCTACTGGTTTACATTCTGACAAGTTGAATTTCTTGAAAAGATATGTAACATACTTTTCTTATGAAATAAAAATTTTCCCTAGATATTGCTTCACTTGAATGCCAAGAAAATATCTCGTCAATCCAAGATCTGACATTTTGAATTCTTTCATAATAACATTCTTGAATTCTGCAACTATATTTTTACTTGTTCCTGCATATATTAGATCATCAACATAGAGATAGCCCATTAGAAAGTCTTCTTTCTTTTTCTTCATATAGAGTGATGGTTCAGATTAACTTCTTTCAAATCTATTCTGATGAAAATATAGATTAATTTTGTTGTTCCATGCTCTTGGTGCATGTTTTAATCCATAAATAGCTTTATAAAGTCTATAATTGTTTTTTCTTTTCTTTTTAATTCATATCTTGGGGGCTGCTCAACATAGATTTCTTCCTACAATTCTCCATTAAGAAATGTTGACTTAACATCAAGTTGAAAAACTTGTAATTGAAATTGTGCAAATAAGGCAAGAACTATTCTAATTGTTTCCATTCTTACAACAGATGTAACAACCCGACCCAACCTGCTATATATTATTCGCTTTGGGTCCCTCCCATACCTGGGTTGCTGACCCGCACGATTTTCAACATGTATGACAAGTTAGCACCAACACTACTAATAAGGCCAACAACTAACTCCTCACCCGTTGAAGTGGAATCTTACAATCCACCCCCCTTAACGAGCCCGAAGACCCCGTCAGCACCATCAGACAGCCAGTAAGGTCGGTTCTAATACCAATGTAACAGCCTAGCCCAACCTGCTATATATTGTCCACTTTAGGCCATATCGCCCTCATGGTTTTGTTCCTGGTGACGCGAGCCCTTCTGGCCTAACACCCCAAAACGCTATGACAAGTTAGCACCAGCACTACTAATAAGGCCAGTAACTAATTCCTCTCCCGCCGATGTGGGATCTAACAATAGACATAAAGGTTTCTATAAAATCAACTCCGGGCTGCTGTGAAAAGCCTGTTGCAACAATTCTAGCCATATGCTTTAGAATATTGTCATCCTCAAAGTATTTGATCTTGAACACCCATTTTAAGCCCATTGCCTTTTTTTTTTTTTTTTTGGAGATCAACTAACTTCCATGTTTGATTCTTTTCAATACTTATCAACTCCTCATTCATATATTTCCTTCATTCTTCCTTTCTTACTGTTTCTTTAAAATGTTAAGGTTCATCTAGAAAGAAAGCAACATGACAAGAGTTGTAAATGTAAGTTAATGGTCAAAATCTCGTGAGAGGATATCGCAGGATTCTTTTTGCTGCTAAAAAATAAAGTCTGTTAAGATTCTCT
>Ga0307518_10004280_pt1 | contig 10242 bp, 4 predicted proteins | sample 25_EM_MG_FD_203889 | JGI IMG/M metagenome (GOLD analysis project Ga0307518, IMG submission 203889) | Populus trichocarpa ectomycorrhiza microbial communities from riparian zone in the Pacific Northwest, United States - 25_EM | ecosystem: Host-associated > Plants > Roots > Unclassified | place...
AATTAATATGGAATTTAAAAGTGCAGTGATGGCTAATCGGAAACAAGATATTGTTGAGATCATTGGAAAAAATGGGATGTAAACATTCGATTTCATAGAAATGGGGTTGTAGAGGAGATGTTTTTCAGTTGAATGGTGGTCGTTACAGCCTCAAAGGTGGTCAGAAATACCGCATTCACTCACTTGAAAGTACATACTTGACTAGCCAAAACTGTCGAAGAAGAAGATGCACAATATCCTAAACGACGTCGTTTCGGCTAAACCCTACAAATTAGGGTTTTTAATTTGGGACATGGAAAACTTCAATTAAATTCCTATTCTTCCAATTTCTTTTAATTGTACTCATAATTTCCTCCTAAGCTTTTAATTTCATGCAATTTTACCTCTGTCAAATTTAATTGTCAACCCCAGATTTGAGCGCCTTTTATCCTTGGTTTTTTATTTGTTTAATTGGACCCTCAATTGATCAACAAACTTTTAATTTTCTTCGATTTGACCCCTAATTTCACTTATTTCAGTCCTCAAAGTCATGCGTCTTTTGCAAGTTGGTCATTGGTTTATGAATTGTTCAAATAAGTCCTTAATCGCCCATCAGACTTTGAATTTTATGCAATTAAGCCCTTGATTTGACCAATTAAACTTTTTAAAGTTCAATTTCAGTCCCCAAACTTCAATTTGTTTCAATTAACATCCAAATTGACTCCAAAAATGGATTTCCCTTACGATTAATTCCTCAATAAATTTAATTAAACCTTCTAAAATTCCAATTGAGTCCTTAAACACTCAAATAAAAAATATTTTGACTAATGGAGTCTTTTGTCAATCAAAATTGGGTAGCTAATTTTGTCAATCTTGTACATTTTGGTCTCCCAACTATTTACTTGTCGTTTTGGTCCTTCACCACCAATTTAGGTGGTCTTTTAAGCTTTTATCATGTGTACTCTCTTATATTTTTTGGATTTTCTTTTTTCTATTTTTTTGTGGAGTAAAAAAATAGGTAACAACAAAAATTACATTGTTTTTTATACTAATTTTACGTGTATTTATCTTGGTATCTAGCTCATTGTATTTATCTTGATAATTACAAGCATGAAACACCCACACCTATGAGCTTGTTCAACCCGAATTTGACCAACAGGTTGACTTGGGATCCAATCGATCTTAGCCTGAAATGGTCTAAGTTGAAGAAAAAATAGAGAAAGGAAAAAAAACTCAAGTGACCTTGTCAAAATCTAAGTTGACCCGTGACATAGGTTGACCCGGTAAAACCTTATCAAAACCCAATCAATCAAGATGTTGATTTTCTTTATAAAAAAATTACAAAACAATTTTGTTTTAACCTATTTATTTAAAAATATATATTTTCTTGTGATTTACATAGATCAACCTAGATTGACTCTCTTAACCCAAGCTTTATCCCGATCAAGTTTTATACTTTCTATGAGCCATCTTTACTCCTTAAGATGTGAGCGAAGCCAATAGCTTGGTGTGGTACATGGTACAATCCACTTTATATCTAAAGTTGAACTAATATATTTAATATCTTTATCTTATAATTCACCAAAGTTAATAAAAGTATCAATTATTAGGGAGTGTTTGTTTTTTGATCCAAATTGTTTTTAAAGTGCTTCTGAAATTATTTTAAGCTTGAAAAAAATATATAATTAATGTTTCTTATGTGTTTTTTAATGGTTTTGATGTCAAAGGTAAATTTAAAAAAAAAATTATCATGATACATTTTCAATTGAAAAATATTTTTGAAAAACATCATGCATCACATTACCAAACACATATTTAATAAATTAATCAATATTATTAATAGGTAAAATTATATATCTATTACATATTTTTTTTAGATATTAATTTTATTAATATCAAATTAATGTAAAAGACATGTGAAAATTAAAAAAAAAATCCTTCACAATATTGGTGAAACATGATCTTCAAAGTAAATATCCTTTTCTTTTATTAATGAGAAATAGAGATTTCCTAAAACGAGACCTTTTTTTTTTCTAAATCACGCAGACAAATCTTGGATTATCATAGATCATAGAAGAAAAGACCTCACTACCAGGCTTTATTGATTGAAGATTTTAATCATTCAACGCTGCTAATGGATATCAATCTCTTTCAATAACCTTTATTCGAATGACCTAATTTCCTCAGTCTGGAAACATAAAACAGGAGAATTATACAAAATAAATCAAATGATGAGAAAAATATTATCCATATAACAAAAAAAAAAATAGAAAAGAACAATACAAGAGAAGAGATAGAGAGAGCACAAAAAGTTTTTTAGTTGAAAATCGTCAAAATTAGAGTTTGAGCAGAAATGTTTTGTAAAGAAGAGATAGGGAGAGTATAAAAAGTTTTATATATATATATATATATTCTCAATGTACATAATAAAATTAATAGTAAGAAATGTATAAGAAATTAACACACATAATCAAATGATTAAAAAAAAAAAACAACAACCATTGGGTTCCATTTAGTCATTTTAGTAAAGGTAGTAAGCTATCATTAATAATAAACCTTGATAACATAGTTTTAAAATCTAATATAAGTTTGGCTAGAGGAAGGTCACAAGCTAGGAAGATCCATTCTAATTTTTTTTTTTAAAAAAAATTAAATTAACATTGTTTTAATTAAAAATAAAATTAAAAATCCAATGGGTTATTGCCATAGTCAAGCTTAAGTCACTAAATAAATAGAAGTTTTTAAATGAGTCAATTAAGATTTTCTTTTTTTTCCTCAATCTAAATTGTTTCATACCTAAAGTTGGCTAGATTTAAATTCAACCATATGCTGGTACAATTTTTAAAACAATGCGTGATAAGAGGAATTCCAACGCAAAAGGCAAATGAAAAGCTAAAATCAAAAAATTATTTTTTTAACAATTATCTATGATTTTAACAGCTTTAACGGGATAACTATTTGAATAGCTAAAATATCTTTTCTTCTACTAAAATGTTATTTTTACACATCTCTATAAAAAAAAAAAAAAACCAAAAGTAAGAAGAAGGTATATATACTCGTTGGTCAATGTCTCTTTATTTATAGTTGGTCTTCATTTCCCTTTATAAAAGCAGAACAAGAAAAAGAAAAGAAGCGTGCAAACTCCTTAAAGTCTCGTGCCTTGGCTGCTCTTTGGTCTAAAAGAACTAAAATTTGAAAATATCTATATAAATAAACTATTTTATCAATTTGAGAATTCAAAATTGAAGCTGCTCTAACTAGTGAATGGACTTAAGAAAGTTTGGGGGGGGGAAAGGCAGAACGGTGTCGTTCTCGTCAACAAAAAAAAATTCTAAAAGCCACGAGTTAGAACTCCAGCAGCAGCAGCATTATACGTGGGAGCAAAGGTATGGAAGAGGGACGGCATTGCAGTAGGCACCATTAAATAAATGCCATGTTATCATCAAGCAAGAGCAGTTCATATCATTCAACAGCTTAAAAACTGTAAGGATTTCATTTTTTCAATCTCAACACACGCAAATCTTTTCAAATTTGGCCTTTTAAATGATACCATCACCACTAATCATCTGCTCAATTCATACTTGAGATTCCGAAGGATTCAGTATGCACACCATCTGTTCGATGAAATGCATGAACCAAATGTGGTCTCATGGACCTCGCTCATGTCAGGTTATGTCAACATGGGCCGACCCCAATCTGCTCTCTGGCTCTATACAAAGATGTCCGAGAGTGAAGTTAGTCCCAATGGTTTCACCCTTGCGACAGTGATCAATTCGTGTTCAATTCTTGCTGATCTCAAAACTGGCAAGATGGCCCATGCCCATGTTCAGATTCTGGGGCTTCAAGGCAACCTTGTGGTGTGTTCTTCGTTGGTTGATATGTATGGGAAATGCAATGATGTCGATGGAGCTAGGATGGTTTTTGATTCGATGAGTTGTAGGAATGTTGTTTCTTGGACCGCGATGATTGCTGGTTATGCACAGAATGGAAAAGGATATGAAGCACTTGAAGTTTTTAGAGAGTTCAGTAGTTACATGATGGAACGTCCCAATCATTTTATGTTGGCCAGTGTGATCAATGCTTGTGCTAGCTTGGGGAGGCTGGTTTCAGGGAAAGTCACGCACGGGGCTGTGATACGTGGTGGGTATGAGTTGAATGATGTGGTTGCGAGCGCGCTTGTGGACATGTATGCCAAATGCGGGAGTTTTCTTTACTCAGAGAAGGTTTTTAGGAGGATTCGAAATCCTTCTGTCATCCCATATACTTCAATGATTGTGGGTGCTGCAAAATATGGACTTGGGAAGCTATCGCTCAATCTCTTTGAAGAGATGACTGATAGAAAAGTCATGCCAAATGATGTCACCTTTGTTGGGATTTTACATGCATGCAGCCATTCAGGGCTCGTTGATGAAGGCCTTGGACTCCTGAATTCCATGCCTGAGAAACATGGAGTAATGCCTGATGTAAGGCATTACACTTGCGTTGTCGACATGCTCAGTCGAGTTGGCCGTCTAGATGAGGCTTACAAATTAGCAAAATCTATTAGGGTGAACCCCAATGAAGGGGCCCTTTTGTGGGGCACACTTCTTTCTTCTAGTAGGCTTCATGGACGAGTGGATATTGCTGTTGAAGCAAGTAAGTGGCTGATTGAATATAATCAACAAGTAGCAGGTGCTTACGTCACATTATCAAACACTTACACATTGGCTGGGGAATGGGAAAATGCTCATAGTCTTCGTACTGAAATGGAACTCGTTGGAGTTCACAAGGAACCTGGGTGCAGCTGGATTGAGATAAAGGACTCAATTTACGTGTTCTATGCTGGAGACTTATCGTGTGAAAGAGGGGATGAGGTCATTAGCCTGCTGAGGGAGTTGGAGAGGAGAATGATGGAAAGGGGTTGTGTTGGAGGGAGTACGGGGCTAGTATTTGTTGATGTGGAGCAGGAGGTCAAGGAGAAAATAGTAGGCCTGCACAGTGAGAGATTGGCCTTGGCCTTTGGATTGATAAGCATACCTAAAGGAGTCACCATTCGAGTGATGAAGAACTTGAGGATTTGCAGTGACTGTCATGAGGCTTTCAAGTTGATCAGTAAGATTGTAGAGAGAGATTTTGTTGTGCGTGATGTTAATAGATTTCATCATTTCAAGGATGGATCCTGCACTTGCAAGGATTTTTGGTGACTGAAAAAAAAAAAAACAACAACAACTATCCGCGCAACAGCGGTACGTTGGCTAGTATGAGTAGTATATTACTACAATGTGGACTTGAATTAATATAAGATAATATTGATATAATTATTTGATCTGAGATCTTGTGATTGGAACAAGCTCGTGGCGACATACATGATTGAGAATGATTCAGTTGCGAAAACTTCTGAATAGATATTCTACATCTGCACTAAATTCTTTCTGGTTAAATAATTTATTTCTAGTTGTTAGAAGATTTGCTAGAACATGCTATGGGGACTGTTGTTGTACTAAATACTATTTCCATATATTCTTTATTTTTAACTCTATGCCTTCATATATGCTATAGTTTTCTTACCTGCTTGGAGCTGCTTCTTCAAGAGGGATTATGCATGCTTTACTATTGTTAACACCTGTTAATCATATATATATATATATATATATTCAGGATCAATACGGGATGTAATACTGTGGTAAAAACTTTTCTGTATGTGTTTAATTTTTTTATTGATGTGTATTTTGATTTTATTGATTTTATCTTCGATTTTGTGTAGCATGCATAATTTGTTGAGGTTAAATGACTCAAAACTGTTAAACCGAACTTGGCCCATAGAATTTTTTTATAACAAAAAAATATACCTCAAGTTATTTTTGAAAAATAAAAATAGAGTTTTTCGTTAATTTTAACCGTATATGATGATCTAGTAACATGACATGTTATAACGGATATAACATGAAAACTTGAATGAAAAGTCTATTTTTTTAATAAAAAAAACTAGATTTTAAATTTAGAATAATTTTGAGTTATAAGCTCTAGAAAAAAAATGCATAGCTGGATCCCATAGACTATGTTCGATATTGTGGTTGTGGTTCAAAAAAAATATTTTTTGAAAAATAACTTTTTGTGTGGTTGGTAGACTTAAATCATGTGTTTGGTAAAAATTATGGTTAATATTGCTTTTTCGTCAAAAACATGTTATTGGTGTTTGGTTGAGATTGTTGTTGGACATGAAATGACCAAATAGGACATTAATTTCTTCCATACATGACATTGAACAATTAATACATATTTAAGATTAATTACTTGTAAATTTAAAAATTCTACAATTCTTCCATCAAACTTGAAGCAATTCTATCAGGAACACAATTCATATGCAAAATCATGTTACCTTTATATGTTTGTAATCGTGAAACATCATTACATAAAAAAAAAACCTAAGACACAAAATTAGGAAGATGTTCGAACTTATTAAAAGCAACATCTTGTTCAAACTTCCTTCTAATGTAATTATACATAGTCATTGATGCAACAACAATCTAAACATGTGTCTTATACGGAAATACTAGCATGTTCTACAAAATTCTTCTTTTTTTTCACACCCTAAAAGTTCGCTCTATTACACATCAAACTGAGAAATGAACTCGGTTGAATAACTCCTCCCAACTTCTCGGCTGGCCTCGGCGATGAAATTCTAAAAAATGATATCTTTCATCTCTGTTTGGACCTATAAATCCATATTTATTTAGATAACTCGAGTCAACAATATAATATTTTCCTGCATTCACAAAACAAATTTAAAAACAAAATTATTTTCAACCACACAACCAAAAATTAATTAAATCAAACTTTGTACAAGTCATAGAGTTCAATCCAAAATACCTTATAGTGGCTTAGAAATTTTGATATTTGGATTATCAATGGCCTCAAGAAAAATTCTTGTGTCATGTGCGCTTCCTTCCCATCCAACCCAAACAAAAGTAAATTGCATGTCAAAACTACATGGTGCCATGATGTTCTGCATCAATACTCATTTTCTTCCAATAAATTATATTTGATTTTCCTGTGACACACAAGCACGCATATGTGTGTCATCAATTGCTCTATACAATTCTAAAAAAATTATAAATTAGTTATTGTAAATTAACTACCAAATGGATTATGTAATGAAACTGGAACGCCCAATATATTTAACCACTGATAGTCTTCAATGTTACCTTAAAATGCGGCATATATCTCGGGTTCATAGCGATTTCCTGCAATGTAGTCGAAAATTCTAAATCAATTGGTTTGATTATTTCAATTGCTAGCAAACACACAACCTTCAGAATTTTGTTGAAATACCTACTCACAGTTTCATCAGAATGTTGTATCTCTCTTAGACCTCCTTATTAAAAGCACTCAATGTTAAAGTATAAAAAAAAAACATGTCAACTTTCTATATAACACTCATCCTCCTTGACAGTTTTAGTTTATATTGTACTTTTAATTCAAGATAAAGACTCTGAAATGTTGTTGCATCCATCTTAAATATATTTACACAACGTATCCAATGCCCATTTAAAATTTCGTTCAACCATTAAATTTCTATGTTATACTAAATCATACAGGGCTCTTTATAGACATATTTATTGTAATGCATTGCAAGTGCACCTGTTGTGCACAATACTAGTTTAAGGCTACAATAAATAATAACCTAAAGGCATCCTCAGCACTTGCAATAAAAGTCAAGAAAATGTTTGTTGTAGGGTACATAACTACAACTCTTTGACAGCCCACACATAAACAACCAACACAACAAGAACACACTACACATGATAAACACATGGTAGGTCCTTTTGAATACAACAAACTAAAATTAGCAGCAAGTAACATAAACCAAGCTCCACAACAGTAGCAACTTAATCACGCAATGGAAGAAACAATATAAAAGACAACAGCATTAACAGTTTGTCATCTGCAATGACAGTGATGTGTTAACGTGTTTATCACATAAATTCAACAAAAACAAAAGGCAAAGCAATTGAAAAAAAAAGTTAAATGTACTAAAAATCAATTATATAACAAAAGCAAAACATAGCATAATGTTAGGTCTGCATATGAAATGCAAATGAAAATAATATTATGTATATAAATCATGTAGCAAATAAATAAACAAATCAATGCAATATATGCCAAAAAAAAAAGCATGATTCTAATAATCAACATGCAATTTACAATTTCTAATGCTCTTAATAATCAAAACAGTTTTGAATCAGTGAATTAATTGCAATATTAATTGTCTTAAATGTGTATGACATTATTTTGGTTTCACATCAATATCAAGTAATATATAATTGAAGTGTCTTTTAAAAATAGAGATGTACCTTATGGTTTGAGGTTTGATCTCCTCTCAAACATTAGTTTCAATCATTGAAATTTTCTTTTCTTAGTTTGCCCACATTTCCCTTCTACTTATAACCATAAAATATTCAGTAGCAAAACAATACAATTCACTCCTGAAAACAACTTCATCTATGGAGTGAAACTCCGCCATAACTTCTTCAATACTACACCATTTATTATCCATAAAACTAGATGTATAGTCATTTCTTGTAGAGATGCTATCAATCAATTTATCTAAGTTTGAAAAAGTTGTGCTCCCATTCCAGAACCTCTTTTCTTTTTAACACTCTTACTGGAAACAATGTTGAGGGCCTTTTCTCTTACTACTATTACAAGGGTTGCTAGTAATAACACTTACAATAACACCAGCAATCATATTGTTGACATCCTCAACAAAGTTTGGTATACTATATTCCTTAATATCTTCAATTCCCTCCTCTAGGTTAACATCATCATTGAATGCATTTATGGTCCCATATGCAATATAAATTGGGTATGGATATCAAAATAAAAGGAACTAGAAAGTTGATACTAAAAAGAAATATATTATTAAAATGTTGCATTGTGGTCATTCTTCATAGTTTAATATTGTTGTTACTTATTCTGATATGAATCATAACATGTGTTAGATGCTCGTCGTTATTATCTTATAGTAGCCTGTATATTTTTCACTTCCATCCTTATTATATACAATTTGTTGTGCTTATGAATGCCTTGTTTAGTATTGTTAGCAATCTTGTTACTATTTGATCTATTTCCAAGTTAAGGATGTCAAATAGGACTAAAAACTTGAAGGTTATAGTATGGAATCAAGGTTGGTTGAGTTCTTTACTGATGAGTTTAATAAAAAGGTTGAGAATGGCTTTAATCTTTTAAAAGCACCATAACACATGAGAGGTTTGAAAAGCTATATGGAGACTTGTGGGATAGATCTCTTTACCCATAAAGAATGTTTCAAAACATTCTCGTCTTATGAAAACTAAATCTTAAAAATAAAATTTGTTTAAATTCATGAACCCTAAGAATAATATTTGAAAACAATATTGTTCAATTTGTTTAATTTTGGATGTGTTTTTTTATATAGAAATTTGGATATTTTTTTCTTGGATTTTAGATGTGTTTTTTCTTAAATTTTGGATGTGTATTTGCTTAAATAAAAAAGAGCATGTTTGATGGTAGTTCTAGAGTTTGTTTACTAAAAATTTAGATGAGAAGTTTGCTAGAAATTTTGAGGTAATTATGGCTAGAAATGGTGTTGAAAGAGGAATATTTTTGTTAAAAACATGTTTTGATGGCATTATTGTTATTATGAATCATGAATAATATTTTTGTTATTTTGAAGTACAAAGACTCTTTAGTCATTGAATTAAACATAATTACAATCCTATAAATAATTGCATATTTTTTTTATAATTTTTTTAACGCACTAGCTTGAGGATGTAAGTTGTTATTAACATATAAATTCTAGGATGTAAAATATAATTTTAAAAAATATAAAAGCAAAGTGAAAATATGATCAAACTAGAGAAGGTTTTTTTTTTGTAATTATCTCAATTTTTTCCATTAGAAAAACATGTTAGAAGTGCTTGAATATTTTTTTGTTAAAAAAATTAAACTGACCTACTATATGGCGTGGGTCAATGATCTAGTTATACTTAAAAAAAATCAGTTTTATTGTTTATATAATTAATGAAACATGTTAATATACTTTTTAAATTGTTTAGATACCAATATCATGTCATAGCTTGAGTGGTTGGTGTGTCAGGCTAAGCTGAGGTTGTGGGTATGAGAGTTAGGGCAGGTAATGTTTGTTGCCACATGACAAACAACATGTCATTTCTCACCATTATATATATATATATATATATATATATATATATATATATATATATATATATATAAATATATTAT
>Ga0307518_10004282_pt1 | contig 10240 bp, 8 predicted proteins | sample 25_EM_MG_FD_203889 | JGI IMG/M metagenome (GOLD analysis project Ga0307518, IMG submission 203889) | Populus trichocarpa ectomycorrhiza microbial communities from riparian zone in the Pacific Northwest, United States - 25_EM | ecosystem: Host-associated > Plants > Roots > Unclassified | place...
ACGGTGAGGTGTAGTAAGGACTGAGTAGGGACTAGGCCAAGGGTCGTACTTAACGGAGGTATATCTGCGCGACCGTGACCGGAGTAAGTGATGCGCGACCGGAGTTGAGCTGTAGAGCTGCGATGCGGCCGGAGTGACCGGATAAGGCCCGGAGTTAGACATGGTCGTAACAGTGCCTGCAAAAGGTGCGCTGGTCTCAAGGAGAAGTGTGAGCGGGCGGAGGTCGAAACTGGAGGATCCGGGTCCGGTGTGGACAAAGGCAAGCCCAAGGCCGTCGCGACGTCGCCGCGAGGTGGCGAAAAACGAAAGAAGGTCAAGAAGTCAGCGGTGGTCGTCGTGGACGACGAGATTCAAGAGGTGGCCAGACCGTCAAAGTCTGGGTCCAGAGGGTCCAGGAACCAAGCGTTCCTGGACTGGATGGACCGGCTGGTGGAGTCGATGGGGGAGTTGACCGGCGAGGTGCGCTGGATGAGGCAGGCGCAGTGCTCCGTGGCGTGATCTAACAACCGGGTGGGTCGCACCCTTGAGATGTTTCTTGAGGAGTGTCACTGGTTCAACGGACCCCACAACAAGCCAGGGACGGACCCGAAGAGTGACGAGGAGGTGGACCTGGAGGAGATCGACCGGGAGGTCGAAGACCTCGAGCAGGAGATGGAGAAGGCTGGCGACGAGTTGCTGTCGCACCATGCCCCTCCTCGCGCATGAATTGGTCCGGTCCGGACTTTGTAAACAAGATGTAATTAGTATTGCTTCTGTTTATAAAGAAAAGTGCCTTGAGTTTTAGTGAGTGATATTACATGAGACAGAGTGAAACAGATAAAGGAAACAGATAAAGGAAACAGAGAGCGAGAGTACTATTACATGGACGCAAGTGGTCCAGGTTTGTCCGGGTAATGGACATGGTAATCTTCTAGTAGTTCCATAGCGTTGCCTAGTTCAGTGGCGAGAAGCCAAGATGTTTCTTTGTCAGTCCCTTCGTAACCGGACCAACATACCAAGTACAAGAGTTTGCACGTTTTGCGGCGGCGGTCAACCTTGGAGTCAAGGATCTCAGAGATCTCGAACTCCGGTTCACCATCCACCTCGACTGGTGGTGGCGGAGGTTGTATCCGGTCCGGGATGGTGTTGGGTATGGCCGGCTCTAGTTGGGAGACATGGAAAACTGGATGAACTGCACGCATGGAATCTGGAAGACGGAGGGTAAAGGAGAGTGAGCCTACTTGAGCGATAATGGTATGTGGCCCAAGGTTCTTCTCCGATAGTTTTTTAGATGGTCGCGTAGACCGGAAGTATTTGGCTTTGACGTAGACTTGGTCTCCAACTTTGAATTCCGGTGCCGGAGATCGTTTAGCATCTGCCGGACCTTGGTAACGTAGTTGGGCATTAGCCATTTCTTCTCTAAGGTATTGGTGCAGTGACTCAAGGTCGACTGCATAGTCACGAGCCCGGGCGGAAGTCATGTCGCGTTCTGGGTAGACAGAGATGTTAGGGTGGTAGCCCTTGTTAGCAAAGAATGGAGAGACTCCGGTGGTAGCACTTGGTGCATTGTTGTAAGCGAACTCCGCCAATGGGAGTAGGTCCGCCCAGTTGTCCTGCTGGTAGTTGCAGTAGATCTGGAGGTACTGTTCAAGGGTCTGGTTAGAACACTCAGTCTGGCCATCGCCCTCCGGGTGGTAACCAGAGGTGAAGTGGAGGCATATGTCAAGAGCCTTTCCGAGTGACCGAAAGAAGTGCAAGACGAACTCGGTACCGCGATCTGAGGTGACGTGGGCAGGGACACCATGCTTGGAGAACACGTGGAGTAAGAAGAGCTTTGCAAGCTCTGGGCTAGTGATGGTGTCGTGAGTAGGGATGAATATGGCCTGTTTAGAGAGCCTGTCTACTATGACCAGGATGGCTGTGAAGCTGGTGGATGAGGGGAGTTGCTCTATGAAATCCATGGAGATGGAATTCCATGGCTTCTCCGGTACAGGGAGCTGTTTCAGCAATCCGTAGGGTCTATGGCGTGGTGTCTTAGCTCTTGCGCAAGAGGTACAGGACCGGACGTAGTCTTTGACGAAGGTCCGGAGACCAGGCCAAGTATACTCACGCCAGATTAGTTCTAGAGTCCGGTTTTGCCCAAAGTGACCGGCTAGTGGGTGATCGTGTCGATACCGGAGGACTTGGAGGCAGAGATCGTCTGAGTCCGGTACATAGATATGACCATCTAGTCGGAGGAATCCTGCCTCGTCAGCGGACCAGCGAGAGTCCGGAGGGTCTGCAAGATGGATCTGGGCAATGGGGTCAGAGGGTAGTGCGGATAGGATGTCGCTGTGGAGTGTTTCCACGTCCATGATTGCGACCGCACGGAGGACCGGGAACTCTAGGTAAGTAGCGCGAAGTGAATTAGTGAGCTGTTCTTGAGTGAACACCGGCCGGAGATCTTGGGGGTTAACCCGGGCGTAGCCACTATCCCCCTCTTTGGGGTAGACATCCCATCGTCTAGTGAGAGCGTCCGGCTTGGCACCAAGTTTTCCGGGGCAGAAACGAATGATAAGATTAAACTGAGATAAAAATTCAGACCACCGGGCTTGCCAGCGGGACAGTACTTTTGAGGTGGAGAAGTACTCGAGGTTTTTGTGGTCTGTGATGATGTCTATAGGAGAGGCGGAGCCTTCAAGGTAGTGACACCAGTTCTGGAAAGCTTCGAAGATAGCCAGTAGCTCTTTATCGTGGGTGTCATAGTTTAACTCCGGAGCGGTCAAAGTCCAGGAGTAGTACGCGACCGGACGAATCTCTCCGTCGGCGCAGGTGATGGACAAGATACCAGCGACAGCGTAGTCGGAGGCGTCAGTTTCCATGATAATAGGAGTATCCGGAATGAAGTGGGTGAGGATGGGCGCAGTGGTGAAAGCGTGCTTGAGAGCATTGAAAGAACGTTAACAGTCCTCAGAGAAATTCCAAGGAGCATCTTTCTGGGTGAGCCGGGTAAGAGGGACCATGATGTCCGAGTAGTTGAAAATGAACCGGCGGTAGAAATTGGCGAAGCCTAGGAAGGACTGGATGTCCTTTACCTTTCGCAGTTCAGGCCAGTCGGAGATGGTTTGGATCTTGTCCGGAGACATAGTCAAACCTTCCGGAGATAGGCAGTAGCCAAGATACTCTACCGAGTCTGAGTGGAACTCACATTTCTCTGGTTTGGTGAAGAGGCCATGCAACCGGAGACGGCGGAGCACTCCCCGGACGTGCTGCTGGTGGGACTCCATATCCTCGGAGTAAATGAGGATGTCGTTGAGGTACATGACGACGCAGACATCCAGCATGTTAGCAAAGATAGTGTTGACAAACCGCTGGAATGCTGCAGGGGCGTTAGTGAGGCCAAAGGGCATTACTAACCACTTGTAAGACCCATAGCGCATACGGAAGGCGGTTTTCCACTCATCGCCCGGAGCAATCTGGACTAGATGGTACGCGTGCCAGAGGTCAATCTTTGAGTAGATCTTAGCATGGCTAGGGGAGTCTAGTAGGTCAGAGATAAGGGGAAGTGGGTAGCGATCCTTCTTGGTAATTTTGTTTAGGCCTCGGAAGTCAACGCAGAGGTGGAGTGAGCTGTCCTTCTTCTTTACAAAGAGGACCGGAGCAGCGTGGGAGGAAGTGGTAGGACGGATGAAACCTGTATTGAGGTTCTCGTCAATGAAGGTCCGGAGAGCGGAGAGCTCGACCGGAGACAGTGAGTAGAGAGTCCCCAGAGGTGGGGAAGTACCTTCTTCAAGGTCGATCTTCAAGTCGTAGTCACGATGTGGGGGCAGTTCGGAAGCTTTCGCCTTGCTGAACACATCCGCATAATCGCGATACTCCAGAGGGACAATGTCCAAGTCCGGCAGAGTTGAGGCAGAGGAAGAACGAGCCTTTGCTGTGTCAGAAGGACACAGCTGAAGTTGGTATTTGGTGGATCCCTCTAATTTGCACGCACGCACGAATGCGGCTGTGTTTATCAGAGAGATGTGCGGAGGGGTGCAAACCGGAGTGTCGACAGATGGTGCAAGGCCAGGGTCAGATTGGCCAGAGAGGCTGGAGACAGGGTTACCGGACTGAACTGGAGAGGGAGTTGACGGGGGCGCTAGCAAACTTGGTGCAGGGGTCCGGAAAGTTAAACTGCTCAGGACCCAGTCAATCAACGGATTGTAGCAGGTGAGCCAGTTATGTCCAAGGACAATTATGCATTCAGAGTCTAACGGGGCGAGGTAGAAGGTCATAGGGGTGACATCACTGGATGCGGGGAATTTCACTGATAGATCGATGGCTTGAGTAATTACAAAATTCGAGGTACCGTCAAAGAGCCGGAGTACAATCGGAGGAATGGAGTAAGTGGAGAGAGTGTGTCCGAGAGCATATTGGGTATCTACAAAACAGTGTGTGGAACCGAGTCCACAAGTACACGGAGTTCTGGTAAATCGTAAGACAAAAGGAAAACATGAGGCATAAGGGAATTAGGGTCTAAGAGAGTGGATGCGTTGAGGCGAGCCTCCTTGGGTGCACTTCCGGAGTCAACGCAGCTCGCCGGTTGTGCGGAGGGCCAGGAGCTGCTTACTCTTTTTTTGACTCGGAGTTGGCACCCAAGTTAGTAGAGTCCGTTTTACCGGACTCAGCAGCGATGGCCACAGCACGAGCCTTGGCCTTTTTGGTCTTCTTTGGACAATTGTCCGCGAAGTGACCGGGACCTCCGCAGAACATGCAGAGGTTATTATCTAGACACCGTTTTCGCTCATCAGCGGTGAGTTTACCATCCTTACCAAGCTTGTTGGTGAGGTCCGGTCTGTTAGAACCAGAAGAGGACGGATTGTTGGTTGTTTTGGACGAGCCAGCAGCGGCGGGGCTAGCGGTGTTGCCAGCCTTGGATTTCTCCTTGCCGGACTTGGATGAGTTGCCTCCGGAGTCGGAGGACTTAGCTGGGGAAGGGGTGGACTGACTCTTTGTGGTACGAGCAATTTCATCTTTGCGCTCCCAGTAGCGCGCATCGATCTCCTGGCACAGCACCCGGAGTCCATGGAGAGTCAGAGGTTTGCCGACTGGAGCAATCTCATCTTTCAGATGATCCGGAAGTCCGGAGTAGAACAGGCGGCGGAGCGCGCCATCTCCATAGTCCTGGACTTGGGAGGCGAGGCGGTTGAAGTCCACGATGTACCGCGTAACGCGGTGCGCGTCCTTCATCTGGAGGTGCTCGAGTTGATGCTCGGCATCGGCGATGGGGTTGTGAGGTCCGAACATACTTTGTAGCTCGGCAATGAAGTGAACCCAGCTGTCCATCCAGCACGGACGGTCAGCTGGATCTCCGGAGTTCAGGAGGTCCGGTTCGAACCACTCCAACGTCATACCTTTGAGATAGGACTGGGCAAATGTTACCTTAGCCCTATCTAGGCGGAACGCTTTGGCACAGTCCTGAAAGCAGAGCTCACATTGGACCAAGAAGGTCCTGAGTTTTTTGGGGTCTGTGCCGTTGAAGGTGTCCAGTTCCCGGACTTTGGCACGGGAGGAGGAGGACTTGTTGGTCCGGCGGGAAGAGCAGGAGAGGCGGTTAACGGCGATGGCTAGATTGTGGAAAACAGCTAAACCAGGCTCTAGCTCTTCCGGGGCGTCGACAAATTCGTCGTCATCGTCATCGTTATTGCCATCTCCGGGGTCATCCGGATCATCTCTGGGTCCATCCTCGGGGCCAAACCATTGGTGACAGGCAGGTTCGCAACGATCCGGAGTGGGGTCGCGACGGTAAGGGAATCAATCACCAGAAACTGATTCATGGTGACCGAAGTCCACAGAACCACGAAGGCTCTGGGATGCAGCATCTCGACGCGGAGTCAAAGGCACTGCTGGGTTGCGAGCTGTAAAGCTCCGGAATTGGCTTACAGAAGCCGGAGGTTGCCTGCGGTTATACAGGGCTTGTTGGGCGGCAGAGAGGTGGAGGTTGTCTACTGCACCTGCTTCCTCAGCAAGTGCTGCAGCGGTACAAGCGCGAGAGCGCGTGGTCATAGTCATAAGGGAATCGAACAGGGTATGCGTATGGGGTTTGGGACAGTGAACCCACACAAGTGTGAGTCTGAAATACTGTCAAGTCCGGGTCTACTCCGGTAAGCGGTCCGGTCAAGTCTGGACGGAAACGGACGAAGGAGAAGAGCAGAGGCTGGACAAGGGTTTAGTCCAGCCGGAGCTGGGACCGATTGGATTCAACGACAAGGGGATCGAGCGTTGATCCCTTGCGTAGGTTCCGGTCAGGCGGAGACAGAGGCGGAGACGGACGGGACAGGAGTAGAGACTAAGTTGATTTCAGACTGAGGAGTACAGGACGGAGTACAGGGTACTTATACTAAGGAGAACTAGGGTCGAGTATTTACAGTGACAAGTAAACAGCCCAAAGGGCGGACAAGGAACAACCGGAGTTGGGAACAGGTCAGGTCCAATGAAAATAAGTAAGGTCCAGAGAAAATACTACAAGGTAGAAGATATAAACTGGGCACGGAGAACTCACGGTACAACAGGGTAGATGGGGAAGTGTGGTAACGACTGGATTGAATCTAATGCCAAGGGTCGCACTTAGCGGAAGGATATGTGCACGTCTGGGACCGGAGTGATGTGCAGAGGACCGGAGTTGAGTTACAGTGCTGCAATGAGTCTGGAGTAACCGGATAAGAGTCCGGAGTTGGACATGGTCTTGACAGTAATCATGTATTAAACAAATATCATTGCCGAATATATGTTGTGAGCAGAAAGGTCTGCAGGAGTCCAAATATGGCCACAGGAATAATGCTCCGGCATGCTCCAGCCTCAGCAACAATGTCCCAGACACATAGTATCATATACAAGATGAGTTGGGCAAGTAAAACAGTGATAATCATGTATTACACAAATATCATTGCCGAACATATGTTGTGAGCAGAAAGGTCCGCAGGAGTCCAAATATGGCTGCAGGAATAATGCTCCGGCATGCTCCAGCCTCAGCAACAATGTCCCAGACACATAGTACCAAGTACAACATGAGCTGGGCAAGTAAAACAGTGATAATCATGTATTAAGCAAATATCATTGCCAGACATATGTTGTGAGCAGAAAGGTCTGCAGGAGTCCAAATATGGCTGCGGGAATAATTCTTCGGCATGCTCCAGCCGCAGCAACAATGTCCTGGACACATAGTACCAAGTGCAACATGAGCTGGGCAAGTAAAACAGTGGTAATCATGTGCAGCCATGGCATCTTGCCATGGACACAGTCTTGCCATGGCTGCAGTTGTGTCATAGCCACAGTCTTGCTGCTGCTGCAGTAGTGTCATGGCCGCAGTCTTGCCATGGCTGCAGTCTTGCCATGGCCGCAGTAGTGCCGTGGCCGCAGTAGTGCCATGGCTGCAGTCTTGCCGTGGCCACAGTAGTGCCATGGCTGCAGTCTTGCCATGGCTGCAATCTTGCCATGGCCACAGTCATGCCGTGGCCGCAGTAGTGCCATGGCTGCAGTAGTAGTGCCATGGCTGCAGTCTTGCCATGGCCACAGTCAAGTTTGCCGGCATGTTGACCATGCTGCAATGCTGATTGACCGGCTCGCTATGGTGTAATTGCTGCCATCAGATTTCCACCACAATGCAGTACTGCCTCTATTGCGCACTGGCTCACTTATTGTATTGGTATGCTACTCCTCTCAGCCCGAGTATTTTCATGAAGACCCCCATTTGTCCGGCTTAAGACTTTCACCCTACCCCATGGTGACAACAGAGCCATGGGCCCACCATTGTCACTTGGTGACAATGCTTTCAGTGGCTGACCCATGTTATACAGGAAAGCCCCAGTCATAAGCCTCACTTCCGCTAGCCCGTGTAGCACGGCCGATTGTCATTGTCCGCTGACCGTATAACACGGCCTACACAGGTGCATGGGCTCCGACATGGAGGAGTTAGACCACGGATCTGTCTGTAGGAAGACAGGGGTTAGTCCTGAGGTGGAGATGGACGTAGTGACCGGAGTTGAGCTGGAGTGCAGCTATGGGGCTGGAGATGGCCAGACTAGATCCGGAGTTGTGTCTATGCCTAAGGAGAGGTCAGGTGGGCCAAGTTTAGACTGGAGTTGTGACTGGGAAAAGTATGGATATGACAGATCTGATCAACCTCCCCAATATCCGATCCTCAACTGGGCAGCCCATAGGTAAGTTGTATCTGACTCGCCGTTGTTCCAACCAATGGATTTCTTCATCAGGTATCCTTTTCATTTGGCCTATAATACGCCAGTACCACCTATCAATGTGAAATTGAGGATTCTGCAGCCATCTCGAGGTGATCAAGAGCCCATCCTCAAAGGGATACTGTTATGACCATGCCCAACTCCAGGTCTTATCTGGTAACTCCGGTCACATTGCAGCTCTGCAGCTCAACTCCGGTCGCTCACAGTTACTCCGGTCACGGTCGTGCAGATATGCCTCCGTTAAGTATGACCCTTGGTCTATACTCCATTCACTCTTTACCACACCTCACCGTCTACCCTGTCTGTTCGTGAGTTCTCCGCGTTCTCGATATATCCTGCACCTTGTATCATTTTTCACCGGACCTGACCTAGTCCTTACTCTGGTCATTCCTTGTCCGCCATTAGACTGTTTACTTGTCACTGTATATACTCGTCCCTAGTTTGCACTTAGTATAAGTACTCTGTAGATTATCCTGTACTCCTCAGTCTGAAATCAACCATAGTCACTACTCCAGTTTCTGTCTGTCTCCGTCTCCAACCTCTTGACCGGAACCTATGCAAGGGATCAACGCTCATTGTCCTTAGTCGTTGAATCCAAGCGGTCACCAACTCCGGCCGGACTAACTCCTTGTCCAGCCCCCTGCCCTTGTCCCTTGTCCGCTTTTGTCTGGACTTGACCAGACCCCTTACCAGAGTAGACCCGGACTTGACAGATACAAGTTGTCCATTACGACATGAAAACCATTCTTAACACGGTAGACCCAGAAACGATCCCGTGCATAAACCGCTGGGTTGTCTGGATCCTCCCCGGGGTAGCAAGTGGAAGTCAAACGTCCCCTTGCCCGCTCGCTGAGCGGCTCTCCAAAGTCGGTAGGTAGTCTACAAAATGGATACTTGTATGGGTACCACTCTGACACCTCACTTTCAGCGTCTTCTGACGATTCGTACTCCTCGCTAGCGTTCGCCGGCGTGGCGGGGAGTGTCTCGGTCTCAGTCAGTGAGTACTCATCGCTCACCAATCCAGGCAAATTAACCATGTTGTTACCATCATCATCTGAGTCGAACAAGTCCATTAAATTGACGTGTATCCCGGATGTGGACACCTTCGACAGCTCCTGCTGACACTTTATGTCCCTGAAATCCAGGCCCATACCATAGCTCGTTACCCCAGGGGGCGAGTCGTGTTTCAAGGTGGAAGGCACTTTATTTCGTTGGGGGCAGTTTCATGAGAAATGGCTGGCCCCACTGCAAATAAAACATAGGCCCTCAGTTTTATGGCATTCCTCCTCATCCTTACTCAATTTAGGACGAGAGGTGCGTTCCTTCTTTCTATAATTTGTGTGAGTATCATTGGTCTCAGTCTTCACCCTTGATGGCTTCTGACCAGAGAAATTGGATTGCTGCCGATCCTTTCCCCTCCGTCCTCTCTGACGGTGATGATTACCCCTCTGGTGCGCGTCTCCCGCCCCGTCAGGCATAGTAGCCACACTCCGAACCACCGTGTTGTCGTGGCGCTTAAATGGCTTGTTTTCCTTAGGACCAGTCATAACAGACTTTGAGATTTTGATAATCTCAGCAGCCATTATGACCTCCTTCAGAGTCGAGACCTCTGGGTTTAGTTTATCTCTCCATAGGTCACGTTGGAATTCCCTTCAGAGGCCCTTCCAGAACTTATCGACCTTCAAGCGGTCACTTTGTTCTCCAATAGTGTTCCACATTTGATTCAATTCATGTAAGTACTCTCTCACAGTCAAGTTGTTCTGCAAAAAAGCAGCTATCTTATCGCACTGCAAGTTTCGGTAGTTGACAGGGAAACAGTAATTAAACAACCGCCTGAAGAACTCTCGGAGACACCAACTGTAAGGATCTATGGCAACTTCCTCAGCATAGAAGGTGTGTCCCTTTCCAGTCAGGTAATGTGAGACAACCCTAAGGGCAAACACCCAAAGAACTACCACACACGAGACTCTGAGAAGGAAGTAGGATCACAAGCGTTCTTAGAGCAAAGACCCAAAGAGAGCTCGAATGGAGAGCCTCTGGGTGCT
>Ga0307518_10004283_pt1 | contig 10238 bp, 8 predicted proteins | sample 25_EM_MG_FD_203889 | JGI IMG/M metagenome (GOLD analysis project Ga0307518, IMG submission 203889) | Populus trichocarpa ectomycorrhiza microbial communities from riparian zone in the Pacific Northwest, United States - 25_EM | ecosystem: Host-associated > Plants > Roots > Unclassified | place...
CTGGTGGAACCATTCTGATTTACAGTTCTCAGCAATCTGTTATAGGGGAAACTGACAAGGTGAATATAAATGCCTTTTTTTGTGTGGTCTGGATAGAGTTTAGTTTATCATCAAGCTTCTCACCATGGTGTTTCTGTAGGCAATTTCTGGTCTTCAGCGCAAGTTGCTTTTGGGTGGTTTCTTGGAAGCGGAAGCTCTACAACCAAAACCTGTTGGCCTCTCCAATGTGGTTTGTTCTTTTGGGGTGAGTTAGTTTTCACTTATGACTGTTGGCATTATTGTGATCTTGTTATTCTCTGCTCCTTTACTCAAATGAGGAATGATAGAACCATAATAAGTTGATCCTTGATGTAAAAGGGCAAGGATACATATTCTCTTTGCAAGTTTTTAGTTTTAACTGTATCACCCCTTTCATTGCGTCCTAATACTATTTGCTTTCCATTATTCATGTTGCAATATACTTGGTTGAATTTATAATCCTTCTTTATTCTTAGGTCAAGGCCAAAAAACCTTCTTGGAATATTGGTTCATCCTTTGCACTAAAGAAATCTATAAAATCACCCGTCAAGGTTCAAAATGATGATTATTCAGATTTGATTGATGAGGATAGCCTTTTGACGGAAGAAGATTTGAAGAAACCTCAGCTACCACCTGGTAAGATAGAAGACACTAAGCTTTGGTTTTATGCATTTTTATGTTTTTTTTTGGGCCACTAGTAACCAAATTTGCATGTGAAGTTGGTGATTGTGAGGTTGGAAGCACAAGGAAGGCTTGCAAGAACTGCACTTGTGGTAGAGCTGAGGAAGAGGAGAAAGTGAAGTTGGGACCGACTATGGATCAGCTGAGCAATCCACAATCAGCATGTGGCAGTGTATGTTTTATATGTCTTTATGTGCATTAATGTAGATGTAATTGTATTTGTACACGCTAAATTGTTTGTCTCAACATGATCGTCCCTGGATCCCTAGATGATTCTGATTTGATGACAAATGGTAGGGAATGACACTTCTGTGCATTTTGGTTATGTGCCCTGGTTTCATATCAATAACTTTTTTGGAAAGCAGCTGCATGTGTTTAGGTTACTATTATGCTAATTTACTTGAAGCAGTCTCAAGGCATCTTAGTTCATGAATAGACTAGCACACGCAGACATTAAAATCAGCATGCTTCAAAGTCATCCGCTTTGTGGTTTGTTGAATCAGCTAATTATTTCTTCCTCCAGCCTGATTTTTTTTTTCTTATGTCACGCAGTGTGGACTAGGGGATGCTTTTCGTTGCGGTACATGCCCTTACAAAGGTCTTCCCCCATTCAAACTTGGTGAAAAGGTAATTAACAGGAACACAGGATCTCTCTTTCCCTTTCCCACGACATCTGTATTACTGTATTGTATAGAACTAATAATCTATTTTCTTGCAGGTTTCACTGTCTGAAAACTTTCTCGTGGCAGACATTTGAAGTCAAAGTTGGATTTAGATGCTGCTTTTGGACATTCGCAGCTTATGAAAGCTTTTGTTTCCAGTTGGCTATGATTCATTCATATATAGTTTTACCCATTCAAATGTAGTCAACTTTAGTGTCCTAGAAATGGTCCATAAAATGACCAAACAATGTTTGATGACGAGAATAACAAACGAATTTTGCTCTTCTTATCTGCCTTGGTGCTTGTTTTCTCCTTGTGTTGGTCCTTGTTTTAGAACTAAATTCATTGTTAAATAAAGCCTGTTTGTTTTTAAGTTGAATTTTTTTATATATATATTTTTATTTCAACTGTTTTTTGTTTTCATATTATTTACTAATATAAAAAATAAGTTTTTTAAAATAAAAAAAATATTATCTTGATGTTTTTTTAAACAAAAAATATTTTGAAAAATAATTTGCTGTTATTGTCAATAAATGTATGCAATTCAAGCAGTTTCCAAATTCAAATTGAATTAAATTTGAATAGCATTACTACTGTCTATGTAATTGGTACAGATAAATGCGCAAAAAGTCTCATCCCTTGCGAGGCAGCAAGGGAAGATAGGAGTTGAACTTGTACAGCACTGGGCGAGCCACCGTGTTGATGACCACATCGCAGCACTTCACAAGTTCAAGAAGCACCAGCATCAGTTGGTTAAATGAATAAACAAACTCAGCCTTCGCCGGTTTACGTGCATGAAGTCTCGCAATACAAAACTGAATACAGATCTGGCTTCCCGGTGCATCCAGGAAGCATCAGCTAATCTGCTGAGAAAGAAGAACCAGAAGCCCTTGAGGACCGACCAATATTTCGTTAAGGAAACTCAATAACCCAAACCATACCACAGGAGTCACATCCACTCCTCCAAGTGGTGGAATCAACTTTCTGGTCGGAATGAGAAGTGGTTCTGTGGGAGCATAAACTAATACATATGGAAACTTCCCGACAGGAAGCTTTGGGTACCATGACATTACTATCCTCAAAATAAATAGAAAGGAAAATGCTGAGAGGAATGGCCCCAAGATACCTACCGCTGACTTCGCTGCGGCAGGGTCTAAATCTGCCAGCATCAATCTCTGAATTAAATTTGAGGTAGCATCTGATGTTTTTGGTATGCCTACGTTGATATTCCCACCAACCTCAGGAATGCTAAACGGCTCCCCTGATATGTCTCCATGTGACATTGCGAGGTCTACATTAAGAGAAGCTGCGACTCTGGTAAAGCAGCACGTCCTTGACGACAGGACTTGATGGCCTTGGCTGGAATGTCCTCTGGTAGGGCAGTTCAACCTCTCCTGCACAACTTAAACAGTTAGATACATGGAGTATGGAGCCTATAAGCAGTTCGAAAATCTTCTTCTTAACCTTGATATTTTACCCATTTATCATACTATTAATACAAATGTTTTCCATTCATGGAAAAAGATCTGAGAACGTAAAACAAAATTGGGTCAGAATTTAAGAATATATTATACTGGTGCACATCAAGGCCCCCGCAAACATGCAGATGAAGATTATAGAATATAAAAAAACTAATTAGTGTGCAGGAAGCCAGGGGATTTGATCAAATGTCAAATGCAATAAAAAACAGTGACTCGTCACAAAACTTTAAAAAACATTCAGAGATATCCCAAGCTGTTTCAGAAGGGCACTGAGACATGATTTTGAGGTTCGAGCAGCAAACACTAGAAAAATCAAATGGAATACAACCCAAGGACTTTCTGGTATAGAAAATGTTCTTGAAGAAAGTAGACATGCACACAGAGGTCAGAGAATTCATCAAGTTGTAAGAGATAATCTTTTTCTAGGGCTGGTTTGGTTCCGAGAGCACAAATCACATTCACAAATAGACCTTGGAGCCAGGATAAAGCAAAAGCAAAAGAGATTCGTGAGCCAGCCCCAGTTACTTGCTACAGCCCCAAGTTATGTGCCTAATTGCTAAACCAAATTACGTAACAAGTAGAAATGAGCAAGCCCCATCAGTAATCAAATGAGAGGAAGCCTTGGCTTGCACACACTGCTGCTTAGAAAATCGAAAACCAAATTCCCTCGAAGAAGAAAAGGATCAACTTTAACATATTTCGAAGAAAACCAATTGCTATAGTTTCTTTTTCAGTCTTTATCTAACCTTTTGATTGGATAAAATTCATTTTAAATACAAATTGATTTAGTAAAATGTTCAAGTAGTTGTATGGGGAAGAAAATAAAGACTCCACTCCTCCACCATGATATAATCTGAACTAATATTCCATGCCATCATCATATGCATAAAGGAGACTGTAAAAGCAAAATAGTAAACAGAGTTTGGGCGCTCACAGAAACATTAAATTTGGCTTTCTTGTGTATCAAAGGCGCCCATCTTATATGATTCTGGTTGTGGTGGAGGGAAGATAATGCTGCCATTTTCTGTGAGAGAGCGAGAAGGAAATGAATGGGCAGCAATGTATCAGGGTGCCGGTGGATTTTTTGGATTTTTCTTTTCATGGGTTAATTTGAATGACCAGCAAAAAGGAAACAAATTGCAATCGTTGGACTCCCAATTGGAAGTCTGGTTCGGTTGGGTCCATCACCAAGAAGCCCAAATCAGGGTTTCTCCAAGAACTAAGAAGAGCACGGTACCTGGCTCTTCCTCGGATCATCAGAATTATGCTCTGTTTGACATTATGTTTTTGAAAGTTTTTAATTTTTTTAGTTTTAAATTATTTTTTTGGGTTTTATTAATTTTTTTTTACTATACTAATATAAAAAATAAATTTTAAAAAATAAAAAAATGCATTTTCAAGTAAAAACATTTTAAAAAACAATATCTGTAACACTTCCAAATAGATTTTAATATTGAATACAGCGTGACTACCCATAACAAATTTAGTATATGTTTGGTTTTGTAATATATTCGTTTTTGTTTTTCAAAAAACTTTTTAATTTTTTTTATTTAAAAAATTATTAAATTGATTTTTTAATGGTTTAAATGTGCTAATATAAAAAATAAAAAATATATAATTTTAATATATTTTGAATTAAAAAATATTTTTAAAAAGCTTTTCCATCCTACATGCGAAACACTGTTGTTTTTTAAGTGTGTCTCGAGTTAGTTTACATGTTAATTTAGATTAATTCTTTTTATGATTTTAAAAATGTACCCTTCATATATTAGTGAGATGTGTTAAAGAAATTTAATAATTCTTTTAATATCAACCCAGGACATTACCTATTAACAAAAACATACCAACAAAAATGCAATTGGAGTCTCATTAATCATATAAAAACCTCAATAATGTCATGGAATTAAAAGGAAATCAGGAGCAAACCCTAATAAATTAATCTCATCATATGTTCTTCATGCTCCAATTTGATTCAAAACTTCCCTTTTGCACATCAAGAAGAAGTGTGCATATCTCTCATTGAAATCAGTCTAGTTACATAAATGGATAGCTAGCTTGGATCTTCATGATCATAGAGAAAACATCTATCAATGTATATAAGAAAAATAACAATAAATAACTAAACTAGATTATTTTTTAATGTTTGGTGAAAATAAGTTGAAAAACAATTTTAGTATTCAGTTACATCATGAAAAAAAGCAATAAAATAATTGATTAAAGTTTTTTTTCTTCAAGTTTGTTAAAAAAACAAGGATAAAATTAAAAAAATATTTTAATTTTATAAATTATGTTAAATAAAACAAATAATAAAAAAAAAACAAATAACAAATTTAACAGATCAAAATCAACTAGGCTTCCTACGACGAGGGCCGACTGTTTATATACGAGACATTGTGTTGAATCCAAAATGAAAAAGGACTCATCTTACATGTTGGTGAATGGAAGGGGTTTGAGTGTCAAATACTCAAATGCCTTCTCTTTTGCAAGAAGTTTCCAAATATTTATCTTAAATAAATTTTTTTGTTAAAGTAAAATGGTAAAATACACGTAAGTTCATCATCATGGGCTGGATTTACATTAGGGTCACCAAAAGCTTCATTCCATGCCGCAACAGGTAACCCCACTTCAAATAAGCGATAACCAATCATAAATTATAAGAATCCATGTATGCTGCATGAAATTTCTTGCATCACCGCTAATAACTCTCTAGAAAGAACCATACTTTATTCACAGTTTACAGCCATCAAATAACATGGAAAGTTTTCTATCTGCTATGACGAGAGGAGATTTGCAATATGAATGAATACAAAGAATCTTAAAAATTGAGAAACAATGTCTAAGAATGCATGAATAGACTGGATGCAAATTCAAGTGTCTTAAGAATTCAACAGTGAAAAGCAATCTTACAATCAAATAATTTCTCCTTGGTAATCTTTGAGAGAGGCAATCAATTTCCTATTCGTGAAATGGTGTGAGATCAATGTTCATCGGTTTCTTCCCCTTGCTTACCTTCTGTGGTACACAAGAAAAATAAACATCCAGGTCAATAATGGAATGGAAATGACGTTATCCATGCTACATCATATACAACAACCACTACCAATCAAATTTATTACTGGAACCGGGGGCTTTTCTAGAAACGTTGGCTTGAGATTGTAGAAGGAGACTGGCAAGGAGGAGGCAGCGAGTGAGATTATTCAAACTAAAAAATTGAAAAAGTGCAAAATGAACGCCAAAGGGTTCAAACAGTGAGCTAAGAGAGATTGGTACATAATGATAGAGATACTAAGAAGTGGTGAGAAGGTAAAATTACAGAAATTAGTAGGGTTCTATGAAATTGAGACTCCCAATCACGAGCCCCAATCTGACATTTGGGTGTACTCTCTCTAATCTCACGAATTGGAGATGAAAGAACACAATGTGTGCAGCGTTGCTACAAAGAAGAGTTTCTGACTGTGTATAAGCTTTAGAAGAAGTGTATGTGCTGATAAAAGATGGAGATAATACTTACAGCTATTGCCACAAGCTCTTCTAGCAGCTCCTCTAAATGGCGTAGAGGCTAATTTCATCAAAAAGCAAAAGATAGATAATTAAACAGCCAAAATTTAAAAAAAAAAACTGGCATTTGTCTAAACAAATATCTATATGTATAATCTAATGAAAAACACCTAGGACATTTCACAAACAAGGCCTATGTAAGACTCACCCACTGAGTTGGACCATCCACCGGGGCATTCAGAGGATCATCATGAACCTAAGCACCACAAAGAAGCTTTGAGAAGCCTATATATAAATATGATCAAAGATACAAACACTGCCACAACTACTAGAAGTCTCTGGGCTGGCCAAGAAATCGTAACATCGCAAACTCAGAAGCAAAGCAAAAGATTCATGAAATAAGAAATTCATATAGAAAAACTAGACATTAATGGAATGGTAGAAACCAGACCAATTCACTTCAATTCCTCCTGATGATGAACTTCGGAGTCTCCACAAACAGGGATGGAACCACGACAAAGTTTGACAAAGTCTTCATTTTAGTCCTAAAATTATATGGTTTATATATAATCCTGAGACGTTCCAATAATAAATTGATCATTTTCAACAGATCATCATACCTCCATGAAAATTCCATCCACCCCAACGGCCACTGCTGTCCTTGCAATGCATGGTATCAATTCACGAAGACCTCCACTAGCAACACCTCCACCATCCAACTGTAGATAGAGCATACTTTACCGATTTCATATGAGGGCAAAAATACAAAAAGGAGATGTACATAGCAACACATTACACTTTACATAAAAATGAAGACCAGGGAAATATAGCGACCAGAAGGAAGGACAACACAAAACCATAGCATCAAAGACATGATTTAAGACACCAAAGGCCAAAATTATTAACAGATTGGTTTCCCACATTCTTAAAGTTTATCAGGGAAATCATGTAAAACACACTAATACTGGTCTGCTAACATTTACCAAGACTGAATCTATGTTCCATCATCTAGTTGTACAACGGAAAATGTAAGACAATCCACACCTTTCTCCCAGCAGGCTGTTGTAGTGAATGTGTGATGTCAGCTACCTGTTTTGAAACACTTGAATCAGTGATTAAGTCTTCCACATTATAGCATGTAAATTGAAATATAAGAAGCACATCAGTAGAAGAACCCAAAAGAACTATCTGAAGTGGATTAATACTGTAAGCGGCTATAGATAATTTCTATAATCACTCTAAACGTGACATGTTTGATAAAAGATAAAAGTTCGAGATTTCTAAACTAAAAGAACAAAAGTTGTGCAAGCCAATGCCATAAAATAAAAAATTGGAATTGAAGTTTGATGAAACATTTAAAACTTTTCTCCTTTTAATGGAAGATTAAATTCAAGCTAATGAATGGGACAATTATCCATATATGCTCTTGCCTACATCTCATCCACTTCAAGATCAGGATCAAGTTCTAAGAAAGCCAAAGGATTCTGTCCTCTTGCAAAGAAAATTAGAATCCCAATCAAATATGACACTTCTCCTTATCTCTTAGACAAGAAATTCAAGGAGTGAAAAATGAAATGGTCCAAGTTTTGGAAATTTATGTGGAGGGGGAGAATCAGGAGAATATCTGCTATTAGGTGGTCTTATAAATGTAAAATACCATTCACCTTCGGACTTGATACACTTTGTATATGTTACATACTTTCTATCTTAATTGAATTATTATTCAATATAAAGGGGCTTGATGAGCATCAAATGGTATGAAACAATAAAGAAGAGTATTTGACGTACAACAGGACAATTAGCTTCCCTGATCCATTCCAAATTACGCGGATCAACAATCAAATCACCTACAAGCCAAGCCCAAACGTAGGATCAAATCAAACTGGATAACAAATATGCTGTTACTCATCAAAGACTTCAAATTCCAAATATGTTTAAACCAAACTCTTAAATTGTGTAGTTCACAAAAATTTAGTTCATTTAACTTACATGCAAATAATTCAAAAACACAAAATCAAATTTCTCTTAATAAGTGTTTCGTTCCGCTTTCTCCATCTCTTTCTCTCTTTCTACATGTTATTCCTAATAATAAATCCTCATAATTTCAAATTCTATTCTGAAACCTTAATTCCCCAAACCTTATTGATTTCCTACCATTCTATCTTTGCAAGACAGCGCATAAATTTTAATTATCCAGGCTGTCCTGCATCACTGGTATGCCAATTTAAACAGCTTCTTAAATTAATTGCAGATATAAATTTTCCGAACTTCAAGAATCCCCTAATTGATCCCCTTTTACACGTTGAAAGATAATTAGAAACAAAAAACAAGGCTTCTTATATTCATTTCATATAGAAAGCTGCAGAACTTCAAGAATTCCCGAATTAACCCCCCTTTACACTGTTGAAAGAAAATAAGAAACAAACAACACCTTTTAAAAACATATGGCATGCATCATTTGAGACAAAAACCGGGCACACTTACTATAGCCAAACATAGTTCCCCTCTCGCAAACCATGACATTTGGATTTCCAGCCAATCTTACCTTCTCAGCAGAATTTGACATGACCTGCATGTTTTAATTCTATGATCATTAATTAGAGAAACAACACTAGACAGAGGCATGCCTATATTTCAAAAGCTTGAAATCCAAGCACGTCAATATGAATACTTTTTTCATGGAAAAGAGAACTCACAGAAGGAGCACAGAATTGGCCTTTCTTAATATTGATAATTTTCCCAGTCTTGGCAGCTGCAACTAGAAGATCTGTCTGTTATAAAATCTAAAAAATGAGATAACTCCATTGAAAAAAACAATGAAAGGGAAACGGTGCATCTTTCAAACTCAAAATGAACTCATCGTGGAAACATCAAGCTAAAAGATATAAGGTAGCAACTTAACCTGACGACATAAAAAGGCTGGAATCTGAATGATATCTGCAACTTTGCCAACTGGTTCACACTGGCCAAATAGAAAAGGTTACAATTGTTTGTGACACTTTGGGGCAATCTTACTACTTCATACTGGTAGCAAGTTGGCACTAAAGAAAAAGGTAAATATTTGAACAGAAACGAAGGACTATAAATAGAAAAGACATAAAATAGGATGTAAGAGTTTACTTAATTCAAGAAATCAGGCTTATGCAAATTCTTTAACAAATATTCCAAGGGAAAGAAAACAATCGACAAACACTCCATAAGGTTTGTCAAAACAGTAATTTCATCCTCTCTCTTCTTTTTTTCTTTTTTTTTCCCCAGAATTCTACCATTTTGGTCACTAATGAAAAAGACTTGGAAGTAATAAAAGACCAATACAATGATACATAATCATTATCATCTCATGACACAATAATACATCAACTTTTCTTTATAAGAAGTTGCGACTGGCATAGAACTAAAACTTAGTTCAGGTTTGACCATGCTGAGTGCATCATCTTTCATTTCTCATTCTCAACACCATTACGAAGTAATGCTCCACCTAATGGAACTGAAAGTCTAGAAGAGCCATGTAATAGACATTTGTTCAGCATATTAGATCATATAATATAACCTTCCAAAAAATTAATGGGAAGAAGTCAACACTAAAAGAAAATAAACAATATGATCACAATTAATGGGAAGAAGTCAACCATAAAAGAATAGGATGGTTGCCTACCTGAATTGTTTCATGCACATCAGTAACAATGGGGATGTCATATGCTATTTTAACCTTCTCAAGGATCTACACCAAATACAAGAGAGAGGATATTAATCAGTTATCAGTTCATGTATGTGAAATTTCCTAAAATTATTAAGCATCTTGACAATCTACTCATAACGTGACACCAACAAGTAAATCTAGTAGAAGCGACTACAAACCTGCTAAGAGATTTGTGTGCATGCATTATCAATATTGGAT
>Ga0307518_10004284_pt1 | contig 10236 bp, 7 predicted proteins | sample 25_EM_MG_FD_203889 | JGI IMG/M metagenome (GOLD analysis project Ga0307518, IMG submission 203889) | Populus trichocarpa ectomycorrhiza microbial communities from riparian zone in the Pacific Northwest, United States - 25_EM | ecosystem: Host-associated > Plants > Roots > Unclassified | place...
TTAACAATAATATTAATTTTTTAAAATTAGATTTATCACTAATATATATGGTTTATATTCATGTTGTTTTTTTCATGTTTATACTTTGTAGGAATTTGAGCAAAACAAGGGATGTTTTAGATTTCATTAGCCTTGAAAACATTGACCTAACTTTATATTTAAAATATTTGTGTTAAAACATTTTATTTTCATAATATTTTGATATTTTGTTTAAGTTGAATTACTTTAAGTTAAATATCTATTTAATCTTGACTATTTAGGAATATTTAAAATTTTGAAATTATATTTGTTTGGCATTGTGTTTGTATTGCATAATTTATAATTAATTTATCTTGAATTTGAATTATGTTTGTTGAATATATATATGAACAATACAACCCCGAAACGACACGCCGAAACACTCCGAAACTAAAACTTTTCATTCCAATTGAAAAAATAAAACACCTATCAAAACGGAATTGACAATCTTGGTTTGAGAAGGTCCTCCCCAGTAATTATTTTAAGTATTTAATCTTTGGGCCTATTTATTTTGGGTGGCTCAACAGTGAAAGCCTCTTGTTTTTTTTTGGGCCAGGCCTTTTGTAGGGTTGATATCTTTTAATTCATGGGCCTTTTGTTTTTGTTTTTATTTTGTTTAAGCTACATCTTTTTATTGGTTGCCATTTGTTTACTTGCTTATTTTTGAACTGTATCAAGTTTTTTCTTTTTATTCAAGTCCTTCTTCTTCTTCTTTTTTCCATTCAAGTCCCTTTTTTTTTATCAGGTCTTTTCTTTTCTTTTCTTTTCATTCAAGTGTTTTTTCTACTGGTTCTTTTACTTTCCATTTAATAAATCTCCTTTTTTTTATTATTTGCACGTACCTTTTTTATTGGATTATTTTACTTTTTGTTTAACTATTACATTGCAAATTTATAAAATTAACACTCGGTAAACTATAGAATGATATTTAGAATCGTGATCATGTAATATAATATAAGATAAAAAAAATATTAAAAACAAATAATAAAAATCCAATATAGAAGAAAGACATGATCTAATATGGGTTGCAATAGTTACCCACAATATTTTTTTTTAATTTTTTTGGCCACTTGACTTTTTTATTTCCAATCTAATTCTCTCACAATAAACTGAATATGAGGCTACTATAATGCTAAGAATAAGTTTTGACGTTGAATTAATAATCAATTTGATAAAATAAAAATTCAGTTTTATTAATTCAAATCAATTAAAACTTTCGGGGTCTAATTTTAAACTGAAACAAATATCCAACATATTTTTTTTAAGAAATAACATTTTTATAATTTTCCGACTCAATCTTTGATTATAATCAACAATTTTGTTATGATTTACTAGTACATATAATTTTCATTCTAATGAATTAAACACACTATAAAATTTAAAAAATATTCTTAATAAAAAAATATTAACAACCTCCACACTTTTTTTGAAGTTAAGAAAAAAAAAATACTTCATCTGTTACCTGTTAATATTAAACTAATTGAACAAAAGAAAAACCCCACTTCTCAGCCATAAAAACCCAAAATGAAACATAAAAGGCCCATAGGCCCATTTTACAAGCCCGGATATTATTTCTCACTCCATCACTCTCTCCATTTTCGTTTCTGCTTGTTCATCAAACCCAAGCTCCACACAAACAGTGATTAAAAAAAAATGGCAACCACCCTAGCAAGAATCGCTCGACAATCCCTAACCACCACCACCAATCTCTCACTTAACCGTCACTTCGTAACGGAGGCGGCTGCGGCTTCGACAGCGTCTTCAAAATCGATAACGCCATCAGTAGATCGAGTGAAATGGGACTACCGAGGACAGAGGCAAATAATTCCGTTAGGTCAATGGCTACCGAAGGTAGCTGTGGATGCATACGTGGCACCAAATGTGGTACTCGCGGGTCAAGTTACTGTGTATGATGGAGCATCAGTTTGGAATGGAGCTGTCCTACGTGGCGATCTTAATAAGATCACCGTCGGTTTTAGCTCTAATGTTCAAGAACGGTGTGTCGTTCACGCTGCCTGGAACTCTCCTACAGGTTCGGGTTTTTCTTTTCTTGTACAATTTTTTTTAATATTTTAATAAATTTGAGCTGGATTAGGGTTGTTAACGTATAATTTTGATTGATTGTTTAGAATTTCGTGATTTAATTGTTGAATTTATGATTGAAGTTTGAAATGATTTGTGAAATGTGGCTTTTTTAGGGGATTTTATGTTTTGGGAATCTTTAATTTGAATCGGATAATTTGTTATTTCTATGATTTCGTGATTGGAATGGATATAGTAATTGAATGTGATTTTAGGGGTTAAAGGACTTCGGCTAGAATTAACTGATTAGAATAGGAGGCATGGAGTGATTGAGAGTGAAAGTAATTGAAGTGCTGATTTATTGTCGGAATTTGAAGTTATTGTGTTTGATCATTTTATGTTGACAGTTGACACGCCATGCATGGTTATTTTTTATTTTCAATTGTCCGTGAACGTCATTTTAGGTTATTGATAGTAGGTGGTGTGAATTAAGGACTGACAATCAGTCTCTTCTTACAAGATTGTAATCAGATTTGGGTGGAATGATGTCCACGAATGATACATTTGCTGGTTTGTTTTATTTTATTTTTCTTCCTTTTGGTTTCCTTTTCTTTTTCAATTTTTTTTTCTATAAATTAGAAATGGTGAGTTTTAATTGATTTTTTTTTGTTTTTGGCTGGGATTTTTGGATATCCCTGCTCAAGGTTCATTTTGTATTGCTTATAGAAAGAAGGAAATAGAAGGTGAAATCTGTAAGTGGTATGGGAAATGCTAGCAACCATCGCTGTAAGCAGTTGCTTTGGATGCTTCATTCACCTAAAAACACTGATTTCAACTGGGGCAACTGGTAACTCATCTTTCACTGTTGCAAAAGGCCAGAAAGATAGCACCCCTCTTATATTGCCCTCGCTCTCTCTCTCTTAGTCCTTGTAGCGAGATTTTCATATCATTTTCTCGCATTCCTTCATATATCAATCTCAGCTGCATCCAATAACCAGCCATACCTGATGTTGTTCTACTTGTTACTTTATTTTCCTGATTAATGTACATGTTTCTGGGATTCTACATATTCTTCTTTATATGCAAAGACATAGCTATTTGTGCTTGTGTTCTTGAAAATCTATGGGTGTAGTTGTGATAATCAATTCCTGAATCTTTATGTATAGTTTGTAAAACGTAAACCAAAATATTCAGATCTTGCCGTTGATTTACTCAATCAGCCTTTTAAGTTCCGCAACCAATCTCACATAAACCCCCCACCACAATAGAAAAAGTCACGGCATTATAAAAGGAGTACTAAAGATAACAGAGGGATTTATTTTCTCTTTGAACCAGACAAAGAGGAAAAATATTATCTGTGATTTAGTGCAGGATTTGTCTGATCTTTTTCATGTCCTCCCGGCTCAAGTGAAAGTTTTTGTTTTCAACATAAAGGAAAAAAAGTACGTGTGTGTGTGTGTGTGTGTGTGTGTGTGGAGATCTTTTAAATAAACAAAACTTTTGATAGAGAGTTGAGGCAGAGAGACAGAACAATGAAGAGTGAAGATAGACCTGGGAATCTCTTGATGATAAAGTTGATTATAAGAAGGAAAAGAAAACACTAACAGGAATAACTGATGACACATTTTCTAAATATATGTGGCTTCATGAAAAGCAAGTGTCAGAAGGTCAGCTGCTAGAACGACTGCCTCTAGCATTTCTCATCCTGGTATTGGTTATAGAAAGAATGAAAACAAAGGTGTTTTGAGGAACAGGAATGAGCTGTAGCTTTCAAGAGCTCTGTTTAAAGTTTGGTGACACTTTGACGCCTGACCTTCATGTAATGGATACTTCATTAATAAAGGTTGTTGTCATTGAACAATGTAGAGATTTGATCTATTTATGACTTTTCTATTTTGTGGATTTTGTGCATGAGTATCATGTAAGCTTTCAGAAAATACATGGAGTGGTGGGAAAGGAAAATAGAGACATAGGAAGGTAGACTAAACCTCCTCTTCAATGATCAGAATCACATTTTGAAGGTGCTGTTTTTAAGCATGTTCAGACCAACGTCTGATGGTTTCTAGAGCATTTTACAATTTTCAATGTTGATACTTGATGGTTTATCTTTAGAATTACAAAAAAATGATGTTCACATTCACATCAATCCAACAAAGTCATTGCTTTAAGCTTTTCATCTACTTTTTTTTTTGCTAGGCACTGTTAATGTAATGTTAGGTGTTGAAAGAATAGGTGTGGACACTTTGACTTTATACGCATCTAATTCTGACTACAAACTAAACACATTATTCCCACAAGGAAAGTTCTTTTCTAATATATTCGATACTTCATTGGAGATTTGAGTTATAGACTGTATCACTGCTGGGTATTCTATGAGCTTACTGATTATGTTCTGTGCATGTGTTTGTGCTTTCATGCCAATCCATGCATGTGTTTTTGCACGTGTGAAAGCTTCCTGTCCTGTAATTTGTTGATTATTTGTGGCCTTAGATCGGTTCTTTCCCAATAGGTTAACAAACTTATAAGAATTAGAGAACTTTGTATTTGAAACTAAAGAATTTGTTGTGTTAAATTTTTCTGCTATTTCTTTTACCTGTTCATAAGAGATTAAGATTTTGGCAACTCCAAATACCTAGTTATTACAATAGGGTCTCTTGCTCGATTTAAAATGTGGACACCTAATATAATAGAAAGTCGTGGTTTGATAAAGCTTGTACTTCATGCTGAAAGAACCTTAGCTTAACCAAAGGGTCCTTAGGTTTGGTTTTTTCTTTTCTTGCTTTTTGCTGTTGCACTTCCTTTTGCTCTTTTCTCATCTTTGGCTGTTTTAAAAGAACCGTATGACTTGTTTCTTCAGCATTTTGTTTGTGTTGAAGTTAAAAATCCAAAATGTTTCAGAGCATCGTTTACCATCTAGATATCAATTATTGCATATCCATCTTGCCTTCTGCTCTAGCTGTTATTTTTGGCTTTCTTTCTCTAATCTTTTGTGGCCCACATGTTGACCCTATCAAAGTTTTCTCACCGTCTTCCTAAGCATCTTGCATTCTGAAAAATATTTATTCACACGTATATGTATGTATGATAGTTACTGCTTGAATTTGTCGACCAAAATTTCTTTATTTTGCTCATGCTCTACCTGTTAAGTCTTGTGACCTGTCTGATCATTCATTTTGCATGCGTCCATAGCATTTGGGAACTGTACCAAATATATATTAATAAGTGATGGAACTGCACTGGCATAAAGTTTTCATGCGTACTATGGGCACCTTACCATGTTATGCCATGGCTCTGTCATTGATATCTTCATGTAGTGATACATGTTATGGCTTCTGAGGTCCAGGGTGAGCTTGGTTTGAGGTGAAATAATGGATGATAATTTTTGACTGTGTAAAAGTTAGATTTTTAAGACGTTTGGCGGGTTAACAAATTGGAAGGTAAATCGAGTGTGTTAAAATATACATAGTGGTAAGATATAGAAAGACAAACAAATTACTGTGTTTTTTGAGGAGAGAGGAGTTTAATAGCTGAGAGGTAATTGTTACTCCCACTTCCTGAGGGCAACAATTACCCTTGAAAGGTCTACACTCCACAAGAAATGTAAACATGTGGCTCCAACGATGACCTCTGATTTTAATTTTTTTTGTATTTTCCATGTGCCAGGACTGCCAGCAGAGACATCTATTGAAAGGTATGTTACCATTGGTGCATACAGTCTCCTGCGGTCCTGCACAATTGAGCCGGAGTGCATTATTGGGCAGCATTCTATCCTTATGGAAGGATCATTGGTGGAGACACACTCCATCCTGGAAGCTGGGTCTGTGCTTCCCCCAGGAAGGAGAATTCCAACAGGTGAACTTTGGGCAGGAAATCCAGCAAGGTTTGTCAGAACACTGACCCATGAAGAGATACTAGAAATCCCTAAACTAGCTGTTGCAATTAATGATCACAGCAAAACCCATTTCTCAGAGTTTCTCCCGTACTCCACAGTATATTTAGAGGTTGAGAAGTTGAAGAAGAAGCTGGGGATTAGTGTTTGATGCTTTTTTGCTGTCTTCTTTCTATGTATCAGTTGTTAACTGTAGCTTTTCATGAAATAAACAGGTCGAGAACATATTGAAGCAAGCTTCTCTGTTCTTTCTGTTTGTATTTGATTTTCTTTGATCATTGAAAGAGCCGGTTCTGAATTTCAACCAAATAGGTTTGTAGAAATCACCAAGGACACTTTTTTCAAGTGATCCTCCTGTCTAGCATAAGCTTTTGTATAAACTTACTCTATCTACTTTTTTTTTTTTATTTAAAAAAAATCCTTTGTTCAGTACAAGTGAAGATGCTCCATTTCAGTAGACGAAACAGCATTGCAAATGTTAATGTTACCTGCTCAAAACAACTAATGGTGATGTTGATAGGAGGGTTTGTCGTGATGGGGGGCAAAGGATACGACCTTTTCCTCTCTTTTTGTTGCGGAAGAAGTACCTGGCCAGGACTGGGATTATCGAATCCAGGGTTGGTGGAAAGTTGTAATGATAGTTCCATCAACCCTATCCTTTTTGGTTTGTTTCTTGCTCGAATCTGGAGCACCAACCATACCTAGCCATTTTGTGAATTATCAAGATATTGTATTGCAGTGGTAGGGTTATAATGCATGGGGGGCTATATATATATATATATATTTCCCTTCCTGTATTTAGGTCAGGTCAATGGCCATCAAGATAACGCTAATTTAAGAGCTTTCTATTCATCCACCAAGGGCATAGATTAATGGTTCAGGTAAAGTAAACAGCGAGAGGATCCTAAGCAATCAAGTACTGTTCTCTGATAAAACAAGGCAAAGAGCCGAGGGAGGAGCTTCGCTTCTTCGTCTCATGTTGCGGGTGGTCAAAATCTCACTCTCTCTTGAATAATGCGCTAGATTGTGGGGAAATTAGGACAAGAAATTAGGTATGGGGTCATCGGATAAGGAATCAATGGCAGCTTAGCATCTTTAGTGGAGAGAGTAGGCGAATCATCAAGCACAAGGTATAGCCCACCTTAAATATCTAAATAATTAACCAGCAAGTTGATGGATATCCTTTGTCAAAATCACTTTTTTAATGGTCTCATTATTTAAGCTCTTTTAAACACTTTTCAACTGCCCTCCCCCCAGGGCCAAGCATTTGCTCACAGAAGAATTTGTCAAGGCAACCAGTAGCAAATTCACACACCGTCATATCATTGTCATTATTATGATCAAAATTGTTTGAGATTAAAAATCCTATTTTTTCCAATAAAAAGGGCAGTACTGACATCTCTAAAATTCGAAATGGTGATCATGAACTGAGGTGTGGGACGGATCATGGAGGCTTGCCAACTCAGCCTCTCCTACGTTTCCCTCTTCTCTAGCATTAAATTAAGAATTCATGTCACTTAATATTCAGACAGGGAGCTTGTTAAGTGGCATTTATATAAATCTGCATGCGTTGTAAAATTCAAATTATTGTCGTCTTTTGTTTTTATTAAGACAAGATTAATTGCCGCTGTCTTAAAAATATTTTTTCCTTAAATACTCTTCTTTGCTTCGATTAATTTTATTAAATAACTAGGTTTATATATATATCGAGTGATTTGTTTGGCCATGGCCATGATAAGGTTATTAATAGCAGCTAATATAGCAGTAATTGATTCATTATCATACTTTGATTGCAGAGATTAATATCAGTATATATTGAATTTACAGAAATTTTCTATAGCCGACGATCCATTTTCCTGGATATTTTATTGATGATTAGGAAAGAAAGTTACAAAGTCCATAGAGGAGATGGCCAGAGAAAACTCAATTAAACAAAAGATTTAAACACATTCATATTAAAGAAAAATTCAAACCCGTTTGAAGGAGAGCAGTTTTTCTTTGATTCTTTTCAGGGTTTGGATGCCAATTCATTCAAATGATTCTGTGTGAGGAGCATGATGCCAACGATGCTCTTAAATAATTAATTATCGAGCTACCAAGTAGTTATTAATTAATTACTCATGATTATGATTTGATATTAGCGATTATTATTAGAAAACATTAACGTGGAAAATACCAAGTGTTGAAAATAACTTTATTTTCTTTTGTATACTTAGTGCCAATGTCATCAAGCACTAAGCAATTTGTGGGAAGACTTAATGGGAATTTTATATAAATTATCACTCTTCTAAAAACAAAGCAAAGATCTTGACATCTCAACCATCCTGATTTCTTGCTAGTACCTCCTTCATACCTTTTCCACTTTCTTCTTTCTCTTATATACTATGAATAATATTCAATCAAAATAACCATATCGAGCTAGACTCTCTCATAATATTGATTGCCAGTGCAATCTCTCTTGTGTTTCCTCCCTGAGATGAAAGACAAGATCATCTTGAATGTCTACGAGCTCCAAGGACATTAAGTGGCAAATACCTGATGGATCTTAATCAGCCATGTTTCCAATACGTGTGGTAAGTTCGGAGAAAGTGGGGGATGTTGGGATGGCTCAATCATATCAAATCTCCCAAACTATGATGTTGGGTCGTTTAATCTGATTGAGCCGTGCCAATATCACACTAACTATATATGATCCTTTAAGTTTCTTCTTTTCTGGGATTTTTGATGGGATATTTTTCATATTTATTTTCTTTTTTTCATTTACCTCTTCAACAATGAATCAACTTCCTATGTTATGCTCGTATCTGTTGATCCTTATTTATACATGTTTCTCTTTTAGGGTTAATGCATATAGCAACATCTAATATTGTTAGGGTTTTGGTAATATTATTGCCATAGTTGATTAAATGATGATGCAAACCACCATTATATTCTGAAAAAAGACGGATATAAACTGGTTTTCACTAATATATGAAAGTACAGTCTAGTTAGGTATAAGTCGTTGGAGAATTTGGGGTGTTTTCGAGTCATGATTTAGCCGAGTACTTAGTTTTTTTTGCTAAGCTTCTCATCTCTCCTTCATAAACTTCTGCCTGGGCAATATTTAGTAGGCTGCTGCTGTAATTAGCACTGAACAATTCCAACGCTACTCTTCTCCACAATCCTTTATGAAATCTTGCATGATCTTAAATCTCATATATAGGAAAACTACAAGTATATTATCATCAACCTGCAGATACTCGATACATCCTAAAATTTAAGGGTCTAGACGAACGAGCCAAAGAAATCACTAAACCAAGACTAATAATGATGATGATCCATATATATGCATGCTTCTTGCATGGATATTATACATGCATGCACGGTTTGATAATTTTGTGTACGGTTGTGCATGCAGATCAGTAGAAGCATGTTCTTTTCCTTTAGTTAGGTGCTTAATTAATTAACTTTCTTTTGTTTTATTTATAATTAGCGTTAATAATTATGATTTCCCATCTCCTCTTTTGTTTAACCTATATAATCTTTCCTTACATATCGAATTTGGTCGATTAATTCATCATATATATATATATATGTGTGTGTGTGTGTGTGTGTGTGTGTGTGGTGAGTATATATACATGAAGCTCTCTCTTTGATCTGTACAAGGACATATATGTGTGCGTGCATGTGCACGATAGAGAGACAGAAACAAAGAGTAGGCACAATTTAATATTTTGATCGAGTTGCAATATGTGAATATGTTTAGTATTGGTGTTTTTTAAAAATATTATTTTAAAAATAATTAAAAAAACAGATTATAATACAAAGTTTTGTATATTTCATTATAACACATTAATTCCCACTAAACGAATTGAAACGATGCGTTTTCCATTTACCTTTTCTTTTCTTTCACTTAATTTATTTCAAGAAACCTAGCTGTCATCTGAAGTTTTTTTTCTTCTTTCATTTTTTTTTTGTAGGATAAAAGGAAATATATAGTCCACCCATAAAATTGAATTACGCCCACATAAGCTAAAACATTTGCATTGTACTTTGTGGATATAGGCATATAGCTAAATGGAGGGTGAAAAAAAAAGGCTGAAGAAAGGATTTATTTTTCCTCTTTTGTTAAAACAAGAGCCGAATTGATCTGTCGACAAACCTAACAAAGAATTTTTTTCAGTAAGTGCAATAATTTTTATAGCTGCCATGACGAGAGCTAGATTTGAATGACTTGTGATGCCAGGGAAAGTGGCTGAGAGTTAAATCATTAAACAGAAGCCAGAATTGACCTATCCCATAACAGAAGTAGGCAGGAACCTGCAGCT
>Ga0307518_10004285_pt1 | contig 10236 bp, 13 predicted proteins | sample 25_EM_MG_FD_203889 | JGI IMG/M metagenome (GOLD analysis project Ga0307518, IMG submission 203889) | Populus trichocarpa ectomycorrhiza microbial communities from riparian zone in the Pacific Northwest, United States - 25_EM | ecosystem: Host-associated > Plants > Roots > Unclassified | place...
AGCATTGGGAGATATTACGTCGAGCAGGTCTGCAAAGGAGTGCAACCGAGAACTGCGGTAAACTCGTACGCGGATCTTTTCCCCAGGCAGTGCGAACGGCGCTACGATAACCCATGATGAACGTGGAGCCGGTCCGATTGCCAAGGCATCTCCTGCAAGACGAAAGAGGCCCAGAGTCAACACAATAGAGCGAAGAGGAGGGTAAGGTACCGTTAGATGACAATTTGGATACCTCCACCTCCACCTCTTCCCGGAAGCTAAATGGCGAATCCCACTCAGTACCCTGCGCTATTTTGTGATCGACAGTTTGTGATCCCAACAGTGCAACGACGTCATGCCAAAGAACGTCTTCAGGCGAGCATGGTTCTGGAAGCGGCTTCCTCTTTTGCTTGCGAGCTTGTTTCTTCTGAGGTTGGCCAACGGAAGAAGTAACTGTTATGGGCGCTGGCAATGATAACCCACTATCTTGATGATTATCCACTCGTTGCCTTTTCACGCCACCCTCCTGGTCTGATATCGAATGGTGTCTTACTTGTGCAGACATCGCAGCGGAAAGAGCCCTCACAAGGCTCGAGCGTTTTGCAAGACGCTGCCTGCAATGGCGCACGGACACAGTGACTCTGGAAGCAGCAAAGAGGAGCATTCACGAGGTTTCTTAGGTAATAAGCTGCTAAAAGCGATGAATTCCCCATATGGAAACGACATCAGACGAAGCCTGATTTAAATTTCCCCTTTGAAATCGGTTATAAGGGCGCGACTGTACGCGGTGTTGCTCCGTACTCCCCATGTTCATCCAGGCTGCCCGCGCACTCCTCGAACAAACCACCGACACCATGGAAGAGCCCATAGACTCCCCAGAATTCTGGTGCAAGATCGCTATCAGCGCACTCCTCGTCCTAGCTGGTGGTGTTTTCGCTGGGTAGAAATCGCGTCTACTAGCCTCCTGCTTTAGCCTTGGTTCTGAATCTCGCTCCCCTGCCAGACTTACCCTCGGGCTCATGGGCCTCGACGAACTTCATCTCCGCGTCCTCGCAACTTCGTCTGATGACATCACCGAAATGGAAAACGCGAGGAAGGGTTGGTTTGACCCCGGCCTTTTCATTTCAGCATCTTGCTCACATTCCGCGCAGTTCTGAACCTCATGCAAAAGGGACGACATTGGGTTCTGGTCGTAAGTAGTACGTTTCGATGACATGCTTATCCACACTTATCGTCGTTCCTTTCAGGTCCTTCTGCTGGGCAATGTGGTATGTTCCGCGTTCTTGAGCCTCAGCATCGACGTCTCACCCATGGGTATTCAGGTCATCAACGAAAGTTTACCCATCTTCCTCGACAGTGCCGTAAGTATACATCGTCTTGGCATCTGAATAATAAGCTTAGAAGTGCCCCAGCTCGGCGGAGGAATTGCTGCTGTAGTTATCTCGACTACTGCTATCGGTTAGTCTCTTTCCGACGTAATTCAGTACCAAGCTAATCAATTTATTAGTTATCTTCGGGTGAGTGTGAAAGCCTTTTTGGTTATCTCTGACCGAATAAGGTAAACAACTGGTTCATAGAGAGTAAGTTGGACCGCCTTTCCCGCACCTCGTGATCACTCATGGTCTCTTTAGAATCATTCCCCAAGCAGTCTGTGTCAGACACGGACTTGCCCTCGGTGCAAGATGTGCCCCATTTGTGCTTTGTCTTATGTATTTGTTCTGTGAGTTCGGCATAACGGCTTCCAGACCCGTCGGTCCAATATATCCGATCCCCAGCGCCCATCGCGTATCCCATTGCCAAGCTCCTTGACTACGTCCTTGGCGCCAACGAAACTCACACGTACAAGAAAGCCGAATTAAAATCCTTTCTTCAGTTCCATCGCACAGGAGAAGAGCCCCTCCGAGACGACGAAATCAGTATTCTTAATGGGGTGTTGGAACTCAACAACAAAAATGTTGAAAGTATCATGACCCCAATATGCGTTCGTCCCGTTTCGACTGCTTGGACCCCCCTGCACACCAATCTGACGTTTCTTAGGATGTTGTGACACTCAGCTCGGATACTATCTTGAATCACGAAACAGTGGACGCGATGTAAGTTGCTGTGTTTCTCATCCGTGCGCTCATCCCAACCGTATCCGCAGTCTTACCAGCGGATATTCCCGAATTCCGATCCACGAACCCCACGATCCCTTGGCATTCCAAGGTTTGCTTCTCGTCAAGAAGGTGGAAACGCTTATGCTTGGCACCACGGCGTTTTTGACTCTGTATCTTAGCTCCTAGCGTACGATCCCTCTCAAGGCTTTCCTGTTTCCAACTTTAAACTCTCCATCCTACCTGAAGCACATCCTTCGATAAATTGCTTCCAGGCGTTGGATTACTTGTGCGCAACGAATCGACTAAAAGTACGGAACTTGACTAATCTCTACGATATAGCCAAACCGGGCGTGCACACCTGCTATTGATCAGTCGCACACCGGGTATTGCAGGCGGTGGCATTGGAGTAGTCACACTCGAAGGTCAGCGTCCCAGTAAACTCACTGTATCCATGCAGACTGATTTCCTTCATTCGTTGCAGATATCATTGAGGTATTTCCATCTGAGCTGTGTTGTTCTACCCCTAACAATTTTGTCAGGAAATCATATCAGAAGAAATCGTGGATGAAACAGATCGGTACGAAGATAACCAAAGCAAGAAGTACGCCAGACGTCTGACTAACACCGCAATTATGCGAGGGTGAGTTCCGATGATCGTTGACTATGTATGTGTGGGCTTGACACCAGCTTGTCTGCCAGCATCGTCGAGCGAGAACGGAGTCTTCCGCGTCAATCTCCGGTAGTGGACCGCACGCCGTTGCTGCCGCGTTCCCCACAGATAGTAGGAAGCCCGCCGCGCAGCAATAATTACGGTGCATTCAATGGAATTGTCAAACGATAAGAGTAGGTTATGTGGATCTGACTGGAAAGTCTTTATCCCGATATCCGTTTCCCAGACGTGGTGGTATTCTACGCGGTTTAGCTGCTTGTTCCTTGTTTTGTATTCCCATGTGTATCGTCTAGTTCGCGTACCTTGGCCTGTGATATGGATAGTGATATGGGTAATGGAAAGAACAAATATAGTCTCACCTCTAAAGCAAACAAGTGTGAATCATGGGATGCTGGAGCAAGTTGCTTGATAGAGGCTGAAAGTTGGTATAGATAATCCTGCAGAATATGGCGTCATCGCATTATTGTTGAGAATCACTCGTACGAGGTGTTACCTTGTTTCTCCCCGATGGACCTACCGATCTCCAGATCCGGTCTGCCAGAGCATCTAAGGGCTCCGAGCCGACTGATGTGCGGTTCAAGTCGACGGGCGAACTAACTACCGTTTGTAGACCACTCACGGAAAGAGGGGTTGTCAGGACGACCAACGTAGCACTGAACATCGGAGGCTCATTAATGCGTGTCCAAAACGGCTGATCTGGACACCAACATATGCCTTCGAACGTGCCAGTCGTGGTGAGTGAGATGTATAATGTACAGATTATCCGAAGAAGTGCGTACGTTATGAATGATCACTTTCTCGACACCATCTTCTATGGTATGGATATCAAGCGTCTCCAGGGTATATCCATCCTGTATGCGGAAGGTCAAAGCGACACATGTTTTGGATAAGAAAGGATCTATCAGACCTTTTCCCGATAGTCTGTCAATCGTCGAGCACATTGCCATAGGTAGGAGACAATCAGTGAGTGGGTCACAAAACTCACCTAGATAGTCGCGGACCTCGGACTCGTAGAGAGGATCTATGGTGTAAGCGATACCTGTACAAGGGGGGAGGGTGGCATGCGACCTAAGTAAGGGTGTCTGTGTCCTCGAGTGTTAAAGGTGGACTCGCCCCAAACGATATCATCATCTGGAAATGCGTCCTGGTACAGAGAACAAGAAGAGTGTGATGCATGCAGCCAACCAGTCATTCGTCAAACAGAGCGAGAGGTTTGAAACGTGGGGGCACCTACAGACGAGGAGAAGTTGTCCCAATCTGCTTTGTGGATTAAGGTGACGACTCGGCCAGGACTCTGGATGGTAAAGCGAGCATCGAACACGACCACCATTCAGCATTGTCGAGACACCCATGCGCCGGTTGATCCAACAGACCACGTACCTCTGGAGTTCCGCGATGATCATGCGACTTCTGTGCGAACCGTCTCACATAGCCCTTGAGGAAACCGGGCACTGCGTACATTTGTCAATTCAGCCCTTCTGAGTTGCCGCTACGGCGCTACCTTGCGACTCGACGTGTGGGGGAGGCTGAGGATATCAGTTGCACTCTCCAACGAAGTGGGGGTAAAGAATGCACCTTGAATATGAGGGAGCCGTACCCAAACACGACATATGGTGTCTTTATACCCATCCGACCCAAACTCACAGTCAATCTCAAGGTTCCAGCATACAAATCGGATAGCGAATGTATACAGATACAAGAGCGCACGCGAATTACATGTAGCAACCATCATCCTACACGTGACCTTACACATATCTTTTTTTGCACCACTAGCACGGTGCTGCTCCAAAAAATCGATACGCCCTTTAGTTGGTACTATATATGCATGGCTTAGACGGATATTTCACTACATAAAGGAGGGTTCTTACCGAAAATTGTACTTCACACGAGCCCTCCACTCGACGTACGAGGGCCAAAGCCAATAGAGAATATGTCCAGCTCTGAAATAAAGAGGCAAGAACACGCCTTTCTCTCTGCTGTCGATCGCACTAATGCAGCGTGCTGCCACTACTTCTCGCTTTAAACCGCGTTCATTGGGGTCAGCTTCGTGGATGGTCGGCTTGCCAGATGAACCAGGCGGGTTATCCACGGCGGACTCACGGAAGGCACCCTCGATCGTGCCCGGAATAACGAACGTGAAGGTGATCAATGGATGCTCGATCGCGAGTGCTTGATAGAGCATGAGGGAGGCGGATTTGGTCGAAGCATAGATCGAGCGAGTGGGTGCAGGTATCACGGCTGCCGCACTGGATAGCAATAGTATGGACGGAGAAGAGGAGGTATAAGACAAGAGAGGGATCTGGTGGAACACTAGTTAGCAAAGAAGAAGAACAATTCCACGAGTACCGCACTGACGAAGGTGATTGCTGCGATGTAGGGCCCAATGTAGTTCCCTTTGACGGCGGCATTTGCAGCATTCACTGCGTGTTGAATTCCCTCTGGGCTCGCCTGAGATCCTACAATATCCGGGGTTGACATCTCAACGCCAGCGACGGACATGAGCGGCTGTAGCGCCGACACTCCGGCCGTCACTATGAGGGTGTCTAACCCGTTCCATGCTGAAGCCACGGTTAGGCATGTGTGGATCCTTTAACACGAGTACTCACCCTTTTCCAGCGTTTCGCGCACCCTGACCATGTCAGAGACATTGGTGCAGTCAGCTTGGACTCCTAGAAGTTTGTCCTTGCATTCTCCATGTTGAGCAGCAAGCTCGGTGCACTCTTGCACGACTTTGTTGACTTTGTCTTCCCTACGACCTACCACACAGACGTGTGCTCCCCGGGCAGCATACCGCTGCGCAAGTTCGCGTCCGACACCACTCGTAGCGCCCAGAACAAGGACCCTCTCTTTAGCCACGAGGACCACCTTCGTTCGTCGTGGGGTCTTGCTGCGAAATAGAAACCATGTAATAAGGGAGACAGAGACAGCACTAGCGATGCAGAGCGGTACAGCAGGTACCTTTTCAGCCAGTCTTAACAATGCGCCAGAGTCGGCCATCGTGGTCAGTGAATAATGTACATCAAGCTATCTGTTTACGTAATACATGCGCGTTGTGGAGCTGGCACGTTGAACCACTGGGACCGTGTATGGGATCCGGTCGGACCCGCTGCAGAGCGCAAGCGCTGAAACAGCTGGTGTTTCAGACGCTTAGCACTCGCCGAGCACCCATGTAGCATAATTCGTCCAACTTTCAGATGCTGTCTCTGACGTACATCTCATATCCTTGCAGAAATGTGCTTTCGTGACTCACAACGGCTGGGCCGGCGCATTCGTATTGTTCCAAGAGATAAATGGTCGTTTGATGACTTTGTGAGTTTCCCCCCACTTTTGGAGCCTCCGGTATGCAGCCCATATTAATGCCCGCATGTTCCCGCTTACTGCAAGGAATGAAACTGGTTGCAATCCTTGCGAAAAGTAGGGACCGCTTGGAGACATAATAATGTACGTGCTTCAAGATGATGGGACCTTTGTTTTCTTATAAAAGTGCCATGTCCCCTCGTTTGATCTAATGCATGCAGCGTCAGTGCTCCGTTATTAGTAGAAAACATTATGATGGAAAGAATGTTGACCTATAGATCGTGCATAGATCAGCGATTTATGCAAAGATGATTTTACTTGACATGTGCCGTGCATGTTCCGACTTCCCGCCACCGATGATCCAGTTCGTCAACCGGCTGGAAACGCCCTTGTCATTGTAGTAAGTCCTTCCAATTGCCCTGCGTAGACCCTTGACTCAGCCACGATATCGATAGGTAAGGTTCGCCAATTTATTCAATGATATAAATTTTGCATAGGAGATATGATGGTTGTTATCCCTGGCCTCTGATCCACCACATGCCGGACATTCTATTAGTACGCAGCAGAAATCCGAGCAAGATATGATTTCAGCTATCACCTCATGGCTCTCGTAACATGTACCCTCAGTCATGTATCCAACATGCAAATAACGTCACCTCTTATCTAGTGCGAATGCGACATCTTGGCGGAAATATCCATGTGCAACATCAAAAAGCCAAGGAAGCCAAAAGGTTTAAATTGTGGAGCGGACTGAGGGGAACCAAATCCAATCTAAGCCAGTCTCCCTCACGCAACGAATCACACTCTGCTGAGTTATTGCTCACCATTCACCATGCGCCTCACTGTTATGTTTTTCTTTATCGCACTTTTCATCACTGCTGTTGCTGGCGTTCCAAACGTTGAGGCTCTCAGTAACACTTTCAAGGAACTAGACTCTATTCAGGACTGTGATCCCTGTGGTTTCTCTTTCTCCTGCATCGTAACGAGTTCAAATTGTTGTGGGGCTTGCGTACCCGTGTCGTTCATCTGGGGTATTTGTGTGGTCGGTAATTTACTTTTCGATCAGGCGGATTGTAACACTGTCTGATACTTCGTTGACACTCCCAACCATCCTGAATTGTATCTACCGGAGCAGAGAGAAGTTGGTTAGTCATGAAATACAAGGACTGGAGCATGCTGCTATGTGCGAAGAAAAGGGTGTACTTGTTATTTGATGTAGATAGTTTGACGAATTTGTGGCCGCTTGGAAAGTCGACGTTCAGTCCAAATCAATTATCGGATGTAAAGGAACTTTGACGAGTCACCTCACTTTTAGAAGCTGTCTACTCATTTCCCGTCCATGTCACGACAAGGGGGGCTACTGTTTACCAGTAGCAGGCCTGCGTAACGGGTGGCAAGCAATGATAAATTCACGTTAACCTATGCAAAGGCCTAACGAGGCTTTCCACTGATGTCATGATGTTTCTTCTGCTATAAAACTGTTGACCAGGATTTCAAGCTATATGGAGAGTCTGCTCCGTTCTAGGAGATGCCTTGATTGATCAAAATGGTCATGAGCCGACAGTCGTGGTGGGTAGCCTCCATCGATACGAATTGCACAGCTTGGCCAAGAAAAGTATCACATATAATGCCTGTGGAGAAGGAATGACTTACTCTTGGCGTGGCCTTTTGATGATAGCGGGAACTGTGGTCCAACCTGGTTTAACCTTGGGGGGAGTACCGTGAAACCATCCACCCCTTCTCGGATGGTCGTTGAGAGCGACATGGATGTGCTCTGTGGTATTGTGAGCGTCAAGTTTTCAAGTTTACCTGGTTGTGGAACCAGATAGCTTTAGCTGAATGAACTGATTCTTCACTTCGCTCTAATCCGTGGACCGTCGTTCCGGTAGATGTTCTACACACGTTTTGTCAAACATCAATGGTCTGGGAATGATGCGGTGTGTAGGACCTGCCGGTCAATGATCCCGAATAAACCGTGAACACAAAAGGGCAGTAAATTCGTGTTATCAACTTGCACCTGATACTTGAAGTCATTCCTGTACAGTGATAGCAACACTCAGTCACCTAATTTCATTTCCAAGCTGATGGTGACTTTGACTGCCGCGATCCAAATTCTTAGTATTATGCATCAGGGATACAGCGTTTTTGGCATGTGTCATATCTTGTCTGTCAGCTGGGACGGGTCTGTCAGCCAGTCGGGTTAGAGACTAACGCACTGTACCCTGGTATCGTTCTTTCAGTAAATAGACCAGCGATTCCCAGTTGGAGTGTTTTCGTTGAGCGGTTTGTGACTGCGCCAGGATTCTTGTTGAAGTTCAACCGTTGCAACTCCAAATTGTGGCGGGCAAATTCGCTACCATCATCAATGCCTTTGCCCACAACTAACAGTAGCGGTGAACGTGACGCAGCGGACTTTTCGACGGGCCGACTCAGCATACAGAACTGCCGGGTGGCAGTTCGGCGTCCATTCTCGTTCTCGGGAACCGAAAAACTGGGATTATTTACGTATTCAGGCTTTACAAGAGCGTTGAGCGCTGGCTTCGAACGATACTAATCGACGTCGGATTTGCTCCTACACCCACAGTGTTTCCTCGCGATCTCCAGTCATGAATGGTACACAAGAGGAACATAAATTATCGAAGCTTGATGCCAGGTCTTGTCGTCTTGATGTGAGTGATTCCCGCAGAGTACGAAAAAGGCCCTAATTGTGAGGATCTCGCACCGTATTGCAGATGTCCAGACTCACTTTGACCCTTACTGAGTCACCCAAGGAGCTTCCACCTCCGGAAACCCTCAAATTTGGGGCCGTAAGTCTCCAATTATGCGATCCAGTGTATGTCTTCTAAACACGGACGAACTGCATATTTTTGAGCTAGACATTCACCGATCACATGGCCATTGTGACATTCCACCCTTCGAAAGGATGGTCGGCTCCAGAAATCAAGCCATATTCCCCGATCTCCCTAGACCCGGCTGCGTCCTGCCTACAATATTCCTCCACTTGTTTCGAGGGTATGAAAGTGCGTAAACGTCGAGAACGTCACCTCAAATTCCCCTCAAACATTTTTAAGGCATATCTAGGGGCTAATGGAGAGGTACGTCTATATCGCCCAGACCTCAATATGCGCCGTCTGGAAAGGTCCGCACGACGACTAGCACTGCCTGTAAGCCGACACATATCTCTGGCATAATAGAATTATTCAAATTTGCGTCAGCCATTCAACGGAGACGACGTCCTTGAACTGATCAAGCGTCTCGTGATGGTTGATAAACGATGGATCCCTTCCTTTTCAGGTTACAGTCTCTATATCCGACCAACCATCATTGGAACGCAATCTGGTGCGTATGACCGGGGGGAACATGCCACCGTTGCTCATGAGTGATATGTCCAGGGTTGCCCGTGACAGCATCGGTCCATGCGATGCTATTCATTATCATGTCTCCCAGCGGTCCCTACTTCCCGCAAGGGCTGCGACCAGTCTCATTGCTTGCAATACGCGAGAACGTGCGGGCATGGCCCGGTGGCACTGGAGGCCACAAAGTGGGGGGAAACTATTCACCTGGCTTCCTTCCACAGCAGATTGCGTCCAGTCAAGGGTACGATCAAGTTCTCTGGCTTTTCGGGAAGGATGCTCAAGTAACAGAAGCGGGCGGGATGAACTTCATCGTTGTTGTAAAGCGGGACGATGGTGATGGTAAGGCACTTCGTAGGTATATTCTCTACGAGTATTATTAACACTGTGCAGGCTACGATTTGATCACCGCACCCCTGGATGGTACGATCCTGCCCGGGGTCACTCGCTCTTCATGCTTGACACTTGCGGGAGACCCTTGTTTCCAACAAGCCACATCTTTGCGACTGCATCCCATGGAACGGGTGTACACTATGTCCGACCTAACTGAGTGGTCTGCTCAGGGAACACTACTCGAGGCATTGTGCATCGGTACGGCAGCAATCGTAGCTGCCGTGCACAAGATCGCATTTGAGGGGAAGGTCATTACCTTACCTGAGCACGGGTCTGGTCTAGGACCTGTCGGAGTGGCACTGCGGGAGAAAATTCTTGCAATTCAGGAAGGCAGGGATGAGTACCAAGGGTGGAGCGTGATGATATCTGAGTCCCCGGACTTTCGAGTTCAGTAGGTATGCTCCCTCTTTAGAAATACTTAGAGAACTGTCTTTTGGAGTCGGTAAAC
>Ga0307518_10004286_pt1 | contig 10235 bp, 6 predicted proteins | sample 25_EM_MG_FD_203889 | JGI IMG/M metagenome (GOLD analysis project Ga0307518, IMG submission 203889) | Populus trichocarpa ectomycorrhiza microbial communities from riparian zone in the Pacific Northwest, United States - 25_EM | ecosystem: Host-associated > Plants > Roots > Unclassified | place...
TATAAAAACAAAAAAAAAAAAAAATAACCGAAAAAACCAAACCGTGAAAAAAAACCGATTAAAATTTTGAAAAAACCAACTGGTTTGGTTTGGTTTTGGTTTTATAAGCCTGAAACCAAAAATACCAAACTGAACCCAAACCATAAAAAACCGGAACCGAGCTAAACCGAGCCAAACCAAAAAAACCGAGCTAAACCAAAAAAACCGAGCCAAACTGGAAAAACTGAAAAAACCGGTTTGAACCGGTTTTTTTCCTAAAAAACCAAACCGAACAAAAAACGATCGGTTTGAACTGGTTTCAGATTTAAAAAAATAATAATAATTTTGGGTTGGTTATTTTTTTTTTATAAAAATCAAACCGAACCGAAAATGATCACTACTTGTGATATTTTAAGTTGTATTCTAATCAAAATAATATGTATTGGATCAGAATAAAATACAGAGGGACCCGGGTGGGGTCTTGAAAAAATTCCCAAGAGAATGTTGGACTCGGGCAAGGTGCCTAAGTCTATTGGAGGTGAAAAATGGATTCAGAAGCAATACTTGGATCCAAGCACGTTGGGCTCGGGCATGATAGCCCAAGGCCTGTTAAATTTAGGTTTATCATAATTTATTTTGGTTTTTTTTTTAATTTTATCCTTTAATATTTCATTGATTTTGAATTGATCTTCATAATTTATTTTGGTTTGTTTCTATAAGGTTAATGCAGTTTCAAACAAACATTTTGATATTTGGTTGATATTCAATTTATGAGTGCCTACTTTTGTTATCATATCATTAAGTAAAAAATAATTAATAACAAAATAAAGTTGTTAAGCCTAGTAAGATCCATGATCCGGATCGTGGGTTTGACGGGTTAACCTGTGAAGTTTAGGTTAATCCAATATATTATTGTCGTAGTGTTAAAACAAAAAATATGTTATCGTGATTTTTTTTTATAAAAGAAACAAATCACGCTTTTTACTGGTTGTCTGGGTTGCCTTTGTAACCACCAAATTGACTCTATCACTTCAAGACAACTCTCACGCGGGTTAATTTTAAACTCATGATAAACAATGTGTCAGGTCGAGAGGTTTCAAAGTTGACTCATTGGGTTGTGTCCTCTTTTTTTACTTCCATCTTTCTTTCCTTCTTTTTTCTTTCGATTGAATTATTTTTGGATTTTTTTTTAATTTTATCCTTTAATATTTAGTTGATTTTAAATTGGTCTTCATAATTTATTTCAATTTGTTTTTGGTTATGCAGTCTCAAACAAACATCCTAGTATTTGATCGATACTTAATTTTTGTGAGTGTCTATTTTTGTTATAAAACCATTAAGTAAAAAATAGTTTTAAAAAGGTTGTTAAATTCAGTGGAGTCTATAATTTAGATTGCGAGTTTCACATGTTAAGCCACAAAGCCCAAGTCGATTCAATATCATCGTCTAAATATTAAAAAAAAGACGTCATCTTAATTTTCTTTTAAATTAGACCATGTTTTGCACCGATTTTCTGTTTTGTTCTTGAACCCGCTAATACAATTGAATCATGTTAAGATAAGTAGATAAGAAGTTAAGTTAAGAGATTTCAAAATTAATCTATTAAATCGAATTTAATAATAATATCAAATAGACGTGACTTGAGCTTTTTTTTTACGTTCAATTTTTTTTTATCCGACCTCCAATGTACTATGTCAGGAAACTAGTTTATAATTTGGAGGGGATTAGTTGATATATATATTTGTAGCTCAAGGTCTATATAGACATCCTATAGGAAACATATAATTAGTAATTTCAATTTCATCATTAATTAGGATTTCTTCCAAATGGATTATAAGCATGATAATATTAATTACCTTTTCATTAGGAAATGATGATATTGACTCTCTATATAATCAAGGAATAGGCACCCCCTCCCTAATGTATCACTCTCGTGCTGCATCCGAAGAAGGGAAAATACAAATAAGAAAGTGAAGCCTTAAAAAACTAGGTTGTCTAAACAGTAATGACAGTTTCCGACAACTTCGTTTCCCCTAAAAGCTATCAAGACTTCCATTATTGAATAAAGCAAATACAAATTAAAAAGTGGATGCTTACTTCATCAATGATGAGAAGAGCATTATACAATAAAAACGGAAAAAAAGAAAAAAATAATAATTAGTAATTTATTTTTTTTCCAAATAGATTATAAACATGGTATATTAATTACCTTTCCATTTCTTTTATTTATTTATTTTTTTTTAGAAATTACGATATTAAATTTGTATATATCAAGGATAGGCGCCTTTTCTAGCATATTACTTATTAAAAAATAATATAAATTTATATCTTGAGACCTCACTTAATAATTTAAGTTTTTGAGTTGAAATAATTTTTTAATATGATATTAGAACCTTATTGATCAAGTGGTCATGAGTTCGAATTTCATTATTCTTATTTTATATTGATAACAAGGTAGTGTGAGCATGTTTAAGTTTCAATCCTAAAAAGCTTTCACTTAAGAGGATATAAACTTTCACTTGAAAATATATGTTAGAGAATAATATAAAATCATATCCTGAGGTATCAGTATCACCTAATAACCTATGTTTTTAGATGGAGATGATTCTTTGACATTTATCCTGTGCTTCATGAAAATAATGGAAAATACAAGTGAGAAAGTAAAGCCTTAGAAAATCTAAGTTATCCAGGACGGTGTTTGAGATTGTAAAACTAAAATAGGGGTGATTATTTTCGGTTCGGTTCGGTTTTTATAAAAAAAAAGTAACCAAACCGAATTTAAAAAAAAACCGATCCAAAACCGGTCTGGCTCGGTTTTTTCGGTTTTGCTTAGTTTTGGCTTGGTTTGACTCGGTTTTTTCCCGTTTTTTTCGGTTTGAGTTCGGTTCGGTTCGGTTTTTTCAGTTTCAGGCTTATAAAACTAAAACCGAACCAAATCGGACGGTTTTATCAAAATTTTAATTGGTTTTTTTTCACGGTTCGGTTTTTTCGGTTATTTTTTTTCCGGTTTTCTTGGTTTTTCAGTTTTTTTGCTCACCCCTATACTAAAATGTTTTTCAAAATAGTTTTTTACTTGAAAATATATGAAAATGAATTGTCTTTGAATTTTTTTTATTTTTAACATCAAAACATCAAAATTATAAAAAAAACATTAAAAAGTATCAATTTAATATTTTATTAAACCAAAATTACTTTTAAAATACTTCTAGAAATAAAAACAGAAATTTTGTCACAGATCCTCTAGACACTAGACAGGGCAGCTTCCTTCTATTATAGTGTGTACGAGTCAGTTGCCCCTACAGCTATCAAAGACTTCCATTATTCAAAATGGATCCAGTTCCTTTGCATCAAAGTAAATGGTTTAATTCATCAATGATGATGAGAGCATTATGCAATAATAAGGAAGAATATATTATTTTCTGTCAAGAAATGGAAGAGGATAAATCAAAGAAGCCGGCACAGGATTGACATATCCCATCAAGAGATAATAGTACTCCTTGTGAGGTCAGGGTGACTAGAGATTGAAGTAAGAAACCATGACCACCTAGCTATGAAATAAATTACTGTCACAGAGTCGAGCTAAAATACCCCTGTAGTTGCTCATATAATGGTTATTAAAGACTTACATGATTGTTAATTTTAGGACCCGTGAAATTAATTGAGGTATGCACAAGCTGGCCCGGACACCAACATTAAACTAAAAAAAATTAACATCATTAACCTTTAACTGTGAATTTAATCACTAATCAAATTCTAGTTTTATTTTTTAAAAAATATTAATTTAAGTCTTATAAATCTTGGAATTTGAAGGCTTACATAATTATTAATTTCAGGATCCATGAGATTAATCGAGGTACACGTAAACTGACCCGAATACCCACGTTAATAAAAAAAAAAACTTATGTATAAAAATAAGTTTCTAGATTTTTATATAATTATTTGTGTATTACTTGTTCAAAAAACCGTGTTTTGTATCCAGTTCATGTCGGTCATCATGTTGATCTTAATGGACAACATCGTTTTCTAATAATATTGATCAAGATTAAGGGAAGTGTTGCTGTCTAATTGAAAAAAAATAATAATAAATTCTACGTCATTAAATAAGATGAGTGGATGTTAATGGTTTACCGTATATCTATCTTGATAATTTGTAATTAAAATAACAAGCTTGCTCTGATCTCTTAGGTAGGTGAATCATAAAAGTTGAGTAATGGTTGTAAAAAGTTGATTTGATCCTTAAACATGGGAGGGACCATGATGTCTTAAATTTAGCTTTTCCATAAAAGCCATTTACATGTATTGGTTTATGTTCAGGTCGGTATCTTCGCTTGTTAATTTGTTTGGTATATGCTTAGCAGATATAATTTATATTATTTTATAATATATATTTTCAAGTAAAAATATTAATTTTTTCAAATAAAAATACGAGTTTCAAACTTATAATCATTAGTTAATAAAGTTCTGATATCTTATTAAAAAATTAGTTTAAAATCTAAAAACTTGAGTTGTTATGTAAAATTTTAAAATATAATTTATATTATTTCTAATAAATAATAATTTTTTTTTATCTATGACTTGTAGTGGTTTGCGTTTATTTTGATTGGTTTTGCACTTGTTTGTTTGAATTAGGTACTTATTTTGATTGGTTTTGCACTTGTTTGTTTGATTTAGCTAGCTTCAGAGTCATGAGACAAATATGTTTTGTTGTCATTTCAATGATCCAAGCAACTACTACTCGTTAAAAACCAAAAAGAAAAGTGTACAATTTATAATTTCATAACTTGCAAATGTTTTTTTTTTTGGTAGTGGCATGTGTATGAAATTTTTACATTGATTGGAAATCACGAAAATTAAAGATTCGTAAATATGAATAGACTCATGATCCAGCGGTTTGCTTTTTTCTTTCTTCCCTTTTTGTATAATAATGAATTAATGAAGAAAGAAAAAAGTTATTTTTTCAATGTGGGATTTGAAGTCATTTCGTATATATACTCTATATTCACAAGAAAAACGTTATGTTTTTTCAATATAAAAACTGTATTATTTCGAGCCTTAATTGAGAACAAAAATCAACCGCGTTTTAAGGCATTAAAATGATGGGGAAGTGTCTTCGTGTGAGAACTTGTCAAAATTCTCTAATCTTGGATGACCCGTACAAAAAAAATACTATAATGGAAAGATATTTGTCAAAAATAAAATTCAGACAAGCACGTAACTATGTGTTATTTAACTACGATGAATTGAGACCTTTTATTCGGTAAGTATACTACTAAACATGTTATTTTTGAATAATTTATCTCTTATAATATCGTAAAATGATACTTTGTTGAATTTCCTATAGGCAACATCGTTAATTTTTACTGTCTCAAAACTCGCAACTAACTGAATCCCAAATCTTTCGATTACAAGATGAACAATTTTCCACGTGGTTCAAAACACATGTAAGTACTGTTTAATTATTCTTATCTCTCGGGATACTTGATTTCATTATACATTTCTCATTAACTATTCATGATTATACTTCATGTACCAGTTTCAGCAATTGGGAGGAAATGCTAATGTTACTTTGTCTTTACTAAGTTTGGGTCCTAAAAGAAATGTGAAGAGCTATAACGAGTATTTCATATTGAAGAATATAGGAAGGGTAGAAAGACATATAACAGTGAAGTTTGTGTTAAGGGATCAACTTATAATTAGTTTGAAGTTGACAAGTTTCTTACACATACACTCCTTGCTTTAGAAAGGATTGTTTAAGAGTTGATTGATTATTCGTAGTGAAAACCAAACTTAAGGGTCGTGTTGAGGTTGTTCAGGATAGAAACGATGAATTAACTGTGGGAGATGATGTCTTTCAACTTTGTGAGTTACTTGATCCATATTAAGTTGCTTTGTCTAATGACTTAGAAGAAGATTCAAAATTTTGCATCGTCAATAATATTTTTGTTGATGTTGATGCTGATAAGTTAAATGATGTTTTGAACTCTAGCGGACATACACAAGTTGATGAAGATGATATCGACGAAATCAATGTAGAAGATTGTGATGGAGATGAGGTAATTGATGAAAAAAGAAGACAATTTTTATTAATTTGCATAACATGAACGTGTAACGGCATAAATTATAATGTAATATTTATGGATGAAATTCACTTCAATGTAATGACAATGATGTTAATTTATTATTGAATGATAAGAAAATATTTATTTTATTATTGTGATATAAATAGATGTTATTGTGCTGTGTGTGCAGCTGTGAATTAAGTATTTGCATGATGGATAGATAAAGAATACAGATATAATTTAGCATCAAACATTGTTTTACAATGATGGAAATACCAACAAACTATGCATTACATATCGCTATACTGACAAAACATGTCCGCCAGTATATTCCAGTGACTATGAGAATTGTTTCCCTTCTCCCTAGCACTGTTTATGGTGTTCATTACATACAGGCATACCAACATAATGTGTTTGTCGATATATTCCAGTGACTATGAAAACTGTTCACTTCTCAATGCATTGATAATTAATGTTCTTTTGATTGTTCACTTTTTCGCAACGACATCACCGATATAATGAAAAGTCGTTAGTAATATTTAAAGAGAATTCTGAAAAGTTTTGTGCAAGTTAAAAATCTTCATTTAACTTTATAGAAGGAATCACCAAAGGAAATATTAAAAATATTAATATTTAATTTTTTATTTGTGATTTTGTTGGTAAAAAGCTATCAGATACCAAGATCATTAAATTTCAATTTGACTTTACGAATAGAATCACCAACGAAAATATTAATATTTAATATTTTTTTGGTAATTTCATTGGTAAAACTAAATAAAAAAAACTAAAATTAGAATAGACGGGGCTTCATCTTTTTCTTTTTTCTTCTCTCTTCTTCTCTCACAGAGTCATCTCTCTCTCTCCTCTTCTCAACCGAAATCAAGCATTCTCTTCTATTCTCATCCTTAAGTATGTTGTCTTTCTTCATTTTTCTTGGTTTATTAAGAATCTCTTTTCTTTTATTTTCTCTTTCTTTTTTAATTATTAGCCAAAATTAAGCATGGCATTAAGGTAACAATTTTTCCTTCTCTTTTCTTCATTTTTTGTGTTTTTTTTTGCACTATTTTTGTTTTTATGTAATAATTTTTGTTCAATTTTGTGTTGTTAATAATTTTATGAATTAGTAAATGTGTTGAATTTTAGTTGTTATTGAAATATTTTTTGTATTATTTTAGTTTTTTTTTTCAATTGTTTTGTTTAAATTCAATTACATATGCAGGATTAACTTTAATTATGATTTTGTATTTATTCCATTTAGAATTTGTTTGTAAATTTAGGATTAAATATCACATAGAAATAATTGTGTTGAATTTTAGTTGTTTTTTTTAATTTTGTTGTTCAATTTCAATTAAATGTGCAGGCTGAGTTTTAATTATTATTTTGAATTTTTGTAAATTTTGAATTTTTTTTTTGTAAATTTAGGATTAAAAATATTATCAAGTAGAAAATTAAAATTTTCTATGAAATTGAATTATGCTAAATTGTTAGAAAAAATTGAATAAAATCAACTCTTTTGTGGCATTTATGTTATGTATTCGCATGTTTAAAAATTTTGGATAGTCTCTCGTATAGGAAAGGTGCTGCCAATTTTTTTTAAAAAAGATAGGAATTGTTTAAGTTTTTTTATCCATTAATTTATGTAGATGCCTAGGAAAAAGTCTATTGCATGCCGCAAGGACATGATTGTTGCTATTTCTTCTAGCAACTATGTTGACAACCATGACTCATTAGGTGCCAGTCAAGAATAGGCACTTGAGACACATACATCAACTCACGACATAAGCTCATCAAGTGCGATGCTGCAACGTCAAGGGGAGGTCCCTTCACAATGGGAACCGTTTACCTGCAAGTATGAGGCCTAGTGGAAGGATGACCTTTCAATTTAAGTTTGTTTTGCTTTCACAACGACATGTTTAATAATTTTTGAAAAAATAATTTCATTTAATGAATACAATTTCAGGTTTACAAACATTGAGGCTGCGAGAACAATAACATCAACCTTTAAATTTCCAATGAAAATTTCATTGTTTCAATGGAGCCAAGTTTCCAAACATCCTGAATGGAAATCGCAGGTCGATGCATGGTTTTCAAGGTTAGTATTGACTTAAATATTGTTTTATGTTAATTTGGTTAGTTTATTAGAATTACTCAATTTTCTTTTATAAATTTTTACTTCAAAGGAAAATTTGAATGGAAGAGAGCTAATAATAATGTTGCGAGGAGGGTTTGAGAGAACCACAATGTAATTAGGTAGGATCGAATTCAAGATTTTTTTTATTCCAAATATTAAAATTTTATTTTTCATTTACTATCAGATAATTAATTTGTGTCATATAGGTTGTGTGATTTTTTATACGAAACACAAAAGAAAGCAAAAAAACATGTGAAAAAAAAGAGTTTCCAGGCTGGAATGACTTGGCGATTTGAAAGGATTTTAGACCACCATACATCTCATAGGTTGTGTGGGCAAAATAGATTAAACACATGACGTGCGTGCATTTCATGCGATGATCATAGTCCGGTGCAGAAAATCAAAACTGGCGTGTTCACGGTTATGTTACCAAACATATTAACGGCTCCATTCCGTTCGTTTCACATGCGAAGCAGATGATATGATTTTTTTTATTACATCCATTTTTTTATTTGTTGTTTTTTATAAATATATTTAATTGACAATATTTTTATCTTACAGGCTACGGTTCTTGAACGCGAGCCAAGCCCGATTGAGCTTTTTGTTGAAGCGCATGTGCGGGGTGATGATCGCCAAAAAAGGGTGCAACAGTTCGTGGATAGTCAAGCTCAACACTTTGTGGTATGTTGGTTTTCAACCATTTTTTCTTTAAGTTATTGTTTCCTTGAATTTGATAAATTTATTTTTTCTTTCCAGTATACATATAATAGCCGGTTGAAGGAAAGATATGGCGACGATCTTTCGGCCCATCCAGATCTCAATCCAAATTTGTGCTTGGAGGCAGGATCATCTGGTGGACCCAATAGAATTCGGGTGTACGAACTCTCTAACAATGCGACTAAGAACTTGCGGAAGGCTTGTAGTGTTTCATCCGTTGAATGTTCACAATTGATTCTGAGCACTTAAACTCCAGAGTTTATAGCGTTGTTAGACCAATGAGTACAGGCTCAGACGACCCATCTTAATGAAAAAAAAAAAACAAATCATTGTTGATTATGTAGAACTTTGTCAATTGGTAATAAAGATGAGATCACAAATGAGTGATACATGTGCACCCCCTGATTGGCCTCATGGTCCCGGCGACGACTGGCCGCCTCCTCCTCCTCCTCCTCCAGTGCCGCCTCTATTTTAGATTTATTGCATTTAAAAGTAAAAATGTTTAAATCTATAATAAATATTTTTTATATATATTATTTTAATTATTTTTCTACTTCTGTTCAATAAATTTTTTAATATATATATTTAAAATATTACTACGGGGTTATGGATGATATATTCCATAGAGAATTGGAAAAGAATTATTGCAAATATCATTATTATTGTTAACTCATCGACATAAGTATATATGATATTATGTCGGTGGTATATTTTATTTACCGATGGATATACCGCCGGACAAATAAAAACACCAATGACATTACATACGGTTTTCTTGTTAGTGATATGTTAAATTTACCGATGGAGATACCAATGGAATGAAGCGGGAAAAGTATTTTTTTGGTGTGCTTTGTCTGTCTGTTAATTCATCAGTATGTTTATTTCCGACAAATTGTTTTTGTCCGTGAGCCCTTGGTAATATATGTACCGATGGACTGTGGGTGTAGATACTGACAGAAATTTTAATCGATAAAACTGTTAAATCTGGTAGTGGGAATTACTGTTAGAATTTTCTTTGGTTTTCTTGTTATTCTCATAATCCTTTCCTAGTTAGGTTAGAATCATGCTTAGGCTATGTTTGTTTCCCGGAATTCACTTTCCGGGAAACCATTTTCCAAACTTTCCTGTGTTTGTTTGACATTAGAAAAATTGATCAACGGAAAACACTTTTTAGTCAAAGAAAAATTTGGCTTGGTTTTCAGGAAAGTGTTTTCCTAGAAAATTTGGGCGGAAAACACTTTCTGGAAGTTGTGAAAAATTTAGAAATGTCATATTATTTGCTGATTATATCAAATTTGGTCCTCAAACTTTTGATTGCTATATATATTTTGTTTTGAATATTTATTTTT
>Ga0307518_10004287_pt1 | contig 10234 bp, 12 predicted proteins | sample 25_EM_MG_FD_203889 | JGI IMG/M metagenome (GOLD analysis project Ga0307518, IMG submission 203889) | Populus trichocarpa ectomycorrhiza microbial communities from riparian zone in the Pacific Northwest, United States - 25_EM | ecosystem: Host-associated > Plants > Roots > Unclassified | place...
GTATGAAATTATCCCTCTTTCAGTCTCTCTCAGTCAGTATCCCCTCAGCTCTTTGAGTCTTGTAGGCTTCAGTGAAGGTCTAAAGACTCTGATATTCAAGTTTTATCCAATCTATTCAAGTCCAAGTCTTTCTTTAGGCTCAAGCGGAGTCTAGGCTGTCAATCATTCATCTCCAATTGCTTCTGGACGTCAGGAGCCCCCTTGCCCCTCTGCTGCACCAAACTCTAGGTGTAGTATCGCTGCTTCAGTCTCAGTCTACCCAATCCCCGTTTTGACACTTCCTAGGCTATAGGAAGAGTCCAGACACCTGTCCCCTTCATCTTCTGTTGCTCCTGTACCTCAGGAGTATCCTGTACCTCAGGAGTATCCTGTATCTCTGTCTGCATCACCCTGTTGGTGTAGATCCCCTCTCCCCCTCCTCAGCATATCCTCTCTGGACACTGCGGAGGCAAACCACCACTCACACAATTTTGTAGTCCTTTGTTGGTGTTGTGTTTGGGTTATTACTCCAACCCAAATCCACACTTTGACTCACATCAGCCGATTTTCACCTTCGGGTGGCCGTGTAAGATGGCCTAAGTAGGTGCATGGGGTCACTATACTACCTTTACTGCCTGTACTTGAAACTTTTTGAGTGCTTAATTCATCCAATGTTAATGTTAATCAATTTATATCAATTCAATAAAAAAAACTACAAAACAAAAACTAAATACTATATATGTTGAGGTGGTGGGGGTCGTCATCGTCATCACTGGTAATGGGGTCGTTGTTGACACTGGTGGTGGGGTGGCCATCGTCATTGGTGGTGGTTGTGTCGTCAACGCAGGTGGGTGGTGGTGGTGGTGGTGGTTGGTGTCATTGCCGTCGTCCATGGTGGGGTCGTCATCATTGTCGCCGATGCTGGTGGTCGCATTGACGATGCTTGTCGACGTTGATGGTGGTCACATCACCGTCGATGCTGGTGGTGGTAGCTGCGTCACCGTCGATGTTGGTGGTGGTTGTGTCATCGTCATTGATGGTGGTGGTCATTGTGTCATTGCTGGTGGTCGTTGCATCATTGCTGGTGGTCGTTGCATCGTTGCTGGTGGTGGTGGTCACGTCGACTCTGATGGTAGTGGCCATGTCGCCGTCGACGTTGGTGGTGGTTGCATCATTGTTGATGACAGTTGTGGGGTGGTGGTCAATGCATGGTATGGTGGTGGTGGAAGATAGAGAGGATGAATGAAGAGACTTAGAGAAATTTTTGAAGTGTGTGTGTGTGCGCATGTTTGTGTACATAATTATATCAGCAAATTGAACTACCAAATTTCTTAATAGTATTTACCATGTCACTACACCCCTCACCTACAGCCACCATCACCACCACCAGCGTCGTTGATGTGACCACCATCAGCGACAATGACAATGGGCAATGACAACAGCACCAACCACCACCACCAGCGTCATCGACGCGACCACCACCATCAGCGATGATGGCGACAACACCAACCACCACCAGCATCGTTGACCAGACAATGACAATGACAACAGCTACACCGAAGGCACCAACCACCACCACCACAACCTGCGTCAATGATGCATCCACCAGTGACAATGTGGCCACCACCAGCATTGTTGTCATGACCCAACAACGATGACAACAACAACAACGGCCTCAACAGCCACCAGCGATGGCACCCACAACAACAATGACCAGGAGCATCGTCAATGACAACACCAACCACCACCAATGCAACAATGACGGCCACCAGTGCAACAACAACAACAACAACGCCGCCGCCGCCCGCCGCATTTATTGATTAGTTTACTTAGTATTTAGTACAACTTGATATAATAAAATTCATTTGTCTTAAAATTTGGTGTGATCTTTTTTTTATTGATAGTCTAGTATGTATGTACTCTACTGGATTGACTGGAGTGTCTGTGAAACACTGGCCAGTCTGTCATTGCTGTGTAAAGCCTGGGACAGACTTGCCGAGCTGGGCACTCGGCTAAGCAAAAGGGTTAGTTTGCTGATGTAGTGTAGTGGTGTCCCTTGTGTTGGACTGATTTGAACATGCTCACCTATACCTATATTATAAAACCATGGGTTATACCTACCGCACCATTATTATAACTGACTGTGGTTCTAGCATAGTCCTGTTCTGTGTTGTACTGATCAGCTGATTTTTATTCTGGTGTGGTTATATGCATCAGCCTAAGGAGGTGCATGTGGTTTACATTATCACATAATATGGAATTATACCTGCCCACAATCATTCCACATACCAAGAGTAGTGACAACCAACCCGTGGTAGTAACAAGCAAGCCATGGTAGTGATTACCAACCCGCAGTAGTGATGACCAAGCCGTGGTAGTGATGACCAACCCCTCATAGTGATTATCAACCTAGTGATTATTAACCTGCAGTAGTGATTACCAACCTGCAGTAGTGACCCATACCCCATGGTAGTGATGATCAACCCCTCAGTGATTTACCAACCTAGTTATTATTAACCTGTGGTAGTGATTACCAACCCATGGTAGTGACACTTCACCCACAGTAGGAACACCACCCTGATTATTGACAATAATCCTGGGGTAATTACTGTGGTGCCATTTGTGTATTGGTGTCCCGTGCTATTCTGATTTGGTTAAGCTCACCTATACACCTACATGATAATACAATATGGGCTCGTCCAATGACATGAATGAAAGGCAGGCCTGGGCCCACCCAAATGATATAGTGATCACAAATTATGTGCTCCCATTAATTTCCATGACAATATTTAATTTGACCCATTCACCCACCCATTAATTGACAACCTAGCCCACCCATATTACATTGTGATAATATCTAAGTAGGTAGCCCATCCATGGCAATCAATAACAAATCATTCCTGGGCTACCATCCACTGGCCCATGACACTCAGCCGATTTTCACCTTCAGGTGGCTGTGTAAGACAGCCTAAGTAGGTGCATGGGGTCAATAGGGAACAGTCATTTCTTTCCAAGTTTGCTCCAACTCTCTCTGGTGTTCTGGATGAACCCTCTATTATTTTGGGCAAAGGTGGGACCATAGCACTCTGGTATCTACCTGGTGCCCTGGCATGCCCAACACAGGTATGCCCCAATACTGCCTATTTTCGACCATGTTCATTAATAAATGCAGGCAAATATTCTGCAGGCTTTAAGTCCCCTTCATACACAACTAGCCAGCAGTATAACTGGGCAGACCTGGCAAACAGAACTACAGTATTTTAATAGGGGAGATAGGCAAGTGACCAGGTGTCTGGAGTTATCTCCTGCAAGGCACCAGATGGGTCATTATGTGGGTATATATCTATTATCGGATGCACCTACTCATCATCCCATATCAGCATGAAAATGCCTCTATATCAGTGGACCTTAACACACCCACAGGATTTCAGTGGCTGCAAAATATGATTTATCCCTCTGCCATTGTATTGGGTGCATTGTCAATTATGCATCCCGGCACAGCTCTATGAGGATGGTATGCGAGGAATGAGTATATTGGAGGATTGGTCTTCTATGTATGACCCGGTAATGAACCGTGCCATATCCCTCTGGCCTACTGCATTCACCAATATTTCCCTTATTGCCAATTGGTTGACCCCACTTCACCATGACCCCCAGTCACATGCCAGCTGGTACAACATCATCATCAATGTTGAGGAACACACTGATTGTGTAATGGCCATCCCCACCCTCGGCATTGAGCTAGTCTATAAGCCAGGTACTGTGGTTGCATTCTCCAGGAGGCTCCTCCAGCATGGGGTCAATGCTGTTGAAGGAAACTGGTATTGTTTGACTTACTATATGAGGGATAATATCCATCAGTGGGCACATGTTCCACAATGTGCCAACTGGATGAGGATTAATGATGTGGAGCATTTGTTAAGGGCTACTGTACTGTAAATACATGGAGGTACTTGTAGAAATATGATTGTCATAGAAACATTACTAAAAAATCTTGAAATATGGTGGCAACTTATTTAGTGACTTATTTTGTGCTCTGGCTGTCTGGAAGTGAGCCATTCTGCCACGGCTGCTTTTAGGGAACATCTCCTGAGCATTCATTAACTTACCCATCTGTATATTTGGGTACATCAATAGTGTCCCTGGGGCCTTTACAGATAAATCATTATTGTGCCATAGCTTAGGCACCATTACCCTGCCACAGCTTGGTCCTAAACTGGATTCCAGCCCACCCCTCATTCCTGGGATTGCAAGATATGGGCTCATCCATATTAGACAGTAAATTTAATATCAGCCCACCTATGTTACTTGGAGCTGCAAACTATAGGCCCTCTTATATGGTAGGAGACAGTATATTTGTAGCCTACCCATGACACACGGGATTGTGGAATTACATTTGGGCTTACTTGTATCCCATTGCAACAATCAGTTCTCAGCCCACTGGTACTACTCCATGTTAGTGTATGCAGGCTCACCTGTTTGTTAGGGGACACCATTATTTCAGCTGACCCAATACACATGGGACCATATAAAAGCAGCCCTTCTATACACCATATGACCATGCTTGCCCCAGCCCACCAATTCTACACAACATCAATGAATATGGGCCCACTCACACAACAAGGGCCAGTGTTATTTGGGCCCACCTATATCATAGTGGACAATAAATATACAGCCCATCAGTGTCATATGGGATGATTAAATTTCAAATGGGCTCACCTGTATCCAATTGGAACAATGAATTCTCAGCCCACTTTGTGCTACCTGTGTCAATATATGTGGGCTCACCTGTTTGTCAGGGGACAGCATTCCCTCAGCTGACCCATGTCATACAGGACCATACAATAACAGCCCTATCATACACCATGTGGACATGCATGTCACAGCCCACTCGTGCTACACGACAACAAAGAATATGTGCCTGCCAAAACTGTAGGGGACAGTATATACACAGCCCACCCGTGTTATATGGGATGATTAAATTATACATGGGCTCACCTGTATCCCATTGGAACAAGCCACTCTCAGCTCACTTGTACTACTCGGTGTCATTGTATACAAGGCTCACCTGTTTGTTAGGGTACAGTAGTAATCTGGCTGACCTGTATCTATGGGTCCCTATAATAACTGCCCACCCATTTTACATGGGGTGGTGTAATATCACCATCCCCCTATAAGAAGGATGATGGAATAATATATGGGCTCACTTGGAGCTCATTGGCACAAATATTTGTGTGCTACTATGGAACACAGGCCCACTAAGCCTGCCTTTATTCCACCCATGGTAATAAACTGTGGTGGGTAATCCATAGTTCTGAAGCTGAATAGCCAACCAGTGGTGATAAACTTGTGGTAGTAATTTGTTGTGATCAATTGAGATAGCCAAATACCTGACAGTCAACCACTCCTGGTTGCCCACAGCCTTCCTGTGGTGGCATTGATAAAGGAATTTCTTGTCAACTACTGAGAGTAAAGGCCAAGTAGGTTTTCCATCTCTGTTGGAATCCATAGTGGTTGGTGGTCAACCAACAGGAGGTAGTGGTTGTCACCCAGGGTTGGCAGTAAACCTGTGGTAGTGAAGCCAGTGCTGTTGACAGTGGTTGGATCACCCCTTATTGTATGTGCTAGTAGTACTTCTCCCACATCACTCGGTGGATATTCAACCAGCTGTAATCCATCCATGGTAGTAGAGCCAGTACTGCTAGCCCACAGATTACCTTTGCATTCTGGTAAATCCATTAATGCACATTGGTAGTGAAAGTCATGGTGATCAACCTGGTGGCCCCAACCTAGTAGGTTAACCTGCGGTATGTTAACCACAGTATGTCACCCCCCTGTCCACCTGGTAGGATACCCCTTGACAGGTTTGATTGGATCACCCCTTACTATATGTACTGGTACTTGTCTTCTCTAGCCAACCAATTACCTAGTGAATCTATTAATGTACATTGGTAGTGAAAGCCATGGAGTGGAGTCAACCTGGTTTACAGGAGTTATTGAGTCAACCCATGGTAAGTCAATTCCTGATAAGTCAACCCATGGTTTGTCACCCTCTGTAATCCATGGTACTAGGTCAACCTTTGGCAGGGTCAGTTGGATCACCCCCTTCCTAGACATACTGGTACTTGTCTTTTCTAGCCAACCCATTACCTTTGCATTCCAGTCCATCTATTAACGTTCATTGGTTGTTGTGAAAGCCATGGTAGCCAAACTAGTTGACTGGAGGTAGTAAGTCAACCCATGGTAGGACAGCCCATGGTAGGTCTACCTGCTTCAATCCATCTGTGGTAGGACAGGCCTGTCACAGGCAAGGCAACAGAGTGACAGATGAGACCAGGTTCCATAGGGAGTCGAAAGGTAAGACTGAAGACAGAAAGTGTGCCAGCCACTGGCGTTGATACCATGGAGAGTTCAGTACAAAGCCCCGAGTGATATGTGTGTGCACTTATGTAAGAGCTATACAGTTCTAGCTGTAAGTATCAAGTCCGTAGTACCTAGCCTGTACATAGTAGAAATGAATACATAGCTTCATAGTAAAGAGTCCGTGAATAAAGAGGTCAAACTGTAAGTACAAAAGAGACCATTTGAAAGTGTGAGGGGTGGCACTGGCCATAACCCTCACAAGGCCCTGGCAGGGTTGGTTGGATCACCCCTTACTAGATGTATTGGTACTTGTCTTTGCTAGCTGACCCATTACCTTTGCATTACAGTAATCCTGGGCTGGTCTATTAATGTGCATTGGAGTAAAATCCTGGCTGGCCCATATGACATGGTGACAATATTGGTGTGTGTAGCCCACCTGTGTTACATGATAATAGTTAATGCTGGGCTTGTCCTCTGCTGGCCCATGACACACAGCTGATTTTCACCCTCATCTGACTGTGTTACACATGACAAAGTAGGTGCATTATGTGTGTAGTCATCATTAGGTTAAGTGCCATAGTCATGACTAGGTTTAGTACCGTAGTCATCATTAGGTTAAGTACTGTAGTCATGACTAGGTTAAGAAGTGTAGTCATGACTAGGTTTAGTACTGTAGTCTCACTTCTAGAGTAATATATAACACTATATAGTTCTATGAATGCTATGTTAGCATATCACTATAGAGATAACCCCCCTTCTATATAACAAACCCATTTTTCCTGATGTCTATCCCCATCCACTGGCATATGTTCATCCCCCTGTGCCATTGTGGTTATTGTTATTGGAAACCCTGTTGCACCAGCTGGTACACACATCCATCCCCCTCATTGTCATCATTGTCATCACACTGGCTCACAAGCATCCTCCCCCCTTGTCATCAGAGTCTCCAATCCCATCATCATCACTGCCATGCACATCCCCTGGTTACATCAGCAAACAAGCCTAAGGCTGTACAGAGCTCTACAGATGTGTATAGCACCACAGGTATTACAGACAGGTACCTACCAATACAAAGATTCACAGAGACTCACAGTGGTGTACACTTCAGGCTCTGAAGTGCATACCACTGTACAGACATCTGTGCATGATTGTATATACATCTACATCCACTGTGCTCCCTCTGTAGGTTTGTATAGTAACTTGGAGGAATGTCAAATCAGGCTATATTTTTGTAGCTAATGCACAATCAAAATGACCACAGATACAAATCAATCTAGAATAGGAACGAATTCATCAGAGTATGCCACCACAGAAGGCTTGCTCATCATCGCACTGGGGTGAGACAATGAGCAATGAAACGTAGGAAATAACTGAAACATACCTGGCGGAAGTTGCCCATGCAACTCGCAGTGCCTTTGTTTTGGCAGCGTGCTTCGCATTGGAGTCAATGATTTGATGCATGTCAACAAAACCGTTGAAGACCTTGGAGTAGCCCGTGTATTCGAAGTTGTGATCCTGCCGAGTCCCATTCACGTTGTATTCATCAATTGCAGCTCTCAACTACAGGAAGATAACAAGAATCAGACACGAAGACAATGATAAGACAAAAATGTTACCGCAGTTGCTGCCAAGCAGACAGCAACCTTTGGAACCTCATGTTCAAAGACCTCAGGGAAGACAGGGCCAAGAGCTGCAGGGCCAGTATAAAAAAACTTGCAAACAAGGGCAGCCAACACAGGAGCAGCAAAGTTATTTGTGGATCCCTGTAATAATGAAGTTAGCACAACAATTGTTTTTGGGCACAACTGACCTCTTCATTGATGCCACCCCACAGAAATGCAGAGCCTTTGATCAGGTCTTGCGCAGTGGCCAAGTTCACCTCAGCAGAAAACTGGTCGCCTAGTTCGTAAAAGTGGTGAACAACGTCACAAGCCCTTGATTTCAATGTTGAGCGCCACGTCACCAGAGCCTCCCAAAGCTACAGTAATGGAGGTAATGACCAGCAGTCAAGAAAAAGTAAATTTGAGAACCAGGTAAAGATAAAAAGGAAAGCACTTGCCAGCACACAGAGATGTTTGCGATATTGTGGCCAATAGCCTGCGAAGCTTCTAAGATCAATGTCAATGTCAATAAGATTTTAGCTCACCGGGAGGGACACCCTCACATTCCAAAAGAGCTTCACTGAAGCATTCAACACTCGTGACGTCAAGGAATGTGGCACAATCTGGGAAAGGGCACTTCGTTGCACATTCACACTGTGAGATCAGCTTTGCCTGCTCGATGACTTCATGGAATTTATTGGGGAAGGATCAGAGCTTGTGCGCAGGTCCTGTAAGGAAGCCGGGGGCTACTGTAGACTAAGCGCTAAGGGGAACTTGCAGGATGTCAGGTGGATTGGGCTGGGCCAGTATTCTGGAGTGTCGCTGCTGGCGACGAATTTCCATGAGGTCTTCACAGTCCGGGGGACGCGGTTGGCAGTTACATTGATGGTGATCATTCACCATGTCACGATCATTGGAGAATTGTTCTTCGGCAAGGAGGTGTGGATCTAAGTGTACTATTAGTATTGCACCGCTGACTTGCAAATTACACACCTATATTGTCATCAGTAGGTATTTGGCGTGCTCCCTCCAAATTCAAGCCATGATATTCTGATTCACGTCCAGGTGTTGGATCTGTCAACGTGTCAGTAGGAGATCATTGTTATGCTTGTCAGTACCTTGAAGAGCCTTTCTTGCCAACCTATTGTCCTCATCAGGTGAGGTCTCATCAATGGTAAGTTCGTCGCATGTGCAATGTTCATTCCCAACACCTTCCTGATGACCGTTGGAAAGTGGATAGTCATTGCTTGATCATCACCGCCATTGAGAGGCTGAGAAAACTGATACTGTGGCCAGGAATTGTGAGTATAATCATTTGGGAGTGGCATACAATCTTCTAAATTATGAACAGAGTATGTTCGCGACACAGGTCGGGGCACCTGGGAAGACCTCCTAGGCACGTGAGAATTTTCAAATGAAGGAGACGGACGAAAGGAAACAGCAGAATCACTGTGAGAGGTAGGTGCTGCAGAAGTGGTGCGAGGAACAGAGGCACCACTATGGAAGCTAGCAATACTAGGCACATGAGACGAGGGAGTAGGCTGGTGTTGAGCAGACGACAGTTTCCTGTTTATCAGGGGGTGGAAGCCAGAACGAGTACCAGCTGTGGCGATTTGATAAGTAGGAGGTAGTGTTTGACTGGTGTCCAGATGAAGTTCAGAAATAGGCTGTTCATCTGTGAATAAATATATAACCTACAAAAAGGAGAAAAATCACTTACAGCACTACCAGAAGTCTTCAATCCACGAGATTTCAGATTTCGGATTGATGGTGCCATGGGATTCAAAGGTTCGTTGGCAGTAGTGAGATCCATCTTTGACACCTTGTGAGAGGTTTGGGTTTGGATGCGCTTGAGATTTTGAAGTTGAGCTATCTGACGCCCCCATTCCCTTTGTTTTCTCTTGAAGAACGGCGTGCTTGAGATCATGAGGTCAGTAATGCATCTATTGTGGGATTCAAAGCAGATGACACCAATATTTTCGACACCTGTCTTTGCCTTCTTGCGGTGTCACGCACCAAACAGGTTTGGTACAGTGAACATGGAAGATAACGTCTATATCAAACGATCCTGATGCGAAGGATGAGCACGACGGAGCCTCATCGTAGCCATCTATCGCACAAGAAGACTATCCTGATGCAAGAGACGACTGCCGACGCTGACAGTCATCTATCGCACAAGAACCGCCAAGAAGCTGAAGAATTGATGGAGAAACGAAGGAAAGAAGAGAAGAAACGACGTTAGCGCTCAAATGTCATTTTTAGGCGCCCAGTGCCGGCATTCCGATATTTTG
>Ga0307518_10004288_pt1 | contig 10232 bp, 4 predicted proteins | sample 25_EM_MG_FD_203889 | JGI IMG/M metagenome (GOLD analysis project Ga0307518, IMG submission 203889) | Populus trichocarpa ectomycorrhiza microbial communities from riparian zone in the Pacific Northwest, United States - 25_EM | ecosystem: Host-associated > Plants > Roots > Unclassified | place...
TTGGCCTACTGTTACCACTCTCCTCTGTTTTATCAGAGGCCAAGCCAGTGTTTCCTGATATTGGTGTTGTAGATGTACAAATTGATGAAGAAGCTGAACTCTCATCAAAGCGGAATTCAGAACTTGGACTGGAAGATGAGCGAGTAATATGCCCAATTGGAGGCCTAGCTGAAATTCTAGTAGTTACATTGTTCTTTCTGACTTTCACTAAACTTTGTTCAGAGGATTTTGAATGTATGTTCACATCTACACGACTTCGGTGGAGTCACTGAGGGATCAGTGTGGGATTGCTCCATCAATCTAGACTCCCATGGCTTGGCTGCCATCCAGCGTTAAAGCCAACTCCATCCCCAGCTATTCTTATCAAACTCCTGATTCTTGAATGAGTATACTGAGCTATTGGTTCGAGTATTTGAGCTGGGGTTTGATCTCCATTGCTGAAAAAATAAATTAGTTAGTGAACATGGTTAGCATATGTGAAAAAGTAAGGCACTAAAACATATGATAGCAGAATACTTTCTGAGCAAGGGAGTATGCAATTGCTCTTTCTCTCTTGAAGGCTCCTTCTTGCCTCATTTGCAGTTTTGACTTCACATCTTCCAATGTCCCCTTGCCATCGCACCACCCTTCCTGAAATCGAATCAAACTCCTTAGAGCATTGCAGAAGAGTTGAAATAGCTAGCTAATGCTAAGGACTATGAAAATGGATCATATCTATTTAGTGGTTTTTATGATACCTCAGCATGTTTCAAGAGATCAGCCTTGCTATGTCGCTCATTTAGCATATTCTGCACTGCCTGCCCTTCTATGGACATTCGCACAGGATGAGCCCTGACTCGAGCTTGAACTCGAACAAGAGCCTGCATACACCAAAGCATCACAGCAGCCTGCTTTCTCACTTGTCGACCTCGAACTATAGCTTGGAGTCTCACCACTGCTTTCAAAGCCCTCAGAGCCCTTCTTGCCTAGAACCAATCACTCACTTGTTCAACAACCATTGTCAATTGATTTGCCAAGTATTATGTTCAAAGTTTTTGCTTTAAATCTGGAAATTCGTCTCTTATAGTACCTGTTTTCTTTGTTCGATTAGTGTTTCATTTGCTCACTTAAGATTCAGTAAGATTGCAAAGAAAAGAGTCAATGATCATAAGAAAAAAAGTTAAGCTTTTTTCGCACTGTTTAGTGGTTAGTGGTTACGCATTAACACAGACTTTGTGTGCATTTAACTCAGATGTGTGGTGTCTTCAATTTTTGTCAATTTCAAAGCTTGAAGAAAGTTCCTATTCTGTCCATGGATAGAAAAAGCAAAAATCCAAATCAAACATTCAAACTTTCTTTTCTGCCATTTTCTCAGCAATCAAACAGTAAGGTATATTCAAAAGGTTCCATTTTTTTCCTCCTTGAAAGAGGGAGAAAGTTCCTAATTTTCCACAGAACAGTAAATGCCAAACCCAATTCATAAAATAAAAAACATTCAACTTTCCCTCCCTCCTACTCCATTTTCTCAGCAAACAAACAGTTAAAAGAGATCCAAGACCAAAAAGGGAAACCCATTTACCAAGAATCCACGGAAAGCAGTTTGAATCCTGATAGCAGCCCACTCTTGCCTGACAACCCTAAAACCCTTAGGAGGAGCTCTAACCACAGTAGCCATTGCGGTAGTAAATGGATCAGTTAATGGTGAAGAACCCGATGCCTCTGACGCTGTTCTATGTTTCCCTTTAAAATCCTTCCATGAAGACCCCAAGTCACCAGATGAGCTCCTCCATAGCTTCCATTTCTTGCTCTTGCCATTTACCTTCTCGTACAGAAAAAAAAAATCATTAATATCACTATTACTACATTAAAGAACAAATGGGTTGGATTTGTTTGGTTAATGAGTGTGGTTTAGCTTACATGGTCTTGATCTTTATCAGACTTTTTAAAACCTATAAGGGATTTCACCCATTTTCCTGATGCACCCATCACTAAAACTTTCTTGCTCAAGCAGAGCAATTAAACTCTTAAAACTTGAAAGATGCAAACTTTAAGAATGTTGCAATAATGTAGCTTGAGATAGCATTAGAGCTGCAAAAAGTAGAAATTTTTCGAAGAAACCGAGCTTGGAAAATAGCCAAAGAAAGCAAGAGAGAGGGAGAGAGCTTACATGGAGTTGAGAGTTGAGAGTTGAGAGAGAGAGAGAGAGATTGAAGTGTTTTCTTTTATAGATTAACGTTTATATGAGTTAGTTTTTAGAATCTAAAGAAACGTGGGTTTTGATAGTGGGTCAGAGGTTTTTCTTTGTGTTGTGCAGATACATGTTCCAATGTGCCCGTTTGATATTTGAAATTCAAACAAACAAAGAGACAAAAACGACTCGTCCCACTCGATTTCTTAACGGAGGAAGAGCGTGTATTATGTGATTGTTTTTGTGTTATAAGTTTTTTAAAGTGTGTTTTAAATTATTTTTTATTTTAAAAAATATTAAATTGATATTTTTTTTAAAATTAAGTTATTTTAATATATTAAAGTTATAAATAAAAAATTTTAAAAAATATTATTTTAATTAAAAACACCCTATATCATAATACTAAAAAACACTTTTTAATTTTTTTTAATTTTATGTTTTGTACTCCATGCAAAATAAACCCACTTTTTTGTGTGTGGTTAAAACACATGGAGAGGCAGCATTCCACAGTAAGTTCATATTATCAGAATATTTTTGACAACACATAAAAAATACAATATAAATTTAGATTATAAAATTATTAGTAAATTTTTTTAATTAATTATATATTGATAATTTTAGTTAAGTAATAAATAATAGTTTAACACAATTAAAAAAAAGTGAAATAAAATAATAGAAAAGTTCAAATATCTTAAAATACATTGTTTAAATAAAAATTAATACATAATTTAAGTAATTTAAAAATACAATATAATATAATTATATTCATAAAACTTCATTAAGTTGATAGAATATCACTACTTTTTAAATACTATAACTAATAAATCTAATCTAAGAGTGTTCTGCCAATTTTAGTAAATATATAATTCATTGTGATAAATTATGTCTAATTCAGTTTTTATGGCACTATATATTACCTATTTTTGAACCTACGTGCCTTGCTCTTGCATCCCCATCCTTTATTTACTATTGAGAGCATGCTGGTTCTAAACTTATCTCTGGTGAAACCTAGCCCCACAGACATGGTTTTGGCTACTCTCGCCATTCCACACCAGTTAATCGTTAGTCAATTAAATCCAGTTCTAAGTTCTAAGAAAATACAGAAAATCATTTTAAATGAAAGTTTATCTAACTATGTATTTTCATATAAATATATTTTATACATGTCATTAATTATATAATTTATTTTTTGAATTTATTCATAAATTATTTATTATTAGTGGATATTCGTTGAGTTAGCGTCGCACCTTAAATTAAGAGTCTCACAACTCTATAATTTATTTATTTCATGAAATTTTTTATTATCTTATTTTTTAAAACAAAAAAAAAGTTGAACACACGTCGGTCCCTACTCGAAGGAGACTCATGGACTTATTATCAATCTTGTTTTATATTTTTAAAACACCTCACTAGAACTATGTCGGTTCCTAAAACTAGAAGACACATCAATCTAACTATTAAAAATCCAAATTTAAGCTTAATCCAAGCTTGACGCTAACTTAACGAAAACACGTCGACTTATTATAGAACTTATTTTAAGTTTAAAAATACCACACTAGACCTATGTCAGTCCTTAAAAACTAGAAGACACGCCAACCTAGTTATAAAAACACAAACTTAATTAAAAAAAACATGAAACTAACTTGACAAAAACTCGTTGACGTTGTTTTTTGTTCCTTTTTAGAAATAAATATTTATGTATATGTAAAAAGGTGAAAGTTTAGTTTTATAAAATGCAAATAACGTTAACACAAAGAAAATAAAAATAAAAAGGCACGAGTGATCATAATGTCCATGCATGAGTAATAACATGGTCATTAAAAGATATTTTGAACAGTAACAATGCAAAACATAAATGAAAAAGAAAAGAAGAAAAAGAGATAAAGGGTTTACCTCAACTAGTTCTAGATGAGAAGGGGCTATTATCGTTTTTGCCGATGGTGGAGAATGATGGCGGTGTTGGCGGCGGAGGGTGGTTTCTCTTTCTACCTATAGGTTTTCTTTGTTTCTCTTCAAGTTAGCTTCTTTTTTCTCTTATTTTGTTTCTTCCATTTTCTTTCTTCCTTCCTCTTCTCCCCCTCCAAAACTTCCTAGTTCAAACTAAACCAATTTCTAGCAAAAAAAAAAAATCTCTCTCTCTCTCTCTCTCTCTCACACACACACACACACAAACTTGGCATTTTCTCTCTTTAGCTTGGCTCCTCTTGTTTCTTGCATTTCTCCCTATTTATAGGTGAGGATAAAGCTCCTGAAATCTTTCTTGGTAGAATGATCATGACCATTGATTTTCTTGGGTTAATCTCAACCCCTCACCATGATTGTACACTTTGGTTAAACATGCTTGAGTCGGTTTATTTGCACTAGCTTTTTAGTGGTTTTAGAAGGCCATAACACACATATCTTTTTTTTATGAGAATGTAGTACACATGAAGGGAAGGTGAATGGTGTGTTGTTTGGAATTTTTGGGAGGCATGAGAGAGAGAAAATAGTGGTCAAAAGCAGGCCAAAACATGAAGACAACGGTTGCAGATCTGTCATTTATGGAGAAGTACTAATAATGCATGCCCAAAACATCATTTTGGACATGCTTTTTCTTCTTTTTCCAATTAAAGCATGGAATGATGTAGTATTGTAAAAAATATCATTTCATTTAAGTCAGAATTTTCATATTTTTAAATAGGTCCCTAAAGTTTGTTGTTTTTTTTTCTAGTTTGGTCTTTGGATTTTTATTTAATTTACTTTTGGTAAATTTCAACCTTTTTTTTTAATTTCTTTCAATCTAGTTACTAATTGCATTTAAAATAGTCCCTTAATATTGACGACTTTTCCAATTCACTTTTTGGATCTTTAATTTCTTTTTATTTTTAGCCAATTTCAACCATTCTCTCGATTTTGTTTCTGACTATATTAAAATAATTCATTAGTATTGGCATTTTTTCCAATTCACTTATTTATTGACTTTCTCAATTTTTCTTCTCAATTTCACCCTTAATTATATTTTTTTTCTTTTTTAATTAATTTTTTTTCAATTTTGTTTTTTATTTTTCTTAAATGTGTTTTTCTTGTCAATTTTTTCACTGAAATATTTTCTAGTTTTGCCTTTTTTATAGGTATTTGAGAGGGGTAAATTATAAGATTATGGCATATAGTGTCCGAAGAATTATCATGTAAAGTCCCCTTATCATGATAAATACGTAAATTTCAAGGCTTGTTATCATGTTTTTTTGGCATCGTTTGTTTTTGCGTTTCAAAAGCGCTTTTGAAAAAAATTGAATTTTTTTATTTTTTTCTTTGCTTCAAATTAATATTTTTTTTGTATTTTCAGATTATTTTGATGTGATGAAGTCAAAAATAATTTTTTAAAAAAAAAATTATTTTGATGTATTTTTGAGTGAAAAACACTTTAAAAAGCAACTGCAACTACACTCTCAAACACCCTCAAATTTAACATGTATCTCGCTCTACTACATTTGCCACCTATAATATTACCACTAAAGCTTCTACCCTTCCCATATTGTATCCTTAGATGATCTTTAGTCTATATTATCTCAAGTTTTATCTAGCTCAACCACTCATTGTATTATTATGTATGTTACTCCTAGTTTTTTGATACTGTTAATTGTAATCACTTGACGCCTAGTTCCATGTGCTTTCACCTCCCATTCTTGAAATTATTGGTGGTTCTCCCATGCATACTTTCCTTTTCACACTACAACTTCTGTAGACACATCTGATTTCTAAACTTGCAATGAATTTTATTTATGTTGTTCAACTGTATGAACTTGGTCTCACTACCAGAAAATCTACGAATACAAATGAAATCACTGACATATTTTTTTTATCGTTATTTTATGGTGATATTTACCGACCAAATTTTTTCCATCGCTAACTCCATCGGTATTTACCGACAGAAATATTATGTCGATATATACCGAGGGAATCCCAATCAAAATAGAAGAAATTAAAAAAAAAACCAAATAATATGATGACGTGTAAGTTTTTATGAATAATGTTACTGATAGAATTACAGTTTGATTCAAATAGGGAAACCCGTATAGTGATGTGTCACTTTTACCGACAAAATTATCGATGGATTGACAAACAAAAAACACTCCATCAGTAATAGTTAATATATGACCTGGTCATCGACCCTCCCCTCCCCTATTTCTCCTTCTTCCCCTCTGCAACTAAACAAACACCCCACCACATCCCTCCTCATCTCAACACAACTCATCCTTCTTCAACTTTTCCAGTCACAACATCTGTGTTCTGATTGAAATTTTATTGCGGATTTTTCATTTTAAGTGAGTAAATCTATCATTTTTAACACAATTTTAAATCTATCATTTTTTTAACACAATTTTAAAATGTCAATTTTTTTATTGCATATTTTTGTAGTATATGTATTTTGTTTGGGTGTTTATTTGTTTTATTGTTTTTTTCTCAAACAAACTTGTTGTATTGATTTATGATTTTGTACATGTTATGGTTTATTTTAGATTTTGTAAAATTATATTTGTTTGTAAATTGTTAAAACTTATGTCGAATTTCCGACTTAGGTGTGTTGTGATGAAATAAATAATTGTTTGTTTAATGAGTTTGTTTTATATTTTATCAATTTTATTGTCGAGTTTTAATTTCCATAAATTAATGTGTACAAATTTGTATCTACGTAGATAATTGATAATGAATTAAGAGAAGTATGAAAGAAGGTTGGATAATCTTGAGCTAAACCAATATTTTTGCAAATTTATTTACTTAACGTAGTTAATTAATACATGTTGTTATCATTATTTGATATAGGTTCGATAAAAGTCATGGATGTATTAAGATTCACAAAGGATTGTGGAGGATGAATTATTGTAATGAGGTTCAGGGTTTTATTAATTACACAACATATATTTAGAGAAATATTAGTGGAGACGGTATTAGGTGTCCATACAAGAGGTGTAAAAATAAAAAAGTTTTCTCGATGTAGATGTTGTAACGATGCATCTTCTACACAAACGGTTCATGAAGGAATACTTGTGTTGATATAACACTATTAAGCGTAAAACAATTTGAGTAAGCTATTGTAAGACATAAAACATGCATAAAAAACTAAGAATAAGGTACTAAAAGATAGAGTAATATGAGTGTATCAAATTCCCTCACTCTTATATCTTACATGATCTCGAGCAAGGAAAAGAAAGGTAAAGACAATAGACTCTAAAAATAAGACTCAAAACTTGAAAAGAAAGAAAGAAAAAATGAATCAAAATAAAAGCAAGGAAATTAAAAAGAAAACCAAATCAAAACCACCTAAGCATTCAATTTTACTTCAATCACCCAATAACATCAAAGCGTACAAGCGTTATCGGCAAGAAACAAGCTAAAAGAGATTAAAGCATAAGATTTCATGGTTTTATTAAAAATGCAACTTTTGAATCTTCCATAGCCTTTGGAACTTAAATGAAATTCTTGTCATATCAAAGTAGTAAGTCCTCTCATTAGTATACTCTCTAACACTAAAGTGTTTATACCTTATGTGTTTTCACTCAAAATAATTCCATTTTATGATCTACCATATGTTTGTTGTTCAATTTGATCTCTACTACTAAGTATTACATGCAACACATGAATCAAAAAGTATATGGTTAAGGGTAAAACATCCCCTAAAAAATATAACATCCTCTTATTCGGGATAAAACACCAATTACATATCAAATGGTAAACAAGGTAAATTTTTTTTATACAATTTTCATATAAAAATCTACTAAAATTTCTACCAAAATTTTGGCAGTCTCCCCTATATCAGGAGGTCTCAAGTTATCGATATATAACCTGTTTACACTTCTAATATCTCATATCTCATATCTCATAATTCAATCACGACTCAATTATCATGGATCTCAATCCCACAAACATCATCATCATCATAACCATAATATTGATAACATACATTGAACAACAAAAATCATTATAGAGGAATAAATGAGATAAGCACACATACATGAAACATGATTATATGAATTTCAGAGTTAAGTTCATTTATTCAAGTTTAAACATTAATTATACAAATTAAGTTATATAAATGTTTTTATATTACAAAATACAAGGATATACTCCCTAGAACTAGATAACAAAAAGTGAACAAAAGCTAGGATCTACTCCTGTCGTGCATGCGATGGTCTTAAAACAAAATACATATTATTGAACATGAATATTACAATAAGTATAGTAACACAAATATCCAACAATTTAAAAAGGCAAACATGTATTCATATTCTATTCAATTCTTACTTTTTGTTTCCATTGGAACTCTTTCTCATTCAACTACTAAAACTGTTTGATCTTCCATTTTCAACTTCCTTTCAAGATTCCATAAAATCAACCACAACTATTTCCGCCTAACACACTGTCGATACCAATTTCACTGGTATCATCATCACCTTGTAGGCGTCGATGCATGATGATCCCCTTACCCGAGACCCTAACATACACTAAATGTATGTTAGTCCATGCCACATATCAAACTTCTCATATTTTCTATATCAGCGGTACTTCCATCACTTGGCAATTCACACAAAAGACCATTCTCTTTCAACACATATACATTCGGGATACCATTCGAAATAACAACATCATTACGCAAACTTTCATTCTTTCATATAATATCCAACATTTGTTAATTCACATTTCACATCAATAACATATTAAATCATGGAATTTAACTAGAAAGCATAGGTGTGGATCACCTACCTGCAGTAGAAGCTCTACTCGTGCTCCCCTACTGTTGTTGCTGCACTATGCATGTGGTTCCCTAATCAAGGGTAACAAATGTGCAGTTATTGAATATAACATGAACTATATAAAGATATTTAAATAATCAAGAAATGATTCATCATCTTGGTGAATTAGGGAAAACATTTCATATGTTCTTAAATAGTATTGATTGTAAATTTTGGTGCACGGTGGAATGAGATTTGTTAAGAGTTTCAAATCTTATTCAAAGAATCAATGATTATAATGTTAAGAAAAAACATGATTTGACATAGTAGATACACTCCAGCTATTATGTCTAAATCAGAAAATTGTTAATGAATAGATAATAATTACAGTGAGAAATTGATCATTAAAAGGTTAAGTCAAACCACTTATGATTTTTTTAATATTCGAGAGATCATGACAGGTTGCTAGACATTGTACTTGATCTTAAAAAATAAATAAATCAATCAATTATTGAATTGATAATAAATTGATTTGTTTAATTTATTTAATCCTATTTATTTAGGATTGTAATTTATATTTGGGTCAACTTATTAGGGAACTTAATGCGTTATACACATAAGAATCATTTGTCAGAAATTAAAATGAGATGATTATAAATAAGTTTTAGAAATTGAGGACTAGAATATAATTTATACAATGAATTACAATTTTAGACTTAGAAAACTCAAGTAGGGACTTGATTGAATAAATTTCTAAAATTAGCCTTATATATATATTATTTAAGTGGCAAATTGACTTTTTGTCATTTATAGGGCTTTTAGATTTTTCTATAAAAAAAAGTTATGTTTTTTTATTTCATGTAGAGTTTAAGGTGCTAAGAGTACAATACAGAAACACCTAAATACAAAAAAACAGAGAGCTAGTACTCTAAAGTATAACAATCTTTCTCCCCTAAAAGTATTTAGGAGATTTTTCACTAGTAGTTTGTGTGGATTACCGTTAGAGGCCGGACAATTGGACGACTTGTGGTTTGTGACAACATAGCCTTGAAGCATATATTTAAAACCAAAAAGAAGTTCAGATCTTCACGTAATCTTCGTATAAATCCTAAATAACTCTAAACCTGTTTAACGGGTCTTGGAACTCCTGAATTTTTTTTAAATTTATCGTTTTCACTGCTGCGTGTATATGTTTAAGGAAACCCAACATGTTCAAAAATTACTCATCGTGTGATCTTTCAATGGGTTTTGTGTGGAATAAATTGTGGTATCACCATCCGAATAGTGAGTAATTTTCACACAAATAATTCAAGGAGGCATTTTTTAGGATTGTATCTTTGTTCTTTATTCCTTTT
>Ga0307518_10004290_pt1 | contig 10229 bp, 6 predicted proteins | sample 25_EM_MG_FD_203889 | JGI IMG/M metagenome (GOLD analysis project Ga0307518, IMG submission 203889) | Populus trichocarpa ectomycorrhiza microbial communities from riparian zone in the Pacific Northwest, United States - 25_EM | ecosystem: Host-associated > Plants > Roots > Unclassified | place...
CAAAAAGTGTTGATCAAACAGAAACGAGGGACTGGAAGTATGGATGGGCTTGACATCCTTCATAACGCCATGGTACTCTAGCAATATCCGAACGCCCAGGTCTTGGTTTTAAATCACAGATCTTGATTGATGTCCCATCACAAAGATTATAGGACATAGCTCTACCGTCCACAAATATCACAACCTTCTTCTCCTCATCCTTTTCGCCCTGAATAATACTCAATACTGAAAACACAGCATGCTTGTTCATGAAGTTCCATGTTAGTTCAGGAAACATCATTCTCATAGATTGCAGATTTACATGGTAACTTAAAGACCATCCTGTATATTCGAATTCCATCTCGAAAACATCAAATTCTAAAGAGGAACGGTTCTTGGTCAGTACCAAATGCATATGACCTCGGGATTCCCCAAAGTACATAATATCCCAATCCATACCTTCCCATGAAAACATAAAAGGCATCGGCATTTTCTTAACGGACTGACTATCAATGTGAAAATACAGTGAGGTCTCTGCATAGCTGTACCAATGAACAGAACCATCCAAAAATACTCCATTAGAATAAGTCATTCCCAATGGCATTTCGAAAAGGATAGGAAGTAGACTCCATGATTCAGTCTCTGATGAATAAACATCTATTTGAAAATTTTGCTTCGATGAATTCCCTTTGCAAATACAAACAACCTTGTAGTAAGGTGATATCAAAGGATCAAACGCCAAGCTCAGCGACAAATATGCAGGTTTTGGAGGAGAGAGTATCTTGAATTCCTTAGTAGTGGGATTACAAACAAAATATCTGAACTCATAACGACCATCATTTTTCATTTGTGTCGTCTTTACAAATTTGGGTTTATCCAACATCAATTTACAACAGCAAAGAAGCAAGCCATTGCAAGAATGTATTATTGTGACCTCAGAAACATTAAAATAATCGAAGAATGGGACTTTAGTGGAGTGTTTGAGAGGGACAAGATGGAATTCAGGAGTGGATTTATAGCCATTGCTGAGCATGAGAGCATCGGCTGTACGGTTTAGCATCCGTTGACAGCGGGCGTGGCTAATGCAGAATTTGGGGTCAGAAATCAAAGAGTGCCATCGTTTTGATACGCACTTGAATTTCAGGAGAGATTTTGCAGGTGCCCACAGAAGGATTTCAGTTAAGAGGTCCAGGTTGCTGGCTATTATTTCTGCTGACCAACAAATTTCCAATTTCCCTTTGGGGTTCCTCATTTCTGCTGTTTTCCTTTTTAACTCTTCAACGCACAAACAAACTCACTCCATAATTTATTGTAATTATAGAGATCAAAACTTCACTTGGAACACATCAAATTCTAAATCAAGACTCCAACAAGCATAGCCACCCACCAGAAATGAGGAAAATATTACCTGTCTTTGGCCTCAACATGAACATCGTACAAGACCTGTTGAATTAAAACTGCGGATCTCACAAGTGACAATCCCTTCCAGCAAGCCACGCACATCCCCTTCTATTTTTCTACATATGAGAGTTAGCTTCGAGAGTCAACTGTCAGGTCAATGAAAATTATGAAATATCAGGTAGCCTGGTAGAAAGAACAGCAAAACAGTAGTGCGGGATAAGGCTTAAGAAGAAAGTGGAAAAGAAAAAACATAAAGAGTTAATGGCCAGCTGTAGGGCATGAAAGAGAGAGCAGATGCCTGAGCTTAACTCAGATAGGACCTGAAGGAATCCAATTGGTAGTAGGTTTTCAACGAAGTTGTTCTTCTTGTTAGCACTACTCGAGTTAATTGCCTGCGTCTTCTTACATTTATCATTGTTTTGAAATCCGGCCGGCCTGCCGGATCGATTTGAAGTTGGAACTAAATCGAATTTTAAAAAATTAATAATAAAAAAACTCTAACTGATCTGACAGATTAATTTACAAAAATCTATTTAAAAACTCGGTTATAACTCATTGTCTTTTATTTTTTTATTAAAACAATATTATTTTAATTTTAAAAACAAAAATTGACTTAAGTGATCTAGTAGCCCGATAAAAACTTGGAATCCAAACTTTGGACTAGTCCAGGTAAGGTAAAAGACCAGGATGAGCAAAACCCAGCAAAACCTGGTTGATTTGCGACCTGAGTAACCCGGTAAAATCCGATAAAACCTGGTTGAGACTCGTTTTTTGTTTTTTCAAATGTTTTTTTTTCTTAATTGACATTAATTTGTTCTTGAAATCTCACAATTTTGTGGCATAATTTTTGGGAGTCAACAAGCATTATTTTCAATAGAGTAACGGGCAAGATTGATGTATGAATTTAACTATAACTCATTGTCCTGTTGAACTGTTATCTAGACGTTTGTTTGGAGCAATAATACACGCAAATATTCCTTCCCTTAGAGTAATATGATGAATGACACAAAAGCATTGTTACAGGAAACTCCACTTCAATACAAAATCTATTTTTTTATAGAACGTTAAATATTATAGAATAGGTCAACGCGCATGCATATATATATATATAAATTGATCTTGGTCATAAATTAAAGTGGGCAGATTTGCTTATATAAAATAAAGAATTCTCAATAAAATTTGAATTAAAACAAGAAAATTGATAAACTGAATGTTGTGGTGGTCAATTTTATTGTGGGAGGTTGAATTGTGTTAATATTGTAGGAGGGGTTGGTTGTTTGTCGCAGAAAAAATGCATAAAAAAGGAGAAAAAAATGAGAGAGAGAAAGAGTAGAGTTGATCATCAAGTCATAAATTAAATATTATTGATGGTATGACCGACAAAATTCTTTTGTTAGTAACTCTGTTGATCATTATGTCGGTAAAAATATCACGTGACCGTACAATTTGCTTTTTTTAAATCCCACTATAATATTCTCTGTAATTCCTTCGGTATATATCAATTTTTTTTTTCTGTCGGCATATTTACTGATGTACTTTATTGTCGGGTTAATTTCGTCGATAATATTGTATGTAAAAGTTACACATCATCGTATAATTTGATTATTTTTTTCGTTCTTTATTTTCCTACTACGATTCCCTTTATATATACCAAGAGAATTTTTCTATCGATGTTTACCAATGAATACAGGGATGGAAAATTCTGTCAATAAAGGTCATCATAATATACAAACGAATAAATTTTAACGATGTTTTCATTTATATTTGCTAATGTTCTGGTTGTGCTAGCTAACACTAAACAAACAATGGTTTTTGTTTGTATAGTTTCATTTGTTAAGCCTTTAGCAGTCTCAGGTTTCTTGTTAAGATTTTGGATACAGAGAAGTAGAAATTCAAAATATAAATTGATGATCAAAGCTTGGTACCTGGTTTTGCAATCCAAGATAAGGTCCCCCAGCTAACAATAGTACTATTCATGATTTGTAGCACCTTTGCAACGATTTCCATGTACACGGTCAACGTTACGTGAGCAGAAAAACACACTCCCAGATTTATTGACGAAATAAATATGAAATGCAATTCAAGATCATAGCACTGTCTGCAAGAAACTGGTTTTAAAACTAGAGATCAAATTAACAGAGGAAGTTACGAAGACATTCTTTATTTTGTATCTACTTAATACTCCAATTGATCAGAAAGTTTAGGTCTCTTGGTTCTAGCTAAATCAAACATCTTGTTTTAATTTCCTATCATTTGTTAACCTTCAGCAGTCTCTTCTTGTTTTTCAGCCCAAATTAGGCTCAAGAATGCACCAAGCCTTCGCTCATGAATTGCCCTTCTTGTATTCAATGTCGTCTCTCAAATGTAAAACTCAGAGTGGTCAAAGTCTGCTGTTGTTCTACGTGCAAATGGGACCAAGATTTGCCGTAGAACATAGCATCATTAACTCTGACCTTCCCCAAAACACAGAAGCATATAGGAGGTGTAGGCGCTCTCACCAGCAGAACACAGAAGCATATAGGAGGTGTTGGCGCTCTCACCAGCAGCGTCAAAATAGAGGAAGTTGTAATTCTAAGGGATCAGTTTAATTAGTTAAGTTTTAGATTTGTTTTTTAATTATTATTAGTTTGAATATCACAAACCTTATAGTCACTAAAAGTTTTTCTGATAGTAAATTTCAGGATCTCGAAAAATTAGTTAAGATATATGTAAGCTGACTCAAACATAAAAAAGAAAAGAAAAAAGAGGGAGGTCCCATCACTGCTTCACCATTAGAAGAAAAAAGGTTCCTCCATGTAATCTATTTTAACCAGAAATATTCCCATAAGAAAGACATTAACGAAATTGTAGACCTAACAAACTACGTACAGATAGAGTATTGTCATTCAGCTTTCAATTAATTAAAATACCAAGACAGCTCAATAATCTATATGCCGAAGAAATACCGACTTTTTCTTTCAATATAATTTGTTGAATAACTTGGAAATCAGGAAACTGTTTTTTTTTTAAAAAAATCCTTTCTTCAGTTGGATTAGAAATACAAACCTGCACCATTACGTGGTAAAGTCTTCCTGTTATGAAAAGGATTAAAAAAAACTAGTTAATTAAGTCCAGATAGTACAAGGATTTGCATTGCCCTATTATATACAAAAATCTATTTAAAAAAGTCCGGATTGTACATGGATTCGCATGCACATTTGCCCTATATATATATGCAGTGCGCAGCCAGCCAGCTATAATACCCCCAACATATTCAGTTCTTTAATTTGCTTGTCTTTTGAGTTGTCCCTGGGTGATTTCTTTCTTCGAGTTAGAGATTTAGCAAATATATCCCTGAAGATATGGCAGGGCTTTGCGGTTGCGGTCAAAGTGATCGTCATACATTCATTGCTGATATGATTGATGAATATGACGATGGGTCTTTTGATCAACTGTTTGAAAAGTATAGACAAGAAACAGATGACAATGATGAGGCATTTACGTTGATGGAGAAGGAAATTGTCAAGGGTTTGTTGTGGATGAGGAACAATGGTGCCAAGAAAGAGTCTTCCAAGTCCAGAAGTACAAGCCCCGCTAGTGATGGTAGTAGCTATGCTCAATTTACACACCCACTTGTGATATTGCCTGTTATACCCAAGAAGAAGAGAAGTGGAGATCAAGGGTTTATATATCCCAAGAAAAGCCCAAGTAGTTATGATAACAGACAAGATGATGACGACGATCATCATTGTATTCTTGAGGAGGAGGAGGGTACTGTCTTTGGTAGGAAAGAGAGAGGATCTGGAATTCCTAATGGGTTTGTCAACAAAAACAAGTACTCTAAGACTAGTGTTGCTCATGAAGATAAGAAAGAGGGGAGACAGAAAGAGAAAAGGATCAATAGTACTAATAGAAAACGATGCTTTGCACTTGAAGATAATGACGAGGAGGAGGGAATGAGGTCGACAAGCAAACGAAGGAAGGGTGACTCAAGGGCACTGGACTTGGGTTTTGATTTCTCTGATGAAATAAAAGCTCTAATCGGAGAAGATGGAGATAAGGATTTCAAGTTAAGGATAAGGAAAAAGTTGTACCAAACTGATACGAGTGCACACCATGATCGTTTCACAATGCCTTGTAGACAAATTAATGAATGCGAAAGTCTTTTAATTGGTGATGAGAAGACGACTATCTGTCAAGGCGATGGCATAGGAGTAACATTGGTAGAACTGGGTCTTGGTGATGAAAAAGATAGCACGTTCACCAGTCAACTGAGGCTGAAGCAGTGGAACATGAAGAACAGCAGTTCCTATGCGCTAAGAAGTAGCTGGAATGACGTTATGGTTAGGAATGTGGGAGCGCTCCATCAAGATGACTATGTGCAGATTTATTCCTTTAGGCGCAACGAGGAACTATGGTTCGTCCTCATCAAGGAGTCTGATCATGAAGAAGGCCGCACAGATGGTGTCTTTGGAAGGACTAGTACTCAAGGGGAATGATGGAAAAGGTCCTGCTACAGTTTTGCTAGCCACCAGTACGCACGCATGATAATAGTATCAGTCAAGAGAAGGAGAATGGAGATGGTGCTAGCTAGTACAAGCCATGCATAGATAGATATATAGGGAAGAGCAACCTTAAGCTTAATGTTTAATTACAGTCATTCATGTCTTTTATAAGTAATGGGTGATGAATTTGCTTTTAATAAATATAGTTTGAAGTACTTTCTCAGAACAATTTATTAATTAGTTCTTTATATATATATATATAGAATCAAAGTCATTTATTTAGCCAAAAAAGTCTCATGGATTATGAGCTCATGGTCCTGAGTATAAATTGAGCCCATGTATTAGCTCGATGGCCCATATTGGCCTAGTATTAAAAACACGAGCTGAAAATCTTCTCTCCCTCTGGATTCATATCATGGCAGAACAACAAGAAGAAGATTCAAAAGTCAATTCTCCTCCTCCTCCTCCCCCTGTACTCTCTTTCTCTATCTTTCTGATACAGTCTTGTTGTGTATGTTAAATTGCCAAGTTATCCATTGGCTTTACTCAGTGTTATGTTTTTTTTTTTGGCCTGTTATTATTTAAGAAATAGTGTTGAGCAATTCACTTTATAAGCAAAAAGAACACCATTCTCAATGAAATTGAAAGAAAACCATTCATCTCAATTTTAAATTTGATTTTTTATTGCATTTGATTTAACAAAACCTATATGGGATTTGTTGAATTATGAACCTTTTTTTTTTGTCAATGCATGGATAAGATTTGGAGCCCATTTACATTTATTAGGAGATGAACTATGGGTTCATTCATTTTATTTATTATTAATAGTGTTTCTTCTTCTTCTCAATAAAACTCATTAATTAATATTTGACAATTTGCTGTCACCAATAGTTTTTGGAGGTCATATGCAAAAGTTTGGGAAAGACGAGTCGCTTTGCAGCAGGCACCAAGGCGGGATTTGCAGTGTCTTTGATAAACAGGAAGTTGGATGTTGGGGCACCTTTTGTTTTGCATATTGAAGCCGTTAAGGATGGGGAGGAGCCCATTAGCTTTGGCCCAGATGCGGTGCTTGTTGATTATGGCAATGACTGGAAGTTGCAAACATTTACTGTTTTAGATTATGGTGGTATTAGCTTCTTTTAGTGTAGATTATCTTGTTGTCTTCTCTTGTGGTTGCTGTGTAGAGTTTGCTTAAGTGTAGGTTTTGCTAACATGATTTCTTTTCTAAAGTAGGTGTTAGACAAGCAGAACACTTTCAGCGGATTCCAAAACAGGTATGGATTTCTATATTGTCTTCATAAAGTTTTATTTTTTATTGTATCCATTAAGTAGAAGTTGCTGTACATACATATACTGTTTGATAAAAGAAACTTGGATGTATTTACAATATCGCTATATAGGGTACTGGGATAGTCTTCTTTCAACTCATAATCCATTGCAAAACTTGAAAAACTACATCTCAATAAGTTCTATTGATTTTTTTTGTTGGAGTCAATATTTATTTCGATACCATGGAGTTGATGAACTTGATTTTCTGAATTCCTAAATCTGTTGCTAATGAATGAGATATGGAAGATAGTAGTAGAAACTAGGCTGTATTTTTGGGTAAAACCAAATATAGAACCTGACTTCAGCTTTTCTTTCAAATATGTTTACCAGAAGAGGTCAAGATGAATGATTGCATTTCAGATTTCAATGAATTTATATTATATAAGATTATTTTAATTAAAAATAGGATTGTGGCCTGGCAATGTGTTCCCAGCACTGAACTACTACCTGTCTCAAGATTCTAGACTAATTTGATGCCTGTCTGTCAGAAGAAATTTGAATGGAATCAAATTGGAAATAGGACAGCCTTTGCTTTTTCCTTCTTTTAATCTATGCATAGCTTGGTGTTGGTAGACAGCCAAGTGCTGGTTGCATTCATTTGAAGGCTGTAATATTGGCTTGGTTAAAAAATGTGATAAAAGACAATAGTCCGTGTACCTTGGTGAGACCTTTTTATTTTCGAAGAACTATGATTTGATCTGTAGTCATAGTTGCTGCCTTACTATATAAATACATACCGATATATAGAGAGACTGGTAGGTTTCAACCCACAAGTTCACTCTGTTCTGTATACCATATGGCACCATTTTGTTGATCTGTCTTGACCCATACCAGCCTACTTCAGTCATAATGGATGACCTTATATCAGATTGATTAAGAAAAGAAACAGGCAAGATTCCTGTGCAACATTGTGAGAAATCTTGTAATGTGGTGCTAAAAGCACAAATTATTGGTTGTGAGGAATACATATTGTGACCGATTATTAGGGTGACACCCCTTTGCCTGTTATTTGCCAATCTTGTGCGGTTGTATGCTAGTTGTGTACCAGTATATTTGTGATAATTATTTGGCTTTGTTGGTAAATACATTTCTTGTTGGTAAATGCATATTCTTGGGCCTATATTAGCATATGTATCATGTCATAAATCTGTATAAAATGAACTGGTAGCAGGACATCCATTCCAATATTGTATTCACAAACTTGCCTTAATTTGATAGTTATTCATTAGAAGAATACTAAACTCTGATCTTGATGAATATGAGGTTAAAGGCCTAATCTGATAATGATCTATTTATGAACCGAGTATAATGCTGCTTAGTGCCATAATTTTTCCTCTGTGAGAGAAACTTTGGCTAATTAATTATTCTCCTCGTGTAAATGTTTACTGGGATTTGAAAATCGTGTTCTTAGCTAAATGATCTAATATCTTCTTTTACTTTCAGCAGAGTTCTGATGGTTCACGTCCTGCAAAGACAGCTACCAACCCAGGCATCAGTTTTTTGTACATGGCAAAGATACTGGTAGCCTTCGTTTTGCTTTTTGTGCTTGGTGCAAGTTTCACATTAGCTCTTGAGAATCTTCCTAGACTCATATTGTTCATTAACTCGTTCATGTAAATACTTGCTGGCATTCTTCTAGTGATGTATGGAGTGAATGATGCTGAGTTTGTATTTCTTTCTGAATAATTTGAATTGAGGCCCTTGAGAGTTATAACGCCAGAAGAGAAGAGCAACAGCAGAAGAAGGCCTCGTAACAGGATGATCAAAATCTTTCAGAGGACCAGTGAATAAAACCTTGCACTGACAATGGGGTTGGAAAGATTAATTCTGATTCCCAGTATATATATTACAGCCCAGGATTTGTTCTCTTCTTGGTTGAACCATTGATTTGCTGTTTGATTCGTTACCTTGTCAAAATCCTGAGTGTCTGTGGCTTGAGTTGAAAAAAACCATAAACCCGAGTTGCAAATACAAGATGAATTGTGCCTTTTTGTAACAATTTTAAGATGGAGGGAAAATCACATTGAAACAAATCAACCATGGATGGAGGGGTTTCTAGTAGACAATCCAATAGAGGAAGCTGTCACTGACCATTTACAAAAACACTGACGTAATGTGTGATTTCTCGCGCAGTGTTAAATTCACTGGATATTATATTTGTATGGACTTTCTCTTTCTAGTATGCTCAAGCTGGATAGATTAATAATAATAATAATATGATATAAGAGCCGTCATGACCAAGTGACTAAGTGGTTACGTGTGATATAAGCAAAACAATAAAAAGATTTTAATCTTCGTACATGAACAATCTTCTGATAAAGCTGGAGACATGAACTGGTCAAAGCAGCCACCATCTTTTATCTTCAATGCAATTATATCACTAAAGAGATCAGCATGTTAATGTTCCCCTGTTTCTGTTCATCTGAGTTTTTTGAAACAGGGGACCAATCAACTGCCTGACTTGGACGGCAAGTTGTAGACCCTGTATATAAATAACCATAGAAGCTCAAGCGAAAAGGAGTATACAGAAAGTGATAGCTTTTATAAAAAAAAAATGGAAAATTCAAGGTCTGGTTTTTATTTCTTGGTTCTTTGTTGTGCTAGCCTTCTCTTCCCAACATGCTGCAGCAGTAAGCATATTCCCTTGTTTATATTTGGAGACTCATTTTTTGAAGCTGGAAATAATAACTATATCAGAAATGCATTTGGCCGGGCAAACTTCTGGCCTTATGGTGAAACCTTCTTCAAGTATCCTACTGGGAGATTTTCGGACGGTCGAGTAATTCCAGATTTTATTGGTAAGATAAGAGGCTGATTTTTATTTCTTTATTTTGGTAATTTTTCTGCTGCTTTGCTTCGTTAGGAAATAATTAATGGATGCTTGTTACTGTTTGACAGCTGAGTATGCAAAGTTGCCATTCATTCCTCCATATCTGCAACCTGGCAATCACCAGATTACAGATGGGGTGAACTTTGCATCAGGAGCAGCTGGTGCTCTAGCTCAAACCAGACCTGCTGGATCGGTATGCACTCTTA
>Ga0307518_10004291_pt1 | contig 10229 bp, 5 predicted proteins | sample 25_EM_MG_FD_203889 | JGI IMG/M metagenome (GOLD analysis project Ga0307518, IMG submission 203889) | Populus trichocarpa ectomycorrhiza microbial communities from riparian zone in the Pacific Northwest, United States - 25_EM | ecosystem: Host-associated > Plants > Roots > Unclassified | place...
TGGGGTGAGTGCTAATCAAGGTCAACCAAAATTCCAAGAGGAGAGGACTTGTGGTAGAGTATACCACATGTCCCAGGAGGATGTGGGAGTTGCACCTGATATAGTGGCATGTACATTACAGTTAGAATCAATGCAAGTTTATGCTTCAATTGATCCTAGAGCTAATCATTCTTTTATAACATATCGAATTGTAGATAAATTGCATGTATTGCCAAGCGAATTAAATGTGGGTATAATGACTAGTACACCTCTAGGGGAATACATATATATTGATAATGTTTATAGGGTTAAAACTATATATCGAAAGGTTAGAATTGAAGGTAGATTTAATACCTTTGAAGTTATACGACTTTGATGTGATTTTGGGTATAGATTAATTGAGTAAATATAGAGCAAAAGTGGATTGTTTCACCAAAATGGTGACAATTCAAGGTATAGGTGGAAAAATGGTAGTATTAAAAGGAGAGAGAAAAGTAGTTCCAAGTTGTTTAACTTTCATCATGACAGCTGGGAAATTGATTAGGAAGGGATGCCATGTATTCTTAGCCCATGTGAAGGAAACAAAGAAAGAGAGTGTTGAACTACCCAATATTCTTATTGTAAGGGAATACCCGGATGTGTTTCCAGAGGAATTACCTGGATTGCCTCCCGTCAGAGAGATTGAAGTCTTAATTAACACTTTCCCAGAAACCATTTCTATAGCACAATCCCAATATAAGATGACACTTGTGGAATTGGTTGAACTGAAGGTTCAACTACAATAACTACTGGATAAAAGATTCATTTGACCTAGCAATTCCCCCTAGGGAGTTCCAATACTCTTTATAAAGAAGAACGATAGTACCCTTTGGTTGTACATTGACTACCATCAATTGAACAAGGTAATCGTGAAGAATAGGTATCCATTTCTATGGATAGACGATTTATTTGATCAATTGAAGGGTGCCAGAGTCTTTTCCAAGATAGATTTGAGGTTTAGGTATCACCAGTTAAGGATTAAGAATCAGGATATAGAAAACTACTTTCAAGACTCGTTATGGACGTTACGAGTTTCTAATGATGTCTTTTAGGTTAACAAATGCCTTAACAGTGTTGGGAAGAAAAGAGCTCCAAAGGCTTAAACTAGATGCTTATGAAACATTCATTGTACCTATTAGCAATTCAAGGATGAATCATTTTAAAGAGAGAGAGAATGATATGATTCAAGAAATGATTCAACAAGAAATTCAGATTGTAGTGTAATTGTGCCTACTATCTAGTTTTACGCTATCGAGCATAACTCTCAATCTTACCATTGGACTAGGTTGAAAGTTTACCAAGATTTTCCAGAAAAACTCATTCTACATTAGGTTAAAATTTTAGGTCTATCAGAGTTCTAAAAGGTATCACGATATAGGTTTGAAAATGCAATACATATTTTGTTATTTGTTGCCTTTTGACTTGTAGACTAGAGGATTATTTTCTCATAATGCAAGGATATTTAACAGCTTTTTTTTAGGAGTTTTCTAGTTCTACAAGGATCTTTAATGGACAACAACATAATTTTCAAGTGTGGCAATGATTCTTTTAATGTTCCAAAATCCTTTTCTTAGAAGGATTTTTGGGCTGGTTTTTTCTATTGTACAGTTCTATCCTAACAATTATAATTTCTTGTTCAACCATTAGATCGAATTGAAATTTTACTAGACATTTCTAGAGATTCTGTTTTATATCATTTTAAGATTTCAAGTCAATCTGATTTCAGCAAGGCCTTGCAATAAGAATATATATTAGTTTTCTAGTTGATTTATGATTCTTTTTCATATTCTATTTGTAACTCTTTTATTATTTTTCTAACTAGTTTAGGACATTTCTACATAGTATAAATAAGATTATTTTGCTTGTTCTTAGGTTTTTAGCTTTTGAAATCATGATATTTTGAATAAACTTATGTTTTGCACGATGCAAAACTTTTCTCTTTACTGGAACAGAAAACAAATTTGACTTATCAAGGTAAAACTGACCTTGAAGTGTCTTCTTTATACTTCTTGTTCGCGAATTGATATGACTTGGGTGGAGATTCATTCCAATAGTGTTGATGTTTTGATTCCAGTAATCTATGTGTCACACTTATATCAAACCTGATTCTTTGACTTTTCCAGATTTGTCTTTCTTGCATATGGGTATTGTGACCATATGATCGGAGGTTCGCATCAATAAAAGTTTTAGCTAGTTTCTTCTTAAGTTAAAACAAATACCATCAAAATTCAAGTGCACCAAAATTTCCTCTTTGGTGATGCTATAGGATACTTGCAAGTTGCAACAGAGAATCATTGTATTTAGACAAGTTTGTATCTCTTTTGCAAAGAAAAAACAACGTGAACCAATAAATCAAACTCTACGAGTGTGCTCTTCAACTGTAAGTGGCTCATATGGAAGAGATGAGAGGCAATTTAAAACTTTCCTCCAGCTTAAGAGAAAAAGGTGTCATCGAAATAATAACAATGATAAAATATAGATTTGAGAAAAAGTCCTTTCAGCTCAATAAAAACCCCTTTCTGTTGCCGACCCAAAAAAGGAATTATATTCACAGACTAGATAAAGAACCTTTCCTGTTGGGTAGGTAAACACCATGCCCCCATAACATTGCAGAAGAGCCAACTCCTTGTTGCCAACAAGGGCCTACAATTAATTCAGGCACACAACATTGCTTTCACAAGCCAACTGAAAAAACCTTTCTATGAGAAATTTGTTAATTCTTTATTTCCTATTGCCATGCCAAGTCTGAAAATCACATCGAACACCAAATAAAGAAAAAGGAGCTATAGACCATCTACTTATTGAACAGAGCCTTGCTTCTGTAACCCACCCCCACCCCCACCCCCACCCCCATCCTTTTCAAGTTCCAAAATTTACTTATCTATTTTATAGATAGAGCACTATTTGCACGAACTTATTTAGAATCTTGAAATCTGTATGGTAGAGTTGAATGACTAATATATATGCAGAACTATTTGCAATAACTAGTTTACAATTTTGAAGTTTGTATGGTACAGTGAAATAACTATTGCTTGATGTCATGCAAAATCTATACTTCAGTGTGCAGAACAGAAGTTTCATGTCTTCGATGACTCTTGACATTTAGAAACCTCCATGTTATGCAATCATTGCCCAAAGTTTTATGATTTGCCATTACATAATCATTCATAGATTCCAAAGCACATAATTGCAGAGCCATCACTCATGCAAAGGGAAAATGATAGAACACAACTTTGCACTTTACTTTTATCAGACCTATTCAACAACAGCTAGTTTATAATAAGATCACGCCAATTATGAAATATCAAGTTCAACAATAAATGGGTTAAAGTTAACCTAGAACAATCACCATATTTCAACGAGATTTTATATACTGCAACAACGACTATTTAAAAACAAAAATGGAGAACCAAATACAGGAATAAAGAAACGGATTATTATATCAAGTTGATGAAAGAAAGGATTCTTATATTCTCCAATATAACCAAATGTATATATAATCCCTTACAACTTATTTCCATGAGCTTATTTAAGTACACAGTAGCTCTGAGAAGATCCATTGGAGAAGGCACTTCTCTCCATTTTGACTCTACTCCTTTATTGGTTGTATCATCCCTATAGAATTAACAACAAAAGTAACATCCTACTTCTTGATCTTCTTTGTCTTCTTAGGTCCCGGAACCTCCAATCTTCCAACAGAACATCCACACCTTGCTCGAAACACAAGAACAGCTCTTCCATTAGTTGGTGCCATCTTCTTCAATTCAGCCTCCAATTCTCGATGATGATCGTGAGGCAATTCAAAAAGGCCCCTTTTCAGTCCATCTTTCACCAAGGTACCATTAGAATTCTTCACACACTCCTCGGTCTCCAACTGGATATCGAATTCTGCTGCCTTCCTTAAGCCCTTGCAGTTCGGATTCCCACATTTCCTAGCAGCACACAAAATCACTATCCAGGCAACTATTGCAGCACATAAAGAACTAATCCCTATAGATCCGTATATCACTGGATTTCTCATAACCTCCTCTTTGACCACATAATGAATAGCAGCAACAAATTCAATAAAACCAAGAGTTACAATCCGGATATAAGGAAATAACAAGAATCCACAAGCACCAATGACAGCTATCAAGATCACAACATCAATAACAGCTGATTGAGATCTATCACAAACAGGTATAGTTTTACAATTCGAGCCATTCACTGTCTTCCTATTCTTGTGCACATGATTATTGTTGTGCCTTGATTTTGGATTAAACTCACTGGAATTCACAGAATTTGCCATGGAAGCTGTTGATGACTGGTCAAATGAGTTGCAGACCGAGATTGAGCTATGGAAATAGACCATCTCAAATCAAACCCAATAATTTTGTTTTTTGAAAAGTAAAGAGGACGCCAACCCAGCAATCTTAAACAGTCCAGATCACAAAAACAATTGAAACCCACCAATCTAGAGCTAAATTCAGATCGACCCACCTCGTAAAAAATCGAAAAGATCAAGAAATTCACCTACTCTTGAAGATCAAAAGGCAGCAAACTGGTCGGTGCCTATATGCGTGTCTCTCCAGCAACAAATGATTAGAGAAGACCGCAAATCTCAATTAAGACTGAAATGATTCCACAGAAGGAAAAGGAAAAGGAAAAGGAATCAATCTTTAGCTGAGTGTTTTTGGATTGAATTAAATGGGTTTAACAGGGCTGGCCGGCTATGACGTTGCCAAGCCAAGAAGAAGCAGAGGAGTCATTAACTAGCCCTTTTGTTTTGATTTTTTTAATCTATCACAGTCGCTTATGGTTTGTTTGTTTATTTATGTTTTAGTTTAGAAGTATATAATTAAATAAATAAATAAATAAAGAGAAGGTCATACACGTTAGTTAAAGAGAGAATCATTTTTGGTGGTCACATACGAGGGCTGATATGAAGTGGGCTTGGACCAATGATGCTTGAATGATTTGGTGGGGTATACCATGGGCTTGGCCGACCTCTTTTCTTCATTATTTATTATTATTTATTATTCAGTCATTTTTTTTAATTTAACGTAGGTGTCTGGCCCAGCTTGCGCGCACCTCGACTAATCCCACGGGTCCTGAAGTTAACGACCATGTAAGCCTCCAGTGACCATCATATGAGCAACCACAGGGCTCGAACCTGAGACCACAGAGGGAGCAAACCTCTTGGTCCCAAATTTTTATCACTAAGTCACCACCTAGATGGTTATTATTCAGTCATTTTTGGTGTAAAAGGTGATTCCACTTAAAATGATTTGATGGTTCGGTTACCATGTTTATGACCATTCTAAACTATAAGATTCAAGCTTATTATATTTTAATTAGTTTCAGATTTCATTCTCCTCTCTAGTTCGTTCATTTTATTTTTTCTTGATAATTATACTTAAATTTTCAACATATTTGTTATAAAAAAATGAATATACGGGTTTTTTTAATAAAAAAATTCTAATCATAAATTGAAAAATATATGCATTGGTTAAAGAAGTTGAGAATCGAATATGCCAATAAATACAAAAAATAGTGTTAATGTGACTATTCGACTTGTCTTTTTGCGTGTTGAATAATTTTTTTTGTATAGATGTTACTAACATGTTTTTTTTTTACATTAAGTAAATATTATAACTATGAATCAAAATATTGATACCTACCTGTAATAAAATAAAATGAAGATCATATATATTAATGAATACGTGTAAGATCTCAAGTTAATTTTTAACGAGTAGAAAAATAAGACAATATTGTTACAGTGAAACATCATTTCCTTTTAGTCTTTGTATAATATTTTTTCCAAAAACAAAATGCAAAAAAAATAAAAATTACAAAAAAATAAATAAAGATAAGAACAAAAAGAATGATATAAATAGGTCAAGTGCATAATAATAAATATTTCAAGAATAAAAAATAAAAAATAATTTTTTTATAATTATGTTATTTTGTCAGGTGATTTATCATTTCCTAAAATAATACAGATTCCCACCTCTATAATATCCACCACAGTAAAAAAAAAATAGAAAAAATCTATAATTATGTCATTTCGTACATCATTTCCTTCTAATAAAACTTGTTTTTTTTTTTTGGATTCGAGGAAACCCCACCCCCCGAAAAGCGTACTTTGTGGGTTCAGATGAGCAAGTAAAACCCCGGCTATCCCAGACTCTTTATTTTATCATTATAAATTACATAGTATATGTTCCTACTTAAAAAATAATACATAAATAAATAAATATCCAATACTCTAATTAAATCAGAGACTTAAATTAAAGGAAAAGTTTATAAAATTCTTCTCCCTCTCTATGTAGTTTTTTATTTAAAGATTTTTATTTAAAGATTTTTCCATAAGCTTTCATCAATGGCATCATTCCTTCTGCATTTTTCTTTTCTTTTTCTTCTCTTTTCTATACTAATCATATATCTAATTATCAAATTTATTGATTATTTTTTTTATTATTTCGGCTATTTTTCTTTTGTCAGTCCAATTTGCCTAATTTTACTTTAGATTCTGTCTTAACATGATTATCTTAAGATGCAATGAGATTTTTATGCAGATTGTTAATTTTCGGGTTTTAAATTTTTTATTCAGAAAAGGAGTATTAAAGGTAATAGATCTAATGATCGATTGTTGAAGATGAGTGTGCCAGCTGTCCACCATTTTAGATGCAAATTCTAGATCTTAGTTTCTCTGTTAATTTTTTATTTTGCCCTTCCCATGTTAGCCCGTTCAGAATATAAAGAAATTTATTGCATCCTCGTTAGATCCTAAGCTAGATGTCGAAGCCTTTCTTAATTTTTTTTAATGAAATTCCTATCCATGTTAAAAAAAAAACACTAATACTTAATTTTATAAAATTAGATTTTTAATTTTATTAAGAATGTAGTAGTAGTTATTTTTTAAATTATTTTTTATTTAAAAATTTCTATCTATGTTAAAAAAACAAAAACACGAATACTTAATTCCATGAAATTAGTTTTTCTAATCTTATTAATAGATTTGATTTACTTCATTGTAAGCTCAAAGTAGGGTTCTTGTTTTGTCTTTCGAATTGCTAAGAGAATTTAAGGACTATCAGCAATCAAATAGGAAAAATTAGTACAAAGACACAAGAAAGAAATAAGTTTTGCTTATTGTTTATATTATGGGTTTATTTTAAAATTATTTTTGGAAGACTAAATTTTTTTTTTTCAATTTAATTTTTGATGTGGATCTAGTTTAATAAGAATTATTATTTAAAGTCTATTGTCTTGTCCACCTTATGAATTATGTTTGATAAGTTTCTTCAATTTTTTTTCTAGAATAACTCTTCATAACTTTGATATTTTTTTAAACAGTTTTTTTAACTCTTTAAAATCAAAATTGTCAAATTTAATTCAGGTTTTATAGTAAGTAATCAAAACTGATAATGAAGGGAATTTATTTTGGTATTTATATAAAAAAAATTTATAAATCTTGCTTCCAAAAATTCACTATAAAAAAAAATAGTTTTTGAAAGAGTTTTCTAAAGTGTTTTTCTAGGTTTTTTACACTTTTTCTCACTTTAGTTTTGAGCTTTGTTATAAGTTAAGTTTGATTTTGTTTAAAGATACTTAGCTTATTATCTTGGATTCATTGACCTTATTTAGAAGTGAATCTAAATAAAGTTGTGTTGTTGGAATTTTGGAAGGATTATTGTAAACATCCTATGTACACCAAGTGATCAGCAATAAAGTTTTAAGGACAAATAATTCATTATTGATAACAATAAAAGCTTCATTATTTTAAAATGCTTTAACAAATATGTATCTTCCTTTGTTATAATTTTATCATATCACTATTTCCAAAGAAATTAATGTTGAGAAATTTCATCTATAATTTCATCAAAATAACACAAATTTAAAATAACACACTCACTTGTAGAAAAACACTTAATCAATCTTTCCCACTCTCCCACTTCTCTGTAATCTATTTAACACCCAATAAACTGTAATAATTATTGGATTTCTCAAAAGACATGAATGCAAAGGAAATGGTATTTAAAAAAAAAAAAACAAAATCCATGGATTTTATTAGACAACATAGAGTTGTTTATGGTTTGTTCGAAGACTACCTGAAGATCAATTCTTTCTTATAGGATTTGATCAACTCTTAAAAAGGCCCAGTTTCGATTCGTGGGCCTCCTTAAGTATTTCCTCCCTCAACTCCCTATTATTGGACAAATATACTCTATTCCCAATCTTATTATTCCATTTTCTTTCATTCTAAATGGGAAATCCTTACTTCATTCCATCTTGTTCTTTCTCTTTAAGTACATTCACATCCCGTTCTTACGCTTCCTGGATCTTATCCCATAAAAATGGTTGGGCCCTCAAGCTAGCCAACAACGAGCCCCTTACCCCTATATTTAGTTGGACTTGTAAACTTTCTAACTCCAAAATTTCCGTATGATCTCGTACTATTAACCCATTTATCACTTCCTTGCTTTTTCAGCGCAAGGCATCAACTACAACATTTGCCTTTCTTGGGTGATAATTGATTATGTAGTCGTGATCCTGGATTAGTTCCACCCACCTTCTCTGGTGCATGTTCAACTCCTTCTGTGTTATCAAGTACTTACAGCTTTTGTGGTCGGTAAAGATCTGTACTTGAGTCATGTATAAATAGTGTCTCCAAACTCGTAAGGCAAATACAATTGCAGCTAATTCTAAGTCATATACCAGATAGTTCATCTCATGTGTCTTCAGTTGTCTAAAGGCGTAGGCAATTACCTTGTCATACTGCATTAGTATGCACCCCAGTCCTTTATTGAAGCATCACTATACACTACAAACCCTTTCAATCCTTTTGGAAGGGCCAACATCGAGGCCGATATCAATCTTTTCTTAAGCTCCCAGAAACTCTCTCCGCACTCCCTTGTCCAATCAAATTTGACTCCCTTACGGGTCAATTGGGTCATTGGGGATGCTATATTTGAAAATTCCTTGATAAATCTTCGATAGTACCCAGCCAACCCAAAGAAACTCCGAATCTTCGTAACATTTACAAGTTGCTCTCATTTCAAAATGGCCTCTACTTTTCTAGGATCAATATAAATCCCTTCCTTAGATATAATATGGCCTAAAAATACCACTTCGACTAGCCAAAATTCACATTTGCTCAACTTCGCATGCAACTGATTTCTTCTCAATGTTTCTCAATACTATCCTCAGATGTTGCTCATGATGTTTTTAGGAGTAAGAGTAAACTAAGATGTCATCAATAAATATGACTACAAACTTATCCAGATACGGTTGGAAGACCCTGTTCATTAAATCCATAAACATTGCGGGAGCGTTCGTCAATCTAAAAGGCATTATTAAGAACTTATAGTGCCCATAACGAGTCTTGAAGGCCGTCTTCTGGATGTCTTGTTCCTTAATCCTTAACTAGTGGTACCCCGACTTTACAATCAATCTTCAAAAACACTTGTGCCCCCTTTAATTTGTCAAATAAATTGTCAATCCTGTGTAATGAATACTTATTTTTTATTGTCACTTTGTTTAGTTGTCGATAGTCTATGCACAACCAAAATGTGTCATCCTTCTCCTTTATGAACAATATCGGGGCTCCCTAAGATGAGTTGTTAAGTCGGATAAATCCTTTCTCCAATAACTCTTGTAGTTGAGTCTTCAGTCTAACAATTCAATTGGGCCATTCTGTAAGGATTTTGCGACATTGGGGCCATACCCGACAAAACTTTTATTGACACTTCAACCTCCCGCCCGGGAGGCAATCCTGGCAGGTCTTCTAGAAATACCTTTAGAAATTCCCATGCTATTGAAATTCTCATCAATCTCATTTCTTTTCTCCCCTCTTCCTTTACATACGCAAGGTAGACTTGACCCCTTTTACTCACCAATTTCCTAGCAGTGAGTGTTGACACTACCCCCCCCACACACACACACTCCATTTCCTTCGCCTTTAAATTCCACCTCCTTCTATTTTTCGGGTCCGTCATCCGGATTCACGGCTAATGGGTTCTGCGTCAAGATCCAATTCTCTTGGGTCCGGCTTCATGACCCAAAGTTCCAGGTCTTAGGCTTATGAATATTATTGTTTTTATTATAATTAAAATTATTAATATTAAAATTATTATTATTTGTATTAAAAATATTATTATTTTTATTATAAGTAAAAATATTAATATTAAAAATAGTATTATTTGTGTTATAAATATTATTATTTTTAT